>OFGS01000062.1_pt1 | contig 31831 bp, 37 predicted proteins | sample 1521851 | NCBI WGS metagenome assembly OFGS01 (sample SAMEA3142070, study PRJEB24117) | hot springs metagenome
AGGAAGTAATGGCTATTTTTATCCAGAACAACCGACGACCCGCGCTCACTTTGCTACATTTATGGATCGAGCGCTGCAAAATAAATAGGCTGTGCATGTGCACAGCCTATTTGATTTTTTTTACTTCGATTCCTTTATAGTAGTACTTTAAAATTTGATCGTACGTAAACCCTTTTTCCGCCATTGAACGCGCACCCCATTGGCTCATGCCCAGTCGATGCCCCCATCCATTTCCTGTGAATGTAAATTCAGTTGGCGCGGTTGGATAGTAAATTGTTTCATTTTCTGTACGAATCGAAGCATTTCCGTTTGAAATGATCGTTTGTCCGCTATTTGTTTGAAGTGTGTAGCCAACAATATGATCGACCGTTTGTTCTGAACCGTCCGCAAGTTTTACTTTTACATTGGCATTTCCTTTGACATCGAAAGCAATACTTTTTAATGAAACGCCAAAAAATGAACGAAATGCATCAGGTGATGACACAAACGAAGGTCGCGCTTGCACAGTACGTTTTTGCCCTGTGGCAGGATTGTACATAGTCGCTTCCATTTGTTGCACGCTTCCTGCACTTGTTTTTTGCGTGACACGAAGCGACACGACTTGTTCGTTTGTTAGTTTAAATTTGGATGATACGACATTTGTTGCGACTTTTCCGTTCCATCCGTAATGTGGATTGCTCGCATGACGATCATACGGATCGGAAACAGAGCGAATGTAAGGAACAGCGCCACTCCACACATTTTCGCTATTTTCTGTATTCCCGCCAGAACTTGAATGAAAATAGGCAGCAATCGGCTCATTTTGATATGTTGCATACACACCTGCTGTTTCGTTGACTGCTGCGGTAGATGTTGCTTGTTCTTTTGATTTTCCACCGTACACTTGGCTCGCCACCGTCATTTGCAAAAATGATGATTTTTTCAATTGAGCGTATGCGTAGCTGCGTGCAGCGACAGCTTGTGCTTTTAACGCTTCTTTATGCCAAGATGATGGCATTTCTCCAGGGACAACACCTTTTAAATAGTCTTCCATGTCTAACGTATTAAATAAGTTTGGTGCCGTTTGCCCTGGTGTAATTTCAAACGAACCTCGGTATTTTACAGGTGCTGATGTGCCGTTTGCTTGTTGAATGCTGCCGATCGTGACGTCATGTTGATCGTTTCTTGTCACTTCATCTAATAAAAAACCGCTTGTCGATGTGTAAGAAACACCATTGATCGTTGCGACGACCGATCCGTTCATTTGCGAAAAGGCAATCGGATTTGTAAATGGGATCACTTGTTTCGTTTTCAAATCAATGAGTTGATAGTTTCCATTTACTGTCGCCAGGAACGTTGCGGTCGGCAATAGTTTTACCTTTACCGGTGTCGGATATGTTGCTGCATCAACGGATGTTGGGATAAAAAGAAACATGCTAAAAGCGACTACGATCCATCGAATGCTTTTCATCATTATTTCGCCGCCTCTATTTGTTGTTTCAATTTCTCCACTTCTTGCTCGAGCTGTTGAACGCGCTGTTCAAGTTTCGTGACGCGCTCATTTAGCGGGTTTATTTTTGCCAGCACCCATTCTACACTTGCTAAAACAGGTTCGCTATTTGCCAGTGCTTTTGATGCAGAAACAGTTAACATCGCTGCAAGCACCATCATGACAATCGTTCTTTTTTTCACCGTTTTCTCCTCCCTCATTTCTATTTATCTCACATTATAACAAATCATTTCAACAAAAAGGACGAAAATGTAACAACATTCTAGTTTTCTATTTTCCATTTGTCGATTTTAAAATTTATGGTATAATGTCTGATAGGTTTGTGAAAAGAGATGGTAGAAAGTGTTACTTTTTAAACAATAATTGATTGAAAAATCGGGAATGCTAACGAATAGGGAGGTTTCCTATGGTTTATTTCACCTTATTTCTTTGTTTTGTTTTAGCTGTGCTCATTACGCCTGTCGTGAAATGGTTGGCGTTTCGAGTTGGGGCAACGGACAAGCCAAATCAGCGGAAAGTGCACCAAAAAATTATGCCTCGTTTAGGTGGATTAGCGATTTTTATTAGTTTTATCGTTGGCTATTTTGTATTGAAACCAGCTAGCCCATATGCGACGGCGATTGTCATTGGTGCGACAATCATCGTGTTAACGGGTGTGCTTGATGATATATATGAGTTGCCGCCAAAGTGGAAGCTGCTCGGTCAAATTATTGCCGCCATTGTCGTCGTGTACGGCGGCATTCGCGTTGATTTTATTAACTTGCCATTTGGTGGCCATTTACAATTTGGATTATTAAGCATCCCGATTACGATGCTTTGGATTATCGGGATTACCAATGCCATTAACTTAATTGACGGTTTGGACGGTTTAGCTGCTGGCGTATCGTCCATTGCGCTTGTCACGATTGCTGGAATGGCAGCGACGATGGGCAATACGTACGTGTTCGTCTTTGCGATGAGTTTATTATTGCTCGGAAGTACGCTCGGTTTTCTTTTATATAATTTCCATCCAGCGAAAATTTTTATGGGCGATACAGGGGCATTATTTTTAGGCTATATGATCTCTGTGTTATCGCTTCTCGGCTTTAAAAACGTTACGGTGTTTTCGTTAATTATCCCGATTTTGATTTTAGGGGTACCTATTTCAGATACGTTATTTGCGATCGTCAGACGCATCGTTAATAAGCAACCGTTATCCGCACCAGATAAATCGCATTTGCATCATTGCTTATTGCGTCTTGGATACAGCCATCGTCAAACAGTGTTAATTATTTATGGTATGGCAGCGATGTTTGGCCTTGCCGCAGTTGTATTATCGAAAGCGACGATGTTTGGCGCATTAGTCGTCATTGCGTTTGTGTTGCTTGTTGTTGAGCTTGTTGTCGAGAAAGTTGGGCTTGTCGGGAAAGATTATCGTCCGCTACTGAAGATGGTTCGCGGCATGAAAAAAATTTCATAATTCATGAAATGAAAGAGGGTGTCTCGCGAGACACCCTCTTTCATTGTTCTTGAGCGAATTGTTCGGTTTGTGCTTGATAAGACGATACGTCAAGATGTGTTTTTAACGTTTGTTTAATTTCATCTACTGTTGCTTCATCAAGTCGGTAATAATATACACCGCTAATGCGTGCGTCTTCTCCTTTGAGATGAAGCGTTTCGATGTTTGCACCTGTTCCCTTTGTTGCATAAGCAAAGAAGCCTTTCATTTCCTCAAACGTTAAGTTCGTCGTCATGTTTTTCCCGACCGCTTCCATCACATCGTCAAATTTCGTGAGCGACTTTACGCTCATCGCTTTTTTGAAGATTGCTTTCATCAGTTCTTGTTGGCGTTTGCCGCGCTCGATGTCGTTGTCATATTTACGTGTTCTTGCAAGCGCCAGCGCTTCTTCGCCGTTTAATGTTTGTAAGCCTGGTTTTAAATGAATCGCGTTTTTCCGATCATGTGAATCCATTTCGCGAAGTTCGTAAGGGACATCAAACTCAATGCCACCGAGTTCGTCAACGACATCAACAAACGCCTCAAAGTTCATCTTGACGTAATAATCGACTGGAATATCGAGCAATTCTTCAACCGTTTCGACCGTTGCTTTTACTCCACCGTATGCATGAGCGTGTGTAATTTTATCGTATTTTTTCTCGATTGGAATGTACACGTAAGAGTCGCGTGGGATGCTAAGCAATTTTACCGTTTTATCTTTCACGTTAAATGTCGCAAGGACAAGCGCATCGGAACGTACCGCTCCCATTCCTTTCTTTTGGCGAATGTTGCTGTCGTCTACGCCGATAAATAAAACAGAAATGTTATCTGAATTCGGATCAACTTCTTTTATTCGCTTTTCTGATTTTTCGCGTCCGTCAATTTGTTCAAACGACTGCTGAATGACGGACTGCGCTTTATTGAAAAGAAACGTGGCGTATGCCCCTCCCCCGATGATAAGAAAAAGCAATGGGAGTAGAACAAATGTCCATACTTTTTTTCGTTTTTTCCTTTTTTTCATATATGCTCGTCTATTTTGCATCGTCGTTCCCCTTTTTTCAAAAGTTCAACAAATATCGACATGTAAACAATCATCATTTTACAAAATTTTTATGCAGTCGTAAACGAAAATTTTTTTACTGCGCGACATCAAACTCGACGTATACATGCTCGCCATCTGTAATGGTGCTTTTCCCATTAGTCAGTTCTGTCATCCATGCGCGGAAATCTTCTTTTTGTTTTTCTTCGACATATGTGTCAATCGTTACGTGTTCTGCATAATGAATGTTTTTTATCGTATAAGTAGAGGCGCGCAGTTCATTTTCGACTTTCCCAAGCCATGTATAGTCAAACGTTGTATGCATGATCCGCATCAGTTTACGTTCGACAATGCCTGCGGCTTTTAGTCCTTCTGTCACTGCTTTTCCGTAAGCGCGCACAAGCCCACCAGCGCCGAGTTTAATGCCCCCAAAATATCGTGTGACAACGACGACGGTGTTTTTTAACTTTTTCTTTTTCAACACTTCGAGCATTGGAACGCCTGCCGTGCCGCTCGGTTCGCCATCATCGTTTGCTTTTTGAATGTGATCGTGTTCGCCGATCATATATGCGGAACAGTTATGTGTTGCATCCCAATGTTTTTTCTTGATTTGTTGGATAAAGCGAATCGCTTCTTCTTCTGTTGTTGCTCGTTCGACGTAACAAATGAAGCGCGATTTTTCAATGACGATTTCTGCCTCTCCATATCCTTTTACCGTATAGTATGCCTCTAACAACGTGTAATCACCTCGAATACTTATTGGAATGTTGTGCGTTTTTTGTCGAAAAATGCTGATGGAAATAGATGAAACATGCTATAATGAAAATTATAAAACGATCTGTCTGATGTTCAAAGCAAGAAGAGCATTTAAATAAAAGTCAGAAAAGTTGTTTTTTTGACTTTTGTTCATTTTTTCTCAGGTGGTGTGTATGTCCAATAAAAAAATAAATGCAAAAGAGCTCGACCGAATTGTAAAAAAAATGATTGAAACGGTAGGTCAAAGCAAAAAGGAAATTTTTCATATTAGCGAACAGTCGTATAAGGAACGTGATCGATTACTCGCTGAACTTTATGAAATCAAGGGAGAGGTGAGTCGAGTTATTCAGCAGGCGGATCAATTGGAGATAAAGGAAAGGCTAGCACGTCAACGTCTATCAGAAGTAAGTAAAAGCTTTTCGTTATACTCTGAAGAGGAAATCCGTCAAACATATGAGAAAGCGCATTCGCTACAAATGGAACTTGCAATGACAAGAGAAAAGGAAAAACAATTACGTCGGCGCCGAGATGAATTAGAAAGACGGTTAGCTTCTGTGAAAGAAACGATTGAACGAGCCGATCATTTAATTGGACAAGTGACCGTTGTGCTCGGTTATTTAAATGGAGACTTTCGAGAGTTAAGTGAGTTCATTGAGGGGGCAAACAAAAAGCAAGAATTTGGATTGCGCATTATTGAAGCGCAAGAGGAAGAGCGGAAGCGGTTGTCGCGAGAAATACACGATGGCCCAGCACAAATGCTCGCGAACGTCATTATGCGTTCCGACTTAATTGAACGCATTTATCGTGAACGCGGAGCGGAGGAAGCGATTCGTGAAGTGCGCGATTTAAAAAAAATGGTGCGCTCTGCTTTATACGAAGTGCGCCGCATCATTTACGATTTGCGTCCGATGGCGCTTGATGATCTCGGTTTAATTCCAACGTTAAAAAAATATTTACAAACGATCGAAGAATATTATAAAAAAACCATCACGTTTACATACATAGGAGAAGTGCGTCGCTTGTCCGATCGTTTTGAAGTCGCTATTTTCCGCCTCGTGCAAGAAGCTGTGCAAAATGCGTTAAAGCATGCGGAGGCGAAGGAGATTCAAGTGAAAATAGAGCTAAAAAAAGATAGTTTGCTGATCGTCGTGAAAGATGATGGCAAAGGATTTAATCCGAATGAAAAAAAAGATAAAGCATTCGGATTAATCGGTATGCGTGAGCGTATCGAATGGTTGGAAGGGAAGCTACATCTTTACTCACAACTTGGACGCGGAACGATCGTTACAATGCATATACCGCTCCATAAGATGCAAGAGAAGGGGGAACAACAGTGAAAACGCGCATCGTTTTAATTGATGACCATAAACTATTTCGAGAAGGAATTAAACGCATTTTAGATTTTGAACAAGATTTTGAAGTTGTTGCGGAAGGATGCGATGGAGACGAAGCGCTGGCGCTTGTTGATCAATATAAACCAGATGTCGTCATCATGGACATTAATATGCCGCATGTCAATGGCGTGGAGGCGACGCGCCAACTCATCGAGGCGTATCCGGATACAAAAGTGATCATTTTGTCGATTCACGATGATGAAAGTTACGTCATGCACGCCTTGCAAACAGGGGCGATGGGATATTTGTTAAAAGAAATGGATGCTGACGCTTTAGTTGAAGCAGTTCGTGTTGTGTCGGAAGGCGGCTCGTACTTGCATCCGAAAGTGACGCATAATCTTGTGAAAGAATATCGTCGTCTCGTCGCTGGAGAGGGAACAGGACAAGAGAAGCAAAAACAAGCGATACGCCGACCGTACCATTTATTGACGCGCCGCGAATGTGAAGTGTTGCAGTTGTTGGTCGATGGAAAAAGTAATAAAGGTATTGCTGATGCGCTATTTATTAGCGAAAAAACGGTCAAAAACCATGTAAGCAACATTTTGCAAAAATTAAATGTTAATGATCGCACGCAAGCGGTTGTTGTTGCGATTAAAAACGGCTGGGTGGAAGTGAAATAAGGTTGTCGAGTGAATTCGACAACCTTTTTCAATGCAAGGATATTTATAATGTAGTACAATGCAAGTAGGAAAAATTTTGGACAAGGAAGGTAAAGGCAATGAAAACGGCGATTTTAACAGATAGTACAGCATATATCCCGAAGCATATTCGCGAACAGTTGAATATACATATCATTCCTTTAAGTGTTGTCTTTGGAACGGAAACGTATCGAGAAGAAATCGATATAGGTGTAGAAGATTTTTTTGATAAAGTAAAAACGAGCGAACAACTGCCGACAACGTCACAGCCGCCGATTGGTCTATTTGTTGAAACGTTTGAGCAGCTTGCAAAACAATACGATGCGGTCATTTCGATTCATTTATCAAGCGGCATTAGTGGAACGTACCAAGGAGCCGTTTCCGCAGGGCAGATGGTTGAAGGCATTCGCGTGTATGCATACGATTCGGAAATTAGCTGCATGGTGCAAGGTTTTTATGCGATAGAGGCAGCAGAAATGGCACAAGCAGGTATGCATCCAGAGGCGATTATTGCGCGGCTAGATGAAATGAAGCGATCGGTGCGCGCTTATTTTATGGTTGATGATTTATCCCATTTGCAGCGCGGTGGGCGGCTAAGTGGCGCACAAGCGTTTATCGGCAGCCTTTTACAAGTGAAACCGATTTTACATTTTGTTGATAAAGTGATCGTGCCGTTTGAAAAAATTCGTACACGTAAAAAAGCGTTAAGCCGAATAGAAGAGCTATTTGCTGAAGATGCGATGCTGGGCGTTCCGATGCGTGCGGTCATCATTCATGCGAATCGTGAAGAAGAAGCGCGCGCATGGAAAGAAAAGCTCGAACAACAATACCCGCACGTTGAATTTTTCCTTAGTTATTTCGGACCGGTCATTGGCACACATTTAGGTGAAGGAGCAATGGGATTCGGTTGGTACAAAAAATAAACAGGAATTCTTTTGATTAGCGCGAATAGAAGAAGTGGGCGACTCGTCCACTTCTTTTTTAGTGAGGTGATTTCGTTGCATCTCGCAGGCAAGCAGCTGCTAAAGTCTGAACTTTCTTTTTCTCATGATGCGAAACATGTTCAAATCGTTGACAGTATCGTCAAAACGAAAAAAGGTTATCGCTGTGTGCGATGCGACAATGAGGATCAACAACTTTTTGCCTCTTTTCCGTGCGCTCGGTGCGGACGCATATGTACGTATTGTCGAAAATGTGTCATGATGGGACGATGTAGCGAATGCAATCCGCTCGTCATATGGACGGGCCCAATTCCCTCCACCTCTTTTTCTTCACCGCTGAAATGGAGCGGTAAACTATCCCCAGCCCAACAACTTGCTTCCGACGAAGTGTGTCAGGCGATTGATCGAAACGACTCTTTGCTCGTTTGGGCCGTATGTGGTGCAGGAAAAACGGAAGTGTTATTTGCGGGAATCAATCTGGCGCTGTCGCGCGGAAAGCGCGTTTGCATCGCCGCTCCGCGCACAGATGTCGTATTAGAGCTAGCTCCGCGCTTGGCGAGCGTATTTCCATCGGTCGATATGGCGGCATTATATGGCGGTAGCAAAGACCGTGGTAAACTTGCTTCATTGACGGTGGCAACGACGCATCAACTACTTCGGTATTATCGGGCGTTCGATGTCATGATTGTTGATGAAGTGGATGCATTTCCGTATAGCGTTGATCCGATGCTTTCGTATGCCGTTGAACGTGCTCGAAAACCGACGTCTTCACTCATTTACTTAACCGCAACACCTAACGAACAATGGCAATATGAAGTAAAAAGTGGAAAGCGAAAAGCGGTAACCATTCCTGCGCGCTATCATCGTCACCCACTCCCTGTCCCTACATTTGAATGGTGCGGCAATTGGCAAAAAAAGTGGCGTCACCACCGTTTACCTTTATGTGTCGTTCAATGGATGTATGCCCGTTTAGAACAAAAGAAGCAAGCTTTTGTATTCGTTCCCCACATCGACTTGTTACAACAAGTTGTTCCGTACTTGCAACAATTTCATCCGCACATTGAAGGGGTGCATGCCGAAGATCCGAAACGAAAAGAAAAAGTGCTCGCTTTTCGGCGCGGGCAAATTCCTATTCTCGTGACAACGACCATTTTAGAGCGCGGGGTGACTGTGCCCAACGTTGATGTCGCTGTGTTAGGCGCAGAACAACCGATTTTTACCGAAAGTGCGCTCGTGCAAATTGCTGGACGGGTCGGGCGGAGTGCCCAATATCCGACAGGTGATATTCGCTTTTTTCATTTTGGAAAAACGAAAGCAATGCTTAAAGCAAAGCGCCATATTGTACGTATGAACGAAGAAGCGCGAAAGAGAGGATTGATCGACGAATGAAATGTGTCATTTGTCATGATGAATGGATGCCACACATGTCGTTTTCCATCCTTTTGACGATTCGTCAAGCGGATGTTTGTTGCCCGCGTTGCCGTGCACGTTTTATTCGTCTGGAAGGAAGTTGTTGTGAACGATGCAGCCGTTTCAGTGATCAAGCGGTATGTGAAGATTGTATCGCGTGGGAGAAACGAAAAAGTGCTTTAAAACAAAACGTCTCGGTGTATATGTATAATGATTGGATGAAAGAAGTGATGAACCGTTTTAAATTTCGCGGTGATTATGCGCTTGTCGAAGCGTTTCGTCATGATATTCGCGCAGTTTTCTCGAAACATTTTTCTTCTGATGTGCTTCTCGTCCCTATTCCTCTTAGCCCTTCTCGATTAGTTGAACGCGGATTTAATCAAGCGGAAGCGATTGCTTCGCTTTTACCATTTCCAATCATTTCCCCTTTGCGACGGATCGACGGCGAAAAACAATCGAAAAAAACGAGACGTGAACGCTTTGTCGGACGGAAGTTTTTTGTCGCTGAAGGAAGTGTCGCAGGAAAGCGCATTGTAATCGTAGATGATATTTACACGACAGGGGCGACGGTGCACGAAGCGGCAAAACTTCTTTATGACGCAGGTGCGCAAGATATTTGTTCGTTTACATTAATTCGTAGTTAACATTGTCTTTTTGTATGCCGATAATAAAAGAAAAGAGTGAGTGGAGTGTGAGTGGTGATGGAACTTCGTGGGGAGATGGCGATGAATCGTGTACAATCTCTATATTCTTTTTCTCCGCTATGTTCTGAAGGCGTATATGTTGGGAAGGTAAAAAAGCATTTAGGAAATGGTGAAGCCATTGTGACGATACAAGGACAAGATGTACACGTTCAATTCGAGGGAGAAGTGCCGAAGGAATCAACATGTTTTGTCCGATTCGTAAGTGAATCTGACGGAATATGGAACGTAGTATGTGAGAAACGAGAAGGGCACATCACTTCACATTTTTTACAAGATATTGAAAAAATGTTTTCCAAGCAAGGGAAAAGTTTATCTCTCGAAGAAAAATTAAACTTACAGCGTTTTTTTGAAATGGCAGAAGGGACAGTCAAAGAAAAAATAAAAACGATTGAAACGATGGTTAGTAAAAAGATACCGATCAACACTTTTCAATTGCAATGCATTCATGAAGCGTTGAAGGAATCTAGTTTTGATGAACAATTGAATAAATTGATGAAAGTGATAGATCCTCTCGTTGTACAAGATGACACTATACAAAGTGAGCAGTTAACATATGGAGAAATTTCTTCGTTTTCAATTAAGGAAGAGTGGATGCCATCTGTACCTTCACAGATGAAAGAAGTAATCGTAAAAACAGTAACAGAAAAAATGACAGAGGCTGAGCGTAATTTCAAAGAGGAAAAAAGAAATATAAATACAAAAATAGAAAAAGCAATAGAGATTATTAAAAAGGAGCAAAATTTACAAACAAGAGAGCGAGGAAAACACTTTATCGAGGCAGCCGTTCGTGCGCTTGATCGTGTCATTTCACAAGGAGACTTAATAAATTTAGCTGATATGGAGATGGAGAAAAAACTTCTTCAAATTAGTGCCAAACTTGCCGAAGCGAAAACAGAGATAATAAACGGACGCATGGATCAAGCGTTGAAATGTGTGCAGGAAAGTAAGAACATGCTTCAACAAATTCAATTCCAACCTTCTCAACAAAAAATAGTGCGCATTTCATCAAATGAAAAATTAAACCGCCATTGGACGATGGAAAAACAAATATTTCAACAATTGAAACATATGTTATCCCATCCGCCAAAGGACGATGAAGTGTCTGCTCGCTACGTGTTGGAACAGTTTCGCCAACTTGGTTTTTATCATGAAAAGGATCTTGTTCGCTCTTTGTTGGTAGAGAAAGATTTAGTGCCGGCAGAAAACTTGAAAACGTGGTTAATAAAAATGACCAAAAATGAAGGGCATCCTTTGTTTAAAACAGCCGAACAGGCGTTGATGAATATTACTGGGCAACAGCTGTTAAGCAAGTTTCAAGAAGAAAGTCATACCCAAACAATGTTTTATCAATTACCGTTTTTACAAGGTGAGGAAATAAAAACGGTACAAATTTATTTGCATTCGAGAAATGCAAATGGGAAAGTAGATTGGGAAAATTGCTATTTATACTTTTTGTTGAATACAGAACGGTACGGAAAAGTATCTGTTTCTTTTCAAGCGCTACAAAGACAAGTGACATTAACCATTCGTACAGAAGATGATGCAGTTGATCAATCGTTGCGTAGCTTTATAAACACAACAAAAGAAAATTTAGAAACTATTGGGTATCGAGTAAGAGATATTGTTATTGCCAAGCTAGAAGAACCGAAAGAAGAAGTCGCTGATCCTGAACTTAAATATACAAAGAATGTAGAAAGGAAACGTGAGTGGAGAATATGAACGGAAATCATTATTTTACGGCCATATCGAGTTACGAACAAAAGTCTGGCTCTTTTTCGGTGAATGTAAGTACAATGGATATACTAACGAACTATCCGTATGTGCAAAAAGATGAGGAGTTGGCTAAAAACTTAATGGATCCAGAATATCGAATGCCTGTACAGCTATACGCAGCAATTGGAGAAGTGTTAAAATTGATTCGTGCAATTGAACGATCATAGGAGCGGACGACATGGAAATCAAAAGAGTGGAAAGTATAGGTTCTGTTGATGTATCGCAAACAAAACAAGTTGTATCTTCTTCAATATCATTTTCAGAAATAATAGGTCAACAGCATCATCGGTTAGTTGGTGAACAATTCGAAAAGAGAATCAGGGAAATTGAAGAACAAGGAAAAAAACTTGTTGAATCGCGGACAATAGAAGATTTAAGGAAATATAAAAAGCTTGTAAAACAATGCATCGATGAGACGGTAAAAAATGGGTTTCAATTATCAGAGCAGTATGGATTTGGGTGGAATGGACGATCTCGCGTATATAAAATTGTAAAAGAAATTGACAAGCAACTGATCCGATTAACAGAAGATTTGTTAAATGAACAAAAAACGACATTAGATTTATTAGGTACAATTGATGCGATTCGAGGGTTAATCATTAACATATATGTATAGAGTAAAGAAGGGGGAGGTAATTATGAATCTTGACAATTGTCCGGTATGTGGAGGTCTGTTTCTTAAAACAAAATTTCGCGATATATGCGAGAAATGCTATAAGGAAGAGGAAGAAGCTTTTGAGGTTGTATATAATTTTTTACGTAAAAGAGAAAATCGGATGGCAACAATTACCCAAGTCGTAGAAGCTACTGGTGTTGAAGAGGCATTGTTGTTCAAATTTATCAAAACAGGGAGGTTACAATTACGTCAATTTCCTCATTTAGGATATCCTTGCGCTCGATGTGGAACAATTATTCGTGAAGGAAAATTATGTGAATCGTGCAATAAAGACGTCAATAAACAACTTCATATGATCTATGAAGAAGAAAAAAGAAAAGACAAACAAAATAATAACCCAACATATTATATAAAAAAAGATGAAAAGTAATGTGTTGTTGTAAATGTTTTTTTTCTTTTGACGATAATAAATATAAAGAAACGTTCGTTTTGTAATACATGAAAAAAAGGAGGGAGTAGGATGAGAATCGATCATGTTCGTCTGTCAAATGTTTATGCGTATCGCTCCAGAATAGAAAGCGATGTCTCAAAACATAAGCGTTTAAAAGAAAATGATCAAGTCGATATTTCTGTTGAGGCAAAAGAACTGCAACAGTTAGCTTTATGGGAGAAAGAACGGCAAAAAAAACTTGCTGACATAAAAGAGCGTGTGCAAAACGGGACGTATCAAATTGACAATTATGAAGTAGCAAAAAGTATATATGCGTTTTATAAACAAGGAAAGCAGTAGATGGGCATAAAGGGGCGATTCATTTGTCTATTCAGCAACTTGTTGGTGTGTTGCATGATTATATCGAAACGCATCAACAATTAAAAAGTAGTGCAAACAGAAAGACGGAAGCGCTAAAAAAAGGGGACTTCGCTGCTTTAGATGACATTGTAAGAGAAGAACAAGTACACGTAGCGATGCTTAATCAGTTAGAAAAAAAGCGTGCGCGAATAGTTACGCAAATCACAGGGATTGATGGGGAGCAAACAGTAGAATCATGTTTGCGTTATGCAGATGAGCAAGAACAGAAGATTCTCCATGAGTTGCGACAGCAATTATTACAGCATATTGAAGAACTTAAACGGATAAATGAGCTGAATCAACAACTTATTGAGCAATCGTTACAGTTTGTTTGCGTCATGCTTGATGCGTTGCATCCGCAAAGAAAAGATATACAATATCGTGCTAACAATGAGCCAACTTCTTATGAGGAGCGACAGTCTATTTTTGATTCGAAAGTGTAAATAAAAAGCTGGAGGAGATATCATTGAGGTCTACATTTCATGGATTAGAAGTCGCTAAACGGGGCATGTTTACACAACAATCAGCTATATACGTAACAGGGCATAATATCGCTAACGCTAATACGCCGGATTTTTCAAGACAACGTGTGAATTTTAACCAAACAGAGCCATATCCAGCAGCTTCAATGAATCGCCCGAATATTCCGGGGCAGATGGGAACAGGGGTGGAAGCAGGATCGATTCAGCGAATAAGAGATAGTTTTTTAGATTACCAATATCGCAATGAAAGCACGAAGTCAGGTTACTGGAGTACGCGTTTGGATGCTATTAGCCGAATGGAAGATGTGATGAATGAGCCGACTGAGTTTGGCTTGGCGAAGGCGATGACACAATTTTGGGAGTCTCTCCAAGATTTGAGTGTTAGTCCAGAAAATGAGGGTGCGCGTGCGGCGGTTAGACAACGTGGCATTGCTGTGGCAGAATCTTTTAACTATTTGCATAGTTCGCTGACGCAAATTCGTGAAGATTTAGGTCAACAAATTAAAACGGGGTTATTGGAGGTAAACTCCATTTTAAGACAAATTAGTGAATTAAACGACCAAATTAAAGCGATTGAACCGAATGGATATTTGCCGAACGACTTGTATGATCGGCGTGATGCGCTTGTGGACGAATTGTCGAAGTATGTGCAAGTAAAAGTAGACAAGCAACCAACGGGTGGCAATGCTTTGCCGATTGCTGAGGGGATTTACAAAATTTCAATCGTTGATTCAACTGGCGCAGCCATTGAAGTTGTATCAAGTACAGGATATAAAACGTTATCGATCGATCCGAGCATTTCTGGCGACCCGACGAATCCGAATGGATATGTTCGTAACGTTGTTTTATCAGACGGTACGACGATTGCCCCAAACGACTTTGCGAACGGAAAAATAAAAGCATTAATTGAAGCATACGGATATGGAAGTACGCCTACTAGCGTTGTTGGATATTATCCGGATATGTTGAATAAATTAGATCAAATGGCATACTCGTTTGCGGAAATGTTTAATGCCCAACATCGCGCGGGATATGGACTTGATAACTCAACAGGATTGGACTTCTTTAGTGTGGGTTCAGTAAGTGGAGCGGCGGGTGCAATCCAAGTGAGCATTAACGATTTATCTAAAATTGCGGCTTCTACTGCATTAAACGAACCTGGGAATGGTGAAAATGCCCTAAATCTATCTAAAATAAAAGATTTGCTTATTACGAGTGGAACGGTCACCATTTCAGGAAGTCCTGTTTCTGTTCCTATTCAAGGTGGAACGATTCAAACGTTCTATGAAGGGTTCATTGGGCAAATTGGTGTAGATGGTCAACAAGCTCAAAGAATGAAAGTGAATGCGGACACGTTAGCTAAGTCTGTCAATGAAAATCGCCAGTCTGTCAGCTCCGTTTCTCTTGATGAGGAGATGACAAATTTAGTTAAATTTCAGCATGCGTACAGTGCAGCTGCGCGCATGATTACAGTCGTTGATGAAATGCTTGATAAAATTATTAACGGCATGGGACGTGTCGGAATATAAAGGTAGGTGGATGAGATGAGAGTAACACAATCAATGCTTGCTCATAATATGTTACGACATTTATCGACAAGTTATCAAAGGCTTGGAACGATTCAGGAGCAATTAACGACAGGAAAAAAGATTACTCGCCCTTCTGATGATCCTGTTGTGGCGATGAAAGGAATTGCGTATCGTGAGAGTTTGCAACGTGTAAAGCAATATCAGCGGAATATTGGTGAAGTGCATAACTGGATTGACAGTGCTGATGATGCACTGGATAAAGTGGGAATGGCACTGCAACGTGTTCAAGAGCTCGTCGTCCAAGCATCAACAGATACAGCAACACCTGATGACCGCAAAAAAATTGCAGATGAAATTGACCAACTACAAAAACATATTGTTGATATTGCTAATACGAAAGTAGGTGGAAAATATATTTTTCACGGAACTGACACAAGAAATCCACTATTTGTTGGCTATCCAGATGACCCTTCGTTTTTAGCTGGCACAAACAATAACAAAGTGAAAATTGAAGTGTTTGATGGAATTGAATTAGAAGTGAATATTGATGGTGTGGCTTTATTTGGAGATGCCTCGACTGGCATCGTTGGTATGCTACAAAACTTGAAGACAGCTTTGAATAACCCAGGGAGTACAGGGAATACAATTGGTAGTTATTTAACACAAGTTGAGAATCAACAAAATGCCTTGTTGGCAGCTCGTTCGGAACTTGGGGCGAAACAAAATCGAGTGGAAATGATGGAAAATCGCTTAGCGACACAAGAAGTTATTACGACAAAAGTGATGTCGAATAACGAGGATATAGATTACGAAAAAGCAATTACAGAGCTTATTTCACAGGAAAGTGTCCATCGTGCTGCACTAAGTGTAGGAGCGCGAATCATTCAGCCGACATTAATTGATTTTTTGCGTTAGGTGAGTAAAATGAATATGCCGCAAATACAAATTCGTACTGTAAAAGCGATGCTCGGTTTGAACATACAAAAACCAACACAGCATATTGAGCAGCCTAAAGCAGAATTATATATCGAACAGCCGCCGGCTTCGCTCCATATTTATAAACAACCTGCTCGTCTCACCATTGATCAATCAAGGGCATGGAGAGATATGGGGCTAATTGGTCCGCTTGAGTCGACGAGCCGGTTTGCTGAAGAAGGACGCCAAGCTTTGCTTGAGGGGATTGCTAGACAAGCGGAAGAAGGAGAGCGGTTGATGCGAATCGAGCATGGCGGTAATCCGATCGCAGAAATCGCAACAGGAAAAGGCATGCGCCCATATCGCCAGCTTGGAATTACATTTATTCCATCTGTAGATAGTGTAGATGTTCACTATGAACCAGCGCGCGTGGAGATCGAAGTGGAAAAGAATAAGCCGATTATCCAAGCGAAAGTTAATCCGCCTATTCATGAGTATAAACAAGGGAAAGTTTCTGGTCATATGATTCAATATCCATCTATACAGATTGATGTGAAGTATTAAATGTGAAGCGGTGCTTGATGTGCCGCTTTTTCTGTGAAATAAGGAAGGAGCTCGGTAAGATGAAAATGGTGTCAAAATTTTTGGGTGAAGTCGAAGTTTGTGAAGATCAAGTTATATACTTTCCAAACGGAATTCCCGGATTCGAGGAAGAAAAGCATTTTGTAATTTTGCCTCTTGAAGAATCGACATCATTCGCCATTTTGCAGTCTATTCATCATCAGCATGTCGGGTTTGTCGTTGCATACCCGTTTGCTTTTTATCCTGAATATGCTTTTGACTTATCGGAAGATGAGGCGGAAACATTAAAATTAACGTCTCCAGAAGATTGTTTAGTGTATGTTATTATGACGCTGAAAGAGCCGTTTGTCGAATCAACGTTAAATTTAAAGGCACCTGTTGTTATTAATGTACGAGATAAAATAGGAAAGCAATTGATTCTGCACAATACCGATTATCCGATTCGTTTTTCTTTGCGTGAAGTGAACGAGGGGAGGGAACGATAATGCTCGTTCTTACCCGGAAAAAAAATGAATCTATTATGATTGGGGATACTATTGAGATTAAAGTGTTAGCCATTGAAGGAGATCAAGTAAAGTTAGGGGTCGTTGCTCCGAAGCATATCGATGTGCACCGCAAAGAAGTGTATCGGCTCATTCAAGAAGAAAATAAGCAAGCACTGCACGTTTCACAGCATTTATTCGATCAGCTAAAAAAACAATAAAAAAATAAAAAAATGACTAAACATTTTTATATTCACTCCGATATAAAGATTGGGAGCAGGAGATATACTTTGTTTCTTGCGCACCCAACTACATGGATGTAGAAAAATATAATTCAAGGAGGAAATGAACATGAGAATTCAACACAACATTTCAGCGTTAAATACGCACCGTCAATTAGCATTCAACAACACGCAAACAGCGAAAAACCTTGAGAAGCTTTCTTCAGGTTTCCGCATCAACCGTGCAGGCGACGATGCTGCAGGTCTTGCTATCTCTGAAAAAATGCGCGGCCAAATTCGCGGTCTTGAAATGGCTACTAAAAACGCACAAGACTCTATCTCATTAATTCAAACAGCAGAAGGTGCATTAACGGAAACTCACGCAATCCTTCAACGCATGCGCGAACTTGCTGTGCAATCAGCAAATGACACAAACACACAAGAAGATCGTGATGCTCTACAAGCAGAAGTGAATCAATTAATCTCTGAACTTAACCGTATTGCAAACAACACAGAATTTAACACACAAAAACTGTTAGACGGTACGTTTAGTGGTAAAACGTTCCATATCGGTGCGAATTCTGGTCAAGCGATCACATTAACAATTAATACCATGACTGCAGGCGGTTTAGGTGTGAGCGGATTAAGCATTTCTTCTCAAGCTGCTGCTGATAGCGCTATTACAACAATTAATGATGCAATTGAAACAGTTTCTAGCGAACGTGCGAAACTTGGTGCGGTACAAAACCGTTTAGAGCATACAATTAACAACCTAGGTGCAACACAAGAAAACTTAACTGCTGCTGAGTCACGTATTCGTGATGTTGACATGGCGAAGGAAATGATGGAATTTACGAAAAACAACATTTTAATGCAAGCAGCACAAGCGATGTTAGCGCAAGCGAACCAACAACCACAAGGCGTATTGCAATTGCTTCGCTAATTAACATAAAAAGAGATCTTAGGCGCGGTTCTAAGGTCTCTTTTTATTTTTGCTCTAAAATATGTAACAAATAAGCGAAAATGTGCCGATATAAAAGGAGAGCTAATTTACTCTTCCATAAAGATGAGAGGAGAAAAGTTATGATTGAACAAGTTAATATCGAAACGATTTATTCGAAACGGGAAGGATTGCCTGTTTTTAAAATGGCGGGCTATTTATTACATAGCAAGTACGATCCAATAAAAGAAGCAGAGGTGTACGTTGAAAAACATTATAGAAAGCATCATCTTCACATTTTGTTTGGATACGGAAATGGATATATTGTGCAACAATTTGCAAAAAGAATAACAAGCGATGAATTTCTTCTTGTCGTCGAACCGAATCGAGCGCTTGAAAAAGATATTCAGAGCACCCATGTAAATAATGAGCGTATAAAAGTGGCCGTGATTGAACATGTCGACGAATTTGAAGCGATTTTACAAGTGTTTATAAAAAGATTTCCCCAAGGTGTTCAATTTATCATTTCGCCAAATTACGATAAAATATACTCGGAACTTTGCAAGCAATGTTTTAAAAAAGCAAAAGATGTTGTTTTTATGGAGAAAATAAATAGGAATACTTTCAATTTTTTTGCGCATGATTGGCAAAAAAATTATTTGCTTAATTTAGTCCATGCATTTGAAGACGAAGGGCTGCAAGTTTTAGAAAAACAGTTTGATGCGCCAGCGATTATCGTTGCTGGCGGACCTTCTTTAACAAAACAGCTGCCTTTATTAGAGCAAGTAAGAGAAAAGGCGCTAATTATTTGTGCAGGTTCTACAATTAATACGCTGCTTGCTCATCATATAAAACCACACATTGTTGTTACAATAGATGGAGGAATAAATAACTATTTGCATTTCGAATCGATCGATATGGACGATATATTTGTTATTTACTCTTTATTAGTTCACCATCAAATTATTGATGAGCATAAAGGAAAACGAGCGTTTTTTATTCCAAACAATATGGACTATGACATGGCGAGCTTAACGACACAACTGTTGAATAAGCATGTTCCATCTGTGCTGTCTGGTGGTTCTGTGGCGAATTTTGCTTTATTTATCGCACATCGCCTGACTTCGGGACCAATTTGTTTAATCGGACAAGATTTAGCTTACACAAACAATCAAACGCATGCTCAACATAACCGTTTTTATCGTGAAATAAGCGAAGAAGATAAAAAGCAACGTGGAATGTTTTATACCGAAGGGTATTTCGGTGATGAGGTTTTGACGGATTATGGATTTTACTCGATGAAAACATCGTTTGAACAGTTTGCTTCTTTTGTTGACGATAGCAACCGTCTATTTAACTGTACAGAAGGTGGCGTACGTTTGAAAGGATATAAGCAAATCCCGTTTAAACAATTTATTGAAAAATATATTCGTTTTGATGACGGGCGAACCGTATTCGTTGACCAATTTGTACAGCCTCAAAAAAGAAGTCAGGAAGAATGGGAAGTGTTTTTAGAGAGAATAGAGAGGGAAATAGAAAAGTATCGAGAGGTTGCTGATATTTGTAAAAAGGCGATTCGTTTGCTAGGTAAAAATCGTTCAAACCAGTATTTTGATGAACATATATTGAAAAAATTAAATAAATATGATCGAAAGCTAGATGAACAACTAAAAACAGGGATTATGCAATATTTATTAATGCCTATTGTATATCATATTTTATGTGAATTTTTGCCGAGTGAAAATGAAACAAAAAAAGAAATGTTCCATCGAGTATATCACCGCTCGAAAGCTTTATATGGAGGAGTGGAAAAGGCAGCTAGCGAAACGGTGTTTTATTTAAGTGAGTTGCGAAAAAGAATAAAAGAAAAAATAGCAAATATGAAAGGGGAATGATGATGAATCAGCTTATTCAAGAGACCCAAGAAACTTTTTTTTCATATTTATTTCGTGTAAAAGATGGTTGTGTAACGATTGCCGAAAAACTAAGGAAAGATAACGTTGGAGAGGCGCTACAGCTACTTGCTCAATTTGTAGAAGGGGCGTCATGGCTTCTTCAAGTTGTACATTTAATGCAAAAGAATGGTTTTGCATTTAGCGTATCAATGGAGGGGCTGAATGAATATTTATATGAGATTAACGAGGGATTGGAAATACAAGATTATGTATTAGTTGCGGATTTGTTTGAATACGAAATTGCGCCATTTATCGACAATATGATCGAAGGACAATTTGTTCAATGTAACGACGTTGAGGGGAATTAAAGTAAGATATAGAAAAAGGTGATAGAAATGTTTGAAAATCAAGTCGTCCTTGTTACTGGCGGTACAGGATCATTTGGGAAAAAATTTGTAAAAACTATATTGGCCTATGATGTAAAAAAAGTTATCATATTCAGTCGGGATGAGTTAAAACAATATGAGATGTCGCAAGAATATAACGATCCTCGCCTCCGTTTTTTTATTGGGGATGTCCGTGACAAAGATCGTTTGTATCGAGCGTTTGATGGGGTAGATATTGTTGTACATGCAGCAGCACTGAAACATGTTGGAGCATGCGAGTATAATCCGTTCGAAGCGATTAAGACGAATATTTACGGAGCGCAAAACGTCATTGAAGCAGCGATCGATCGAGGAGTCAAAAAAGTGATTGCTTTAAGTACGGACAAAGCAGCGGCTCCTATCAATCTCTATGGTGCAACAAAACTTGCATCAGACAAGTTATTTGTGGCTGCGAATTCATATGTTGGATTTAAGGATACGAAGTTTTCAGTAGTTCGCTACGGAAATGTAGTTGGCAGCCGAGGGAGTGTCGTTCCGTTCTTTAAGAAAATGCGCCATACAGGCAAGTTGCCGATTACAGATGAGAGAATGACACGTTTCTGGATTACCCTTGATCAAGGTGTGCAATTTGTGTTAGATAACTTACAACGTATGCGTGGGGGAGAAATTTTTGTTCCGAAAATCCCAAGTATGAGAGTAGTTGATTTAGCCAAGGCGATTGCACCAGAATGTGAAATTGAAATTGTTGGTATCCGTCCGGGAGAGAAGCTTCATGAAGCGATGATTACGGAAGATGATGCTCGCCGTACTTTGGAATTTGACACTTATTATGTTATTCAACCGGAGTTTCCATGGTGGTCTGAAGCGTATGTAGAAGGAGGAAAAACGCTTCCAGATGGATTTAAATATACGAGCGATACGAACACGCAATGGTTAACGGTGGAAGAGTTACGAGAGTTGGTAGATGGAATGTAAAGTAGTTGTTTTCATTTTTCGAGGAGATGATAAGGTGGGGAAGTCAACATCTTGGGAACCGATTCGTCAATCATATTTGCCCTATGGAAAGCAATGGATTGATGAGGAGGACATTGAAGCAGTTGTAGAAGTATTAAAAGGAGATTACTTAACAACCGGTCCGTATATTTCAAAATTTGAACAAGCTGTTGCACAATATGTCGGGGCAAAATATGCTGTTGCTTTTTCGAATGGCACAGCAGCGCTCCATGGTGCTTGTTTTGCGGCGGGGATTGGTCAAGGAGATGAAGTGATCACAACACCGATGACCTTTGCTGCAAGTGCGAATTGTGTGCTTTATCAAGGTGGGATACCTGTTTTTGCGGATATTGATGAGAAAACGTACAATATTGACCCAAATAAAATCGAAGAGAAGATAACGAATAAGACAAAGGCTATCATCCCTGTTGATTTCACAGGTCAACCGGTCGAACTAGACCGTATTTTAGAAATCGCCAGAAAGCATAGCCTTGTCGTCATTGAAGATGCAGCGCATGCGTTAGGAGCGACATATAAGGGTAGAAAAATCGGCTCCATTAGTGATATGACGATGTTCAGCTTTCACCCAGTAAAACATATTACATCGGGTGAAGGTGGTGTGATTACGACGAATAATGAAGAGTATTATGAGAAATTATTACAATTCCGCTCTCATGGGATTACGCGCGATAAGGAAAAACTGAAAGAATATCACGGTCCTTGGTATTATGAAATGCAATTCCTTGGTTATAATTATCGAATGACTGATATTCAAGCAGCGCTAGGGACGAGCCAGCTGAAGAAGATTGATCAATTTATTGCACTTCGTCGAAAATATGTTGCAATGTATAATGAAGTGTTCAAAGATGTGAATGAAATTATTACGCCATTCCAACATAAAGATGGAGATTCAAGTTGGCACTTATATATGATTCGATTGAAATTGGATAAACTAACAGCGTCAAGACGCGAAATTTTTGAAGCACTTCAACAACAAAACATTGGTGTCAACGTTCACTACATCCCTATTCATTTACAGCCTTATTATCAACAACTGGGTTACAAAAAAGGAATGTGTCCAAATGCTGAAAAATTGTATGAAGAAGTGATTACGTTGCCTTTATTCCCAGCGATGAGTGAAGAAGATGTTAACGATGTAATTCATGCTGTAAAGAGGACGATAACCTATTACAAAAAATAAGAAGGTGAGAAAGTGAAGGTTGCTGCGATTATCCAAGCGCGTATGGGCTCAACTAGACTTCCGGGGAAAGTATTAAAAAAAGTACTTAATAAAACGTTACTTGAATATCAAATTGAAAGGGTAAAAAGAGCGAAAACGATTGATGAAATAATTATTGCGACAACGACGAAAGAAAGTGATGACCCAATCGTTCATCTTTGTCAGCAACTTTCGATTCCTTACTATCGTGGTTCGGAGGAGGATGTGTTGTCGCGCTATTATGAAGCAGCAACAACATTTGGTGTAGATGTAATCGTTCGTTTAACATCCGATTGTCCAATTATTGATCCAAATGTTATTGATAAAGTGGTTGAACAATATTTGGATAATAGAGATCGATACGATTATGTGTCAAACACATTAACGCGTACATATCCGCGAGGGATGGATACAGAAGTAGTGTCGTATGAAGTGTTAAAAAGAGCTCATGAAGAAGCAAAAGGGTCGGTATATCGAGAGCATGTAACGGCCTATATGTATCATCATCCTGATCAATTCAGACTTTGTAATGTTTCAAACGAGGAGGACGAAAGTAAGCATCGTTGGACAGTGGACACAGAGGAAGATTTTGAATTAATAAAGAAAATTATCGGTGAGCTTTATATAGACAATGCACACTTCACTATGGATGATGTGTTAAAGGTGATTGATGAAAATCCAACATGGTTTCATATTAATAGCCATATTGAACAAAAGAAACTGTTCATATAGAGAAGATTTATTAACAGATACATGGGGATAGAATAAATTATGAAAGTTGTTTTTAGAGTGGATGCTTCTTTTCAAATAGGTACGGGACATGTCATGCGCTGTTTAACATTAGCGGAGGAATTAAAAAAACTTGGACATGAGGTTATATTTATTTCCAGAAAACTAAAAGGTCATCTGTGCGATTTAATTAGGCAGTTGGGCTATGAAGTATATTGTTTACCATATCAAAACAAAACAAGAAATCATTGTGATACTAAACATGCTCAGTGGCTCGAAACAAGTTGGGAGATAGATGCTCAGCAAACAACGGAAATAATTGATACGCATATTAAACGTATTGACTGGTTAATTGTCGACCACTATGCATTAGATCGTAAATGGGAAAGTCAATTAAAAAAATACAGTAGAGGTATGATGGTCATTGATGATTTAGCAGATAGAGAACACCTTTGTGATATTCTTTTGGATCAAAATTATTATTTAAATTTTAGGAATCGATACAAATATTTAGTTCCCCTAGATTGTAAACTTCTTTTAGGTCCTAAATACGCATTATTAAGAGATGAATTTATCGAGTTAAGGAAAGAGTTAAGGCATAAAGAAGATAATAATATTAGAAATGTTATGGTATTCTTTGGCGGGAGCGATCCTACAAATGAAACATTAAGAACTTTATATGCTTTAAACGAATTAGAATATAGGGAAGTCAATATTGATGTTGTTGTAGGAGTTTCAAATCCAAGGAAAGATGAAATAAAGAGATATTGTCATCGTTTTTCTCATGTAACTTTTCATTGTGGTGTAAACTATATGGCAAGATTGATGCAACAAGCTGACGTTGCTATTTGTGCTGGTGGAACCATCACATGGGAGAGATATTGTATGGGGTTACCAGCTATTTTGATTTCGGTGGCGTATAATCAAATAGAAATATGCCAAGCTTTAACCGAACTTGGTATCGATTATTATTTGGGGACATCGGAAACAGTGGATAGAAGTGATATTATAAATGCCTTTTATAAATTCCAGAGGGGAGATATAAGTTTACAAATTTCTTCTACAAAAGCTTTAGAAATGGTAGACGGTCTAGGTAAATATAGAGTCGTCAATGAATTATTAAAATGTTAAAAGTCAAGGATGAAAAAGATATGAAAATTTTATTGTTAGGTCCTGAAAGAAAATGGTTGAGGGATTTTCTAGAGAGTTTTGAAGATGAGGTTACTCAATACCAAGATAAATTGGACAAAAAATCTGCTATTTTAAATAATGTGGATTTTATCATTAGCTATGGGTATCGATATATTATTCACCCTGATATTGTAGAAAGATTTAAACAAAGAGCAATAAATTTGCATATCTCATATTTACCATGGAACAAAGGCGCAGATCCGAATTTATGGAGTTTTTTGGAAGATAGCCCTAAAGGTGTAACCATTCATTATATAGATAGTGGGTTAGACACAGGTGAAATTATTGTTCAGAGGGAAGTAACATACTACGAAAATGATACATTAAGAACCACTTATGAGAGGTTAACGCAAACAATTGAGAAATTATTTATGGAGTATTGGCCATTAATACGTTTAGGTAAAATTAGGGGAATTCCTCAGCCAAAAGGAGGAAGTTACCACAAATTGAAAGATAAAGAAAAATATCTCTATTTATTAACAGATGGTTGGGATACTCCTGTTCAAAAGTTGATTGGCAAAGCTCAAAATAACGAATGAGAAGGGAAGAGCGTACTTGATAGAATTTGAAGTAATGGGGAGAAAAATTGGACTCAATCACCCGCCATTTATCATCGCTGAAATGTCAGGGAATCATAATCAATCCCTTGAACGTGCTTTAGAAATAGTAGAAGCTGCGGCTAAAGCAGGAGCGCACGCTTTAAAAATCCAAACATATACAGCGGACACGATGACTTTAAATTTAGATAATAAAGATTTTAAAATTGAAGATCCTGAGAGTTTATGGAAAGGAAATACACTTTATCAACTCTACCAACAAGCCTATACCCCGTGGGAATGGCACAAACCGATTTTTGATCGCGCTCGAGAATTAGGAATGATTCCTTTTAGTACTCCTTTCGATGAAACAGCCGTAGACTTTTTAGAAGAATTAGATGTACCAATGTATAAAATTGCATCGTTTGAAAATAATGATATTCCACTTATTAAAAAAGTTGCTTCAACAGGGAAACCGATGATTATTTCAACAGGAATGGCAACGGTAGCTGAATTGGATGAAACGGTAAGAGTAGCAAGAGAAGCAGGTTGTAAAGATTTGATCCTTCTAAAGTGTACAAGCACCTATCCAGCTTCTCCTGAAAATACAAACATATTAACAATCCCACATATGAGAGAATTATTTAATTGTCAAGTCGGTTTATCGGATCATACGATGGGGATTGGTGTGGCCGTTGCCAGTGTTGCGTTAGGAGCGACGGTCATTGAAAAGCATTTTACTTTATCAAGAGCAGATGGTGGGGTAGATTCTGCGTTTTCAATGGAACCTGACGAAATGAAAGCTCTTGTAGTAGAGACGGAAAGAGCATGGCAGGCATTAGGGGAAGTAAAGTATGGTCCAATGGAGAAGGAGAAAGCATCATTGAAATTTAGAAGATCGATTTATGTGGCGCAAGACATAAAAGAAGGAGAATTGTTTACGAGAGAGAACATTAAAATTATTCGTCCCGGATATGGATTACCCCCAAAATATTATGATTTAGTCATCGGAAAAACGGCTAAGAAGGATGTAAAAAAAGGAACTCCATTAAGTTGGGACATGTTGTTATAAAACTGCCTTAGATACATGCATACAAATAGAATGACGCACAAAGAATACTTCCTAATTTTATAACAAAAGAAGGTGTCCTGCACATACCCCTGTCAAGTAGACAATGAAAAAAAGAGTATATTAAGCTACGGCCTTTTCTCGATATTCAATCGGGGAAAGGCCGTTCAGTTTTTCTTGAAATCGACTGTGATTGTAAAAATGAATATACTCTTGAATAGCCTGGTAAGCCTGTTCAATCGTTTTAGGACGTACTAAATACAACTTCTCTGTCTTAAAATGTGAGAAGAAACATTCTATACAGGCATTATCGTGACAATTCCCTCTTCTGGAATGGCTTCCTTGAATCTTGAGTTCTTTAAGCTGTTTCTCATAAGATTTGGTTGTGTATTGAAAGCCTTGATCTGAATGAAGAAGGACATTCTTGCCAAACGGTTTCCCATCCAGTTGTTTCAGTGTATTCAAGACCAACTCAAGATCATTTCTTTCGGATAACTCCCACGCTACAATTTCATTGTTATATAAATCTAAAACTGCAGACAAATAAGCAAACGTATCTCCTACACGCACATATGTAATATCCGTTACGAGCTTTTGAAATGGATTCTCGGCATAAAACTCACGGTTTAGTACGTTAGGAAATACGACGGAATCTCTTCGTCCGTAGAAAGGTCGTTTCTTGCGAATCACCGATTGTATACCTAGCTCCCTCATTAAGCGTCTCACACGCTTATGGTTCACAACGATTCCTTCTCTCGATAATGCCCTTGTCATTCTTTTATATCCAAAGTACGGATGTAACTGATGAATAGACCATATATGTTCTTTCAGCAGAAGATCTTCTTCCAGACGTAATGATCTTTTGGATCGATTTTTGCGCCACTTGTAGTATCCGGCTTTTGAAACCTCGCCAATTTGGAGTAACCATGCAAGTGAGTGCTTTTTTCGTAGCTCATCAATAATAAGAAACCTTTCCGATTTTAGAACCATTCCTTCCCGTGTAGATTTGGATTGCGCTTTTTTAGGTATTCCACCTGCGCTTTCAAATACGCATTTTCCTCTTCTAAGCTTGAAAAATGTTTGCGATTCCATACTCCTCGTTGATCTTCCAGTGACTCGCCACGTTGAACTTTCTTGACCCATTGTGCAATCTGAGCATCACTCTTAATTCCAAAACATTCACGGCGCTGTCGATAAGACCAGCCTTCCTCCAATTTCAATCGTACTACTTCACGTTTTAACTCTTCCGTATATGTTTGAAAGGTTTGTCCTTTTTTCGCCATAAAAAATCCCCTCCCAGGTAGACTCCTAAGAACATCATATCAAATGTTCTCTTTTTTTACTGTCTACCTGTAGGGGATAATACCATCCCGCTATTTTTAGGGGACACCTTTTTATTATTTGAATAATTTTAGTGTTTCCTCCACGTTTCGATTTATATGTGAAATAAGTAAGTGATCACCTTTTTGGCGAATGGTAATGCTAATGTAGTTCATCATCTCACGAGCTACATCTGTATCTCTTAGTAAAGATTCGGATGTAAGCAAGTTGCTCTCTTTCAACATGGCGTGGTTTAAATGGTGTTCAATCGCTTCATAATCGGATCCAACATTTGTTACATGTTGCGTGACTTGGACAAGAGCACGATCAACTTTTGTAATCAATTGTTCTGCGTCTTGTTGTGTTAATAAGGTTACGCCGTTTAAGCCGAGCCTGCTTGTGCTTATGTCGACTAAATCAACAGCAATCGTTTGTCCGGGATTACCTCCGACTTGAAGGAGTAAAGGCCTGTTTTCACCAAGAATCTTTTTCGTATTAAACTCTAATTTTTCTGCTGTATCGTCAATCGCTTGTAGCAATTGATCGAGCTCTTTTTGGCTTGCTATACGATCCGATGTGTTTAAAGTATCATTTGCACTTTGCACAGCTAATTCTCTTATTCGATGTAAAAGACTGTTGACATTCATGAGCCCTTCTTCAGCAGATTTGAGTACAGAAAGCCCATCTTGCATATTGCGCTGTGATTGCTCTAGTCCTCTAATTTGTGCTCTTAACGTTTCAGAAATACTTAGCCCAGCTGCATCTTCACTCGCCCGATAAATCTTCATCCCTGAAGAAAGTTTGTTTAGTGTTCTTTCGACTATCGCATTATTGCGCTGATATCGATTCATAGAAAAGGCGATCAATGCGTTATTTTGTACTTTCATCTTTATCACCTCGCTCCCTTTTCTTCTCAATCTTATATATCGACTTTTTTTAGGTTAAGTAAATACTGCTATTTAAAAAATTTTCAGTAAAGCCGATATAAATGATAAGGAAATGTACGAGGGGGACGGAGGTTATGAAAATTACAAATTCAACTATTTTGAATGATGTATCTATGCCGCACTCTAAAGAAAATTTGAATGTGATGAAAAATATACTGGAAAATGAAAACAAACAGAGTGTTCAATTATCCAAAAAGACGATAGAAGGTGCGGTAGATGCGTTGAACAAATTTTTTGATGTACATCATCGTGCTGTTCAATTTGTCATTCATGAAGAGCTTGAACAATATTATGTGCAAGTGATCGATACGGAAACAAAAGAAGTGATTCGCGAAATTCCTCCAAAAAAGTTGTTAGATGCTTTTTATACGATGCAAAAATTTTTAGGTATGATTATTGATGAGAAAATTTAGAAAGGGGCTATGATACAATGTCAACGATGAGAATAGGCGGTTTAGCAAGTGGAATGGATATTGATAAAATTGTCGGAGATTTAATGAAAGCGGAACGTATCCCATTAAACAGATTATATCAAAAGAAGCAAGTTTTTGAATGGCAAAGAGATGCATATCGGGATGTGAATAAAAAACTAGCAGATTTTGACACATATTTGTCTAATCATTTTATGTTATCAAGCAATTTATATAAAAAGACGGCGATTTCTTCGAATGAATCAGCAGTAAGTGTAAAAGCCTTATCTAGTTCTTATGATTCTACAAATACGATTGAGGTTGCTCGTTTGGCGAAAGCTGCAACAGGTGTATCTGCAGAAGTGAGCGGTTATACGTCTGAGGCAACGTTAGCAGATCTAGGTCTTACAGGAGATACAACAGTTACAATTTTTGCTCTTCAAGCTAATGGAACTTATAAACAAGAAGATATTGCTTTTAAGACGACTGATAAAGTATCGGATGTTGTGAAAAAACTGAACCAATCCAGCTTAAACATTAATGCTGTTTTTGATGAGAAGTCTAAGAAACTAGGGATTTCTACACGTACAACAGGTACTCTGGATACGGACACGATTAATAAAGCAGAGGTTTATGTTCAATCAGCGACGGGAGAAGATATTTTTAGCACGATTTTTGGGTTTCAAAAAACAGCTAAAGATGAATCTGGAACTGTAGATGTGATTACATTGGCAGATGGAGGTGAAAATGCTTCATTCACGTTAAATGGATTAGAAATGGAAAGACAAACGAATACATTTACAATTAACGGTATAGAGTACACATTAAAAGCTGTGACTACGGCACCTGTGACGGTCACTTCTTCTATAGATATTGACGGGATGATTGGAAAGATAGAGGAATTTGTTAATAAATACAACGAGCTAATAACTTCCCTAAATGATAAAATAAGAGAGAAAAAATATCGAGATTATCCGCCTCTAACAGAGGAACAGAAAAAAGAAATGTCTGAGAAACAAATTGAGCTTTGGGAAGAAAAGGCGAAAAGTGGATTACTTCGTGGCGATTCGATTATTTCAAGTACTTTATCGCAGCTGCGTCGTGATTTGTATGGAAAAGTAGATGGGCTCGGAAGTGATGTCGTTGATACGATTTTTGAATTAGGGATTACTACAACGAATAACATTGTTAATAATGGAGTGCTCACTATTGATAAAGAGAAATTGAGAAAAGCACTTGAAACCGATCCGGATAAAGTGGTTAAAACGTTCACGCAGATAGGGAGTATAACGAAAGATTCAGGCACAAATCAAGTTGTTTCCGATACGCGAGGGATTGTGCAACGTCTTCGTGATACAGTGAAGAAAACGATTGTTAACATTGAAAAAAAGGCAGGAAAGCCAACATATACAGAAAATCAGTATTCCCTCGGCGTTCAGTTGAAAAATGTGGATAAGCAGATTTTCGATTTTCAACGTCGGTTGCAAGATATTGAAACACGTTATTGGAGACAGTTTTCAATGATGGAGAAAGCTATTTCAAAAGGGAATCAGCAATCAGCATGGTTGATGGGACAGTTTGGCGGGGGAATGTCATAAGGAATGATATAAAAAATTAGGTAGGTGATTGTAAGCATGGCAACGGAACAGGCACATCGTGCTTATCAACAAAATAGTGTGAGTACAGCTTCTCCGGGTGAGCTAACGCTTATGCTTTATAATGGTTGCCTTAAATTTTTAAATAAGGCAAAAGACGCAATACACGAAAATCGTATAAATGAACGAAATGAAAATTTACAAAAAGCCCAAAAAATTATTCAAGAGCTTATGGTGACGCTAAATCAAGAGTATGAAATAGCTAAACAAATGATGATTATGTATGAGTATATGCATTATCGTTTAATACAAGCGAATATAAAAAATGATGTTTTGATGGTGGAAGAAGTGGAAAATTTGGTCATGGAGTTCCGTGATACGTGGAAAGAAGTAATCAGGTTGAATCGTCAAAAAAATTTCAAAGGAGATCAAGCGTAAATGGATGCGATTGATCGGCTTTTTTCTTGTTCGGAGACTTTATTGAATGTTTTGCAGCATGAGAATGACGATCGAGATGGGAAGGTTCAACATGTTTTGCAATTAATCGATGAACGAGAAAAAATCATTGAAGAGATAAAGAAGAAAAACGGCTATCAGTTAAAAGATCACCCGAAAGCTAGGAAATTTGTAGAGATGGAAAACAATATTCAAAAAGAAATGCATCGTTTATACGAAGAAATAAGAAGTGACTTAAAGAAATGGACTGAGAAAAAGAAATTACAGAAAATGTATATAAACTTGTTTGAACAAGTAGAAATAAGTGATGGACGGTTTTATGACAAAAAACAATAAATAGCTAGTGAGCTTTGAAAAATTAGGGACGGGTAGAAATATCCGTCTTTTTTGTTCATCAAAGCCGTCTCCACAATATGTTTTGGATAGTCTCTAAACATGTTTGTTGATATGGATAAGGTTGGCTAGCCTGTTCATCATTTTTTCACAAAAAATGTGACGATTGAGAAGGAGTTTTGTAGGGAATTGTAGAAATAAGTAATCAACCTTTCATAAAAGGAGGAACAGCGTATGAAATACAACATTCGCGGAGAAAACATCGAGGTTACACAAGCGATTCGAGAGTATGTTGAGAAAAAAATTGGGAAATTAGAACGTTATTTTGAAACGACTGAAGGAGTTACTGTTCACGTTAATTTAAAGGTATATAACGATAAACAATCAAAAATTGAAGTAACGATCCCAATGCCACAAATTGTATTGCGTGCGGAAGAGCGCCACGACGATATGTATGCGGCAATCGATTTGGTTGTCGATAAACTCGAACGCCAAATTCGTAAACATAAAACGA
>OFGS01000063.1_pt1 | contig 31588 bp, 24 predicted proteins | sample 1521851 | NCBI WGS metagenome assembly OFGS01 (sample SAMEA3142070, study PRJEB24117) | hot springs metagenome
TCGCGCCGTATCGCTTTATGGGGATAAAGTCGGCGTCATTAGCGAAGAAAAATCGTTGACGTATCGCGAGCTGTATGAACGTGTGAACCAATTGTCGCACGGGTTAAGCGATATAGGAGTGAAAAAAGGAGATCGTGTCGCTTATTTAGCTCCAAATACGTTAGAAATGCTTGAAGGGTTTTATGGGGTATTTCAAACAGGGGCAATCATGGTACCGTTAAACATTCGTTTAAAGCCAGACGATTACGTATTTATTTTAAACCATAGCGAAAGCAAAGTGTTGTTCGTCGATGCGGAGCTATATCATTTAATTGCGCCAGTCAAAAACGAGTTGCAAACAGTTGAATATATCATTGTACACAGCAAAACGGACGACATTGATGAAATCGCTTACGATACATGGCTTGCTCAATATACGACAGAGCCGTTTGCTCGTCCGGATATCGATGAAAACGACGTATGTAGTTTGTTATATACGAGCGGAACGACAGGAAATCCAAAAGGGGTGATGTTGACTCATCGCAACAACTATTTGCATGCGTTAAGTACGATGCACCATTTGCGCGTGTCGGATCGGGACGTATATTTGCACATTTTGCCGATGTTCCACGTAAACGGATGGGGGGCGCCGTTTTACTATACAGCGAACGGAGCGACGCACGTTTGTTTGCGTAAAGCGATTCCTGAAGTCATTTTTGAATACGTCAATAAATATAAAGTGACCGTCATGCATATGGCGCCAACGGTGTTAAATACGCTGTTGCAATATTATGAGCAACATGTGCCGACAATTGAGCATGATGTGCGTGTCGTCATTGCAGGTTCTGCTCCGCCGCCAGCATTTGTCACGCGCGTTGAAAAAGAATTAGGTTGGGAGTTTATTCAGGTGTACGGCATGACGGAATCATCGCCATTAAGTACGGTGTCTACCGTCCGTTCACATTTGCAACATTTACCGCTTAGCGATCAATATCGCATGAAAGCGAAAGCAGGTTATGCGATGATTGGCTGTGAAGTGAAGGTTGTCAATGAGCACGGGGAAGAAGTGCCGCGCGACGGAAAGTCGATCGGAGAAGTGATTGTGCGCAGCAATGGCGTAATGGCAGGATATTGGAAAAATCCAGAAGCGACAATGGAAACGATTCGTAACGGTTGGCTTCATACAGGAGATATGGCGACGATTGATATGTACGGAAATATCGATATCGTTGATCGGAAAAAAGATATTATTATTAGCGGTGGGGAAAACATTTCGTCAATTGAAGTGGAAGGGGTGTTGTACGAGCATCCAGCTGTGTTAGAGGCGGCTGTCATCGCTGTTCCGCATGAAAAATGGGGCGAAACGCCACATGCATTCGTCGTCGTCCGTCCAGGAAAAGAAGTGACAGAACAAGAGTTGATCGCCTTTTCACGTGAAAAACTTGCCCATTTTAAAGCCATTACCGGCGTCACATTCGTTCAAGAATTGCCAAAAACGGCATCAGGAAAAATACAAAAAGTACATTTGCGCAACGAATATTGGCAATCGATAGGGAAGACAGGAAGATATGTGAATTAATAAGGAAGAGCCGTTGTCGATTGACAGCGGTCTTTTTTTTCTTTACGCTGAAATGGAAAAGGAGGGAAAAGATGCGTATTTCAACAATTGATGCGGTGCGCGGTTTTGCGTTGTTAGGCATTTTGCTTGTGAACGTTCTTGATTTTTCGCTTCCGACGCTATATGTCGATGCTACGGTGTTTGCGAAAGATGGGGTTGATCGTTTCCTGCTTGCATTTGTAGATATATTTGCACAAGCGAGCTTTTATCCGCTTTTTTCGATGTTGTTCGGCTGGGGAGCATGGATGATGCTTGATAAAGGAGACGAGAAGTTTCGGGTCACTTTTTTACGCCGCTTGTTTTCGTTGTTGTTATTTGGGATGTTTCATGCGTTTTTCATTTGGCATGGCGATATTTTAATCGGTTATGCGATCGTTGGGTTGTTTCTTTTTCCGTTTTTCCGAACAAGCGCAAAAACGTTGCGGCGCTTTGCGCTTTTGCTTTGGAGCGGTTGGGCTGGCGGTTCAACGATGTTGATGTGGGTGATGTGGAAACAATATGGCGATGTCGATTTTTCCGAACCGACGTTGGCGCAACAAGCGATCGCGAACTACCAGCAAGGGACATGGGAACAAATTTTTATGCAGCGGATGTATGATTGGTTGTACGTCAATTCGTTTACCCAAGCATTCATTTTTATTTTAACGATTTTCCCGTTTTTTTTATTTGGTGCATCTATCGCAAAAGAAAAATGGTTTCATGACGTCGCCAAAAATCGTGCAACGATAAACAAGTGGTGCATCGGTTCATTCGTTGTCGGTGTGATGTTTAAATTGTTGCCGTATGTGGAAAAAAACAGCGTGACGACGTATGCGCAAGATATGATTGGAGGGCCGGCGCTTGCGTTGTTTTATTTTACTGCGTTTTCGCTTATGACATCGCAAGTGATTTATGTTTTTGCTCCTGTCGGCAAAATGGCGTTAACGAACTATGTGACGCAATCGATCATTTGTACGACATTGTTTTATGCATATGGCTTCGGATGGTATGGAAAAGTGACACCGAAACAAGCGCTCGCTATTGCATGTATCGTGTATGTCATTCAAGTCGCATGGAGCCATTGGTGGTTGAAAACACACCGCAACGGGCCGCTGGAGCGCGTATGGCGATGGATGACGTACGGAAAAAAGAAAACGACATGAACAGATCATGTCGTACAAGGCTTGTCCTCTTTTTCTTTATGGAAAAGCACGGCTTCTTTTAAATGTTTGTTTAACAATTCATCGAGCTCTTGACTGCATTGGATCGTTTCTTTCGCAGAAAAACCGTACGTTTGCGCCAATTCAATTAATTGTCGTCTTTTCTTTTCGATGAGGGAAAGAGACATAAATTTCACCAACATTTTTCATTTTCGTTAACAGTCTGTAAACAACTGTATGTATAAACTATTATACATATTCTGAAGAAAAAGGAAATAGTATAATATGCTGAAAAATAATTTTTTTACAAAGGAGTTTACACGTGAAAAAGAGAAAATAGTGATGTTCGATCATACGAAAGAGGGGATGGAAAATGAAATTTGTAACAGCATACGCGCGATCGGATGTGTTTGTCGGGGTTGTACACGAGCAAAAGGTCGTTCATTTATCGAAAGCGGATGAAACGATACCGAATACGATGATCGAATGTCTCGAACTTGGCGAATCGTTTATTGAAAAAGTGCAGCGTGTGCTTGAGCGCGCACAGCCAGAGTGGACGTATGATCTTCATGATGTGCAGTTGCTTGCGCCGATTCCACGTCCGACAAAAAACATTTTTTGCATCGGAAAAAATTATGCCGATCATGCGCAAGAAATGGGAGGCGTAGCGGATCGCGAAAATATGATTGTATTTTCGAAAGCGCCAACGACAGTGATCGGGCATGGGGCACCGATTTTACGCCATGCGGATGTGACCGATCAGCTAGATTATGAAGGAGAGCTTGCGATTGTGATTGGAAAAAAAGGAAAAGCTATTCCGAAAGAACAGGCGCTTGATTACGTGTTTGGTTATACGATCGTAAACGATGTGACTGCGCGCGATTTACAAGAAAGGCATAAACAATATTTACTTGGCAAAAGTTTAGATACGTCATGTCCGATGGGACCGTGGATCGTTCATCGGTCAGCGATCGCTCATCCGCATGCGTTACATATTGAAACGAAAGTAAATGGCGAAGTGAGACAATCGGCAACGACAGCGCAATTTATTTTCGACATTCCAACAATTATTGCGACGTTGTCGAAAGGGATGACGTTAGAGCCGGGGGATGTCATTGCGACAGGAACGCCAGCCGGTGTTGGAAAAGGAATGAATCCGCCGCGCTTTTTACAGTCGGGGGATGTGATTGAAATTACGATTGATCAAATCGGGACGTTACGGAATGTAGTCAAATAAAAAGCTGGGGTGCCCCAGCTTTTTACTGTTCAAATACTTTTTTCACTTTTTCAATGGCCCAGTCGAGCTCTTCTTTTGTAATGACGAGCGGTGGAGCGAAGCGGATGACTGTATCATGCGTCTCTTTACATAATAGCCCTTCTTGTTGTAGTTTTTCACAATATGGGCGTGCCGCAACGTGTAGTTCAACGCCGATAAATAATCCTCTTCCGCGCACTTCTTTAATGTGCGGATGATGAATTTCGCGCAATTTTTCTTGGAAATATTGACCGAGCTCAAATGAGCGCTCTGGCAATTTTTCTTCAACGATGACATCAAGCGCAGCGATCGAAACAGCGCAAGCGAGCGGATTGCCCCCGAACGTCGATCCGTGTGATCCCGGATTAAATACGCCGAGAATATCTTTGTTTGCAGCGACGCATGAAATTGGGAATACGCCACCGCCGAGCGCTTTACCGAGAATGTACATATCTGGCTCGACTTCTTCCCAATCGCACGCAAACATTTTACCAGAACGGCCAAGACCCGATTGAATTTCGTCAGCAATATATAATACGTTATGTTGTTTACATACGTCATATGCCGCTTTTAAAAATCCTTCTGGCGGAATGTTAATGCCTGCTTCCCCTTGAATTGGTTCAAAAATAAACGCTGCTGTATTTGGTGTAATCGCTTGCTTAAGCGCTTCTACATCGCCGAACGGAATGACTTTAATGCCTGGAAGCATCGGACCGAATCCGCGTTTGTACTCTGGGTTTGACGACATCGATACAGCTGTCATCGTTCGACCGTGGAAGTTATCTTCACAAACGATAATTTCCGCTTGATCGGCAGGAACGCCTTTGACGTCATACGCCCAGCGGCGCGCCGCTTTGACGGCTGTTTCTACCGCTTCTGCCCCTGTGTTCATCGGTAAAACCATCTCTTTTTTCGTTAATTTCGCTACTTTTTCATACCATGGACCGAGTTGGTCGTTATGGAATGCTCGTGATGTTAATGTAATTTTATTTGCTTGTTCAATGAGCGCTTGGACGATGCGCGGATGGCGATGTCCTTGGTTTACCGCGGAGTAAGCGCTTAACATATCCATATAACGATTTCCTTCTGGATCTTCTACCCATACACCTTCGCCTTTCGATAAAACGACTGGAAGAGGATGATAGTTGTTTGCGCCGTACTTTTCTGTTAGTTCGATGATTTGTGCTGTTTTCACGTCAATCCCTCCTATTTCGGTAGTCACATATATAACATACTTGAAGTGAATATAGAAAGTAAATAGAAAAGGTGAGCGTTTTCTTTTTCAAATGTCATACAGACATGTTATGATTGGCATATATAAGGTTGATAGAAAGGAGCATATTTATGACACATGCACATATTACGACGTGGGTTGTTGCGCTCATTTTATTTGTCGTTGCGATTGCGTTTCAAGCAAAAGGACATGAAAAAACAAAAATGGTACACATGTTATTGCGCTTATTTTACATTTTCATTATTGCGACAGGCGCTTGGATTTTACATAGCATGTCCTCATTCCCGTTCCTTTATATCGTGAAAGTGATTGTCGGTCTATGGGTGATCGGAACGATGGAAATGATTCTCGTTCGGACGGCAAAAGGAAAAAACACGAACGTTCTTTGGCTTCAGTTCATTGTTGCGTTTGTGGTCGTGTTATATCTCGGATTTAAATTACCGTTTGGCTTTTCTTTCTTTTCGTAAAGTTGGCATATTCGCCAACTTTTATCTTTTTCTACCATATGGAAATGTGCTATAATAAAATTGAATGATAATTCTAAAAATATAAAGAGAAAGAAAGAGTGGGAAAAAGGGGATGAAATTATTTCAAACCGTTTGCAACACGTTTGCGGATTGGGAACGATGGGTGAGCGACTATCGTTTATATGAGTACGACCAGCTAACGATTTTCGTTTCCTCGCTTTCTCCTTCGTTTCGGATGCAAATGGAACAGTACGTGCAGCATCATTTGCCTCAAGCGCAGCTTTTTCCGATGATTGGGGATGCATCGGAACAAGCCGTCATTTGTGCCCTCGTTTTTGACGATTGTCGGGCGGATATGGACGAGATGCGTCAAAAAATGAAAATATCTGAACAATATTACCGCTCTTTATTTGAACATAATCCAGACATTGTATATTCCACCGATTTAGAAGGCAATTTCACAAGCGTCAATCCTGCGTTTGAACGAGTATTTGGGTATAAGGCAGAGGAGATTTTGCATTCAAACTCGCTTCATTACATTAAAAAAGAAGATATTCCGCGCGTGCGCCGCTATTTTTATCGCGCGTTAAAAGGGAAAGTGCAACAATACAATTTAGAAATTCCATCGAAATCAGGAAAAGTGTATTTGTTCCAAATTAAAAACGTTCCGATTATCGTTGACGGAAAAAAGGTGGGCATTTATGGGATCGGTCGCGACATTACTGAACAAAAGCGCGCGGAAGAGCATATAAAATATATCGCCTATCACGATGTCGATACGGGGCTCCCGAACCGATTGAATTTTACAAACATCGTAAAACAAGCGATCGATCAAGCGAAAGAAACAGGCAACACGCTTGCAGTATTGTTTGTGGATATGGATCGTTTTAAAATCGTGAACGATACGATCGGCCATTACGGTGGGGATGAAATATTAAAACAAATAGCGGAACGAATCAAAAACGTATTGCCCCAAGGGGCCCATTTAGGTCGTTTCGGTGGCGATAAGTTTAGCCTGTTGTTTACTGAGCAAGTGGATATGCATACGGTCGTTGAATGGACGAAAAAGTTGCTTCAACATATTGCCGTGCCGATTATATATGAAGAAAAAGAGTTTTTTTTAACCGCAAGCGTCGGGATTAGTTTTTACCCAGCGGACGGTGTCGATGCCCAATCGCTATTAAAAAATGCAGATACAGCGGTGAATCGCGCGAAACAAACAGGCGGCAACGGCGTGAAATTGTATGCGACGAAAATGAACGAGCAAGTGATGTATCGCGTCGAGCTTGAGCGATATTTGCGAAAGGCGCTTGAAAAAAACGAATGTTTTCTCGTTTATCAACCGATTGTGGACTTAGTGACCGGAAAAATCATTGGCAGTGAAGCGTTGTTGCGCTGGAAACATCCGAAAATCGGCCTTGTTTCCCCGCTTGAGTTTATTCCAATCGCAGAAGAAATTGGCTTCATCCACGATCTTGGGCGCTGGGTGCTTACTGAAGCATGCATGCAAACGAAAACGTGGCACGAGCTCGGATTTGATTCATTCATGGTTTCTGTCAATGTTTCAGCGACGCAATTTCAACATCCGACGTTTTTTGAAGATGTGCAACAAGCACTGAAACAGTCACAGCTTCCTGCGCATTGTTTACATTTGGAATTAACAGAAAGCTCGATGTTGCGCAACATGTATTACAGCATTCACGTCATGAAGCAGCTTCAACAGCTTGGCGTACATGTGTCGATTGATGATTTTGGCACAGGCTATTCGTCGCTTAGCTACTTAAAACATTTGCCAATTCATACGTTAAAAATTGACCGATCGTTCATTTACCAACTTCATAAAGATCGTTCGGACATTGCGATCGTCAAATCGATTATTACGATGGGGCATGGCTTGCGCCTAAAAGTTGTTGCAGAAGGTGTAGAAACGGCTGAACAAATGAAATTGTTGAAACGATTAAAATGTCATTATGCGCAAGGGTATGCGATTTTCAAACCGCTTCCTGCGGAACAATTTGAAAAACAAGTGTTACAAGGAAGCGAATCTACTATTCAATGATCGAGTTGAACGCCAATGACTTTTTTCCCTGTTTGCAACGTAAGCTCGAATCGATGTTGTTTGTCGTCAAAATAATGTTGCACGTTGCACATATCGAGTGCGTTATCAAACATTAAAAAATTCACCCCTTTTTCAGCAAATAACATATAGTTGTAGCAATACAAACAATCGTATACGGAAAAGTTCCATTCGTTAATTAAATGAATAAAATGGAAAAACGCGTGATCGGGTAGCTGTGACAGCCATTGTTCGTATGCATGCGACAACGGTTTGATGTAGCGAAGACGATCACCGTTTTTTAATGTGTACCGTTCTGTCACATATATGTCCCCATCTTCACCAAGCCATCCTTTTACCCATTGCCCGAAGCGAAAAAGTTCGACTTCCTCAGGTAAACTCGTTAATTCATGTGCTTCATCTTCGTCATCGAAAAATATCCATTCTCCGTTTACTTGTTCAACAACACCGTACACGTAAGCCCGTTTTTGTGTGCGCAATGATGCAAGGCGATCCATGATTATTTCCTCCTTCATGTCAATTCCTTCCGTACGCCATTATAGACAACTCATCATTTATATAAACGATGCATAAAATAAAAGCATGCTTCATACTTGTTCACAACAGAAGGGAATGATGAATGTGTGCGGAATTACCGGATGGGTTCATTTTGGGCGACATATACGCCAAGAGAAAGACACGGTGCTTGCGATGGCCAATACGCTTTCGTTGCGGGGACCTGATGATACGAACGTATGGCTTGACGATCATGTCGCATTTGGACATAAGCGGCTTGTTGTCGTTGACCCAGCAGGTGGCGTACAGCCGATGACGCGAATGAAAAATGGTCATCGTTATACGATTTGTTATAATGGAGAGCTATATAATACAGGAGATATTCGAAAACAGTTATTGAAAAACGGATATACGTTTCAAGGGCATTCCGATACGGAAGTGTTGCTTACCGCATACATGGAATGGCGTGAACAATGTGTCGATCATCTGAACGGCATTTTTGCGTTTGCGGTGTGGGACGATGAACGAAAGCAACTCTTTTTAGCGCGCGATCGTTTAGGAGTGAAGCCGTTGTTTTATCGCTATGAACAAGGGGAGTTTTTATTCGCTTCAGAAATAAAAGCGATTTTGGCTCATCCAAACGTTCGTGCCGAAATTGATCGCGAAAGTTTATGTGAAATTTTAGCGCTCGGCCCTTCGCACACACCGGGGCATGGCGTGTTTCGAACGATTTATGAATTGCGCCCGGCTCATGCGATGATCGTTCAGCAAAGCGGCGTACGTCAATGGCGATATTGGAACGTAAAAAGCGCACCGCATGAGCATTCCTTTCATGAAACGGTAGAACATATTCGGACGTTGTTGATCGATGCGATTACGCGACAACTCGTTTCCGATGTACCTGTTTGTACGTTTTTATCGGGTGGGGTCGATTCGAGCGCGATTACGGCGATTGCAGCGAAGGCGTTTGAACGTGAAGGGAAAGCTCCTCTTCATACGTATTCCATTGATTATGAAGAAAATGAACAATATTTTACAGCGAACGCATTTCAACCGAACAGTGACGGACCGTGGATTAAACAAATGTCGGATGCATTCCAAACCGTTCATCATACGTGCATCATTTCCCAACAACAATTAGCTGATGATTTAAAAGAAGCAGTCATTGCCCGTGATTTGCCGGGAATGGCGGATATTGATTCGTCGCTTCTTTGGTTTTGCCGTCAAATAAAGCAACAGTTTGTCGTTAGTTTATCAGGTGAATGTGCAGACGAAATTTTCGGAGGCTATCCGTGGTTCCATAGAAAAGAAGATTTTGAGCGAGACGGATTTCCGTGGATGCGCTCGTTAGATGAGCGATTCGATCTTCTCAATGAAACGTGGCGTGAAAAACTTCCGCTTCATGAGTATGCCGATATGCGTTATAAAGAAACGCTTCGTGAAGTTCCTCACGCAGACGGAGAAAGCGCAGAAGAAGCGCGCCGCCGCGAATTGTTTTATTTAAATATGATTTGGTTTATGACGACGTTGTTAGATCGGAAAGACCGCATGAGCATGGCGGCAAGTTTAGAAGTGCGCGTACCGTTTGCCGATCATCGCCTCGTTGAGTATGTATGGAACATTCCGTGGGAGATGAAAATGTACAACAATCGTGAAAAAGGAATTTTACGCAAAGCGCTTGAAGGAATTTTACCAGATGACGTGTTGTATCGGAAAAAAAGCCCATATCCGAAAACACATCATCCGCGTTATACGGACATCGTTGCTGAACGGCTAGAGACGATTTTAACGAATCGCTCGTCCGTTTTATATGAATTGTTTGATCGAAAGAAGTTAAAGGAATTAGTGGAAACGAAAGGGCAGTCGTTTCGCATCCCGTGGTTCGGTCAACTCATGTCCGGTCCGCAGCTGTTAGCGTATTTCGTTCAATTTCATGAGTGGTTTGAGCATTACAACATTCATTTAAAAGACAGCTAAAAAACGGCTGTCTTTTTTCTTTCCTGTTTTTAATTTATCTTGTATAATGTTTGTATAACTTTTGTTCAATAGGAGTGGATAGTGTGAAAAAAATTGTTGTCGTCGGAGCGGGACCAGGTGGGCTTGCTGCCGCGATGTTGCTTGCTGCGAAAGGATATGATGTGTCTGTATTTGAGAAAAAACCGTACGTAGGAGGACGAAATGGACGATTTGAGCTCGGTGAATACCGTTTTGATATCGGTCCGACGTTTTTAAGCATGCCTCATATCATTGAAGAGTTATTTGCAGCAGCAGGAAGAAACATACACGACTATGTCCAACTTGTCGAATTAGATCCGATGTATGAACTCGTTTTTCGTGATGTCAAGTTAGCGATGACGATGAATCGGAAAAAAATGAAAGAACAAATCGCTGCGCTATTTCCTGGGAACGAAGACGGTTATGAGCGGTTTATCAATGAAAATGAGCGGAAGTTGCAGGCGCTCGCGCCGATTTTGCAAAGTAAAATGGATCGATTGTACCACTATTTGCGTCCGGCCGTGTTAAAAGCGTTGCCGCAGTTGACGTTGTCACAATCGCTATACGATGTATTAAGCCGATATTTTGATGATGAGCGCCTTCGGTTAGCGTTTACGTTTCAAGCGAAATATTTAGGGATGTCCCCATGGGAATGTCCCGGTGCGTTTTCCATTTTATCTTACATGGAGCATGCGTACGGCATTTATCACGTCATCGGCGGGTTAAATGAAATTCCAAAAGCGATGGCGCGCATCGTTGAAGAATATGGAGGGCGCGTGCATGTGAGCGCAGGGGTGCGAAAGCTTTGGCTTGACGGAACGGCTGTGAAAGGGGTCATATTAGAAAACGGTGAAAAAGTAATGGCGGATGAAGTCATTATAAATGCTGATTTTGCCCATGCGATGACGAACCTCGTCGATGACGGTGTATTAAAAAAATATCGCAAAGAAAAGTTGCAAAAAAAGAAATATTCATGTTCGACATTTATGATGTACGTCGGGATAAACAAGCCGGTTGATCTTGCTCATCATACGATTATATTTGCGGACGATTACAAGCGAAACGTCGATGAAATTACGAAAGAAAAAACGATTCCACACGATCCGTCCATTTACGTGCAACATGCTGCCGCAACGGATGCGACGGTCGCTCCGAAAGGAAAAAGTGCGCTTTACATTTTAGCGCCTGTGCCGAACAATACGAGCGGTATTGATTGGGAAAAAGAGAAAGAGCCGTTTCGTCGAAAACTATGGGATACGCTATGTAAAAAATTAGGGTGGAAACAGATGGAGCGACATATTGAATGCGAAAAAATCATTACACCGCATGATTGGGAGCATGATGTATTCGTTTATGAAGGAGCGACGTTTAATTTAGGCCATCAGTTGTCGCAAATGATGGTGTTTCGTCCACATAACGAATTTGAAGAACTAAATCACTGTTGGCTCGTCGGTGGCGGGACGCATCCGGGAAGCGGTTTGCCGACTATTTTTGAATCAGCCCGTATTACAGCAAACGGCATACTACAAGCACATCGTCAACCGCTTATTCCAGTTGGCGACTTGCCGAAGCGGAGGGAAGCATAATGAACATTGCAGTCGTCGGCGGAGGCATTGGCGGCATGATGACGGCGCTATCGCTTGCAAAGCGCGGGGCACATGTGACAGTTTTTGAGAAAAATGATCGGCTTGGCGGGCGGCTTTCGTTTATTGAGCGAGACGAGTTCCGCATTGACGCCGGTCCAACGATCGTATTGTTGCCAGAAAAATTGCGTGCCTTTCTTTCCGACGTTGGCGTAACGGAAGATGAATACGAGCTTGTTCGGTGCGATCCGATGTATACAATTCATTTTGCAGACGGTATATCGTACACAAAGTATGCGGATGAGGACAGACAAAGAGAAGAAATTGCTCGTCTGTTTCCAGGGGAAGAAAAAGGATTTCAACGTTTTATGAATGAGATGAAGGAAAATTTTAAAAAGGGCGATGAGCTCATTTTAAAAAAAACATTCTTAAAGAAACGAACGTTTTTCACGAAAGAAACGATGGCGCTTTTTTCACGTATGCGCGCCTATCAATCTGTGAAAACGAGCATGAGCCGTTATTTTCACGATGAACGGTTGCAGCTTGCTTATTCGTTACAGACGTTATATATCGGCGGCAATCCGTATACGACGCCATCTCTTTATTCGCTCGTTTCGTTTAGCGAGCATGCACACGGGGTGTATTACGTGAAAGGTGGATATGCTAGTCTCGTTTCTTTGCTTGCAAGAAAGCTAGCAGAAGCAGGTGTAACGGTTCGATTGCAAACAGAAGTGGAACGGTACGAAGTGAACGGTTCAAAAATCGAAGCGCTTTATGTTCGAGGAGAAATGCACCGTTTCGATGCAGTTGTTATGAATACAGATGAACCGAGGATGACGAAAAAACGAACGTGGACCCCTTCATCGAGCTGCGTGCTACTTTATATCGGACTTGGGCGCACGTACGATGCACCGATTCATCAATTTTTTTTACCGCCGGATTTTCAACAACATATGGATGACGTCTTTGTTCGAAAAGTTGTCCCGAAAGATCCGTCATTTTATACGTTTTATCCGTCAGCGGTCGATCGTTCGTTAGCGCCTGACGGGAAAAGCGTGTTATATGTATTAATTCCTGTGCCGGCTGGGCGCCATATCGATTGGACAACACAACAACATTGGATTTCTCGCATCGTTGATGAAGTGGAGAAACGGGCGTTTCCGAACTTGAAGAAGGAAATGGAGTGGATGCATGTTCGTACGCCGCTTGATGCGCACAAAGAAGGATTGTATGATAGCGGGATGTTCGGGATCGCGCCGACATTATTTCAATCTGGTCCATTTCGTCCACAAGTAAAGTCGACACGTTACGAAAACGTGTATCGTGTTGGAGCATCTGTTCATCCGGGTGGAGGGGTTCCGATTGTCATGCAAGGGGCGAAATTATGTACGGAACAATTACTTCGTGATTGGAGTGAATACGAGTGAATGTAAAGCAAGCGTATGCACAATGTGAAGCGGTGACAGCATATCATTCGAAAACGTTTTATCGCGCGTTTTCCCTTCTTCCGTATGATGATCGTCAGGCCATTTGGGCGATTTATGCGTTTTGTCGCCGCGTGGACGACATCGTGGATGAAGGAGAACAACCAGATGAACAGTTGCAACAATTCGCAAAACAATGGGAAGCGTTTGTAGCGGGGCATACAGAGGATGATTTTATGTGGATCGCGCTTCGCGATGTCTTTTCGCGCTATGATATGGACGTTGAACCGTTTTGGCATATGATCGAAGGGCAAAAAATGGATTTAACCGTCCATCGTTATGATACGTTTCCACAGTTGCTTCGCTATTGTTATTGTGTGGCAAGTACCGTCGGGCTCATGTTATTGCCGATTTTAGCCCCGCATCACCGCGAACAATTAAAAGAGAGCGCGATCGCGCTCGGGGAAGCGATGCAGTTGACGAACATTTTGCGCGATGTCGGCGAAGATATGATGCGCGGTCGCGTGTATTTGCCGCGCGAATGGATGAACATGTATGGAGTGAGTGAACAACAGATTGCTTTCGGTCAAGTGACGAGCTCATTTATTGATTTATGGGAGCATATCGCACAAGAGGCGGAAAATAGATATGCGGAGGCAGAAAAAATGTTTTCTCTTTATCCACTGTCTGCCCGTTTTGCCGTAAAAGGAGCAGCGCTTATGTATAAAAGCATTTTACATGCTGTTCGTGAACAACAATATGACGTATTTACGAAGCGAGCGTTCGTATCGGAAGAACGGAAAAAAGCGTTATTGCAACAAATGGGAGGCGAAAATGTTGAAGTCGGGTGATCGGTTATACCGCCTCTTTCTCATTTGGTATGCATGCGGGATTGTGCTCGTCGGTTTTCGTCTTCTTCCGCCGTGGTTAGAGTGGGCGAATGTTGTCTTTTTAATGCTTGCTGGGGGGATTGGTGCCTCTTTTTTAATCGAAACATACGGTCGACGCGGCGTCATCGCAACGGTTGCTATTTTCATCGGTACGATGGCGGTCGAATACGTCGGAGCAACGTATAATCTCATTTTCGGTTCATATGATTATACGAATCAATTTGGCATGACGGTGTTTGGGGTACCGATTGCGATCGGTTTTGCTTGGCTTGCGGTCATCGGTTGTACGCATGCGCTCGCATTCCGTTTCGTTTCAACAAAGCGCCCGCTATTTTCTGCTGTTGTCGGTGCAGTGTTGGCGGTCGTATTAGATTTAGCCATTGACCCAGTAGCATATGTGGCAAAACAGTATTGGATTTGGGAAGAAACGAGCATATATTACAACGTTCCACTCCAAAATTTTGTCGGCTGGTTTGTCGTCGCGTTCGTTATTCATTTTACGCTTTTTCTTTTTCCAGCGCGCAAAGCAAGTTCCGAACAGCGAGCCATTTCTCTTTTTTTCCTTCTTGAAGCGATGTTTTTATTTCTTGCGTTCATGGAACAGTTATATGCCGCTTTTGTCCTCGGACTATTGCTTACGTCGGTTATTTTTTGGAAATGGAGACGATCGACATGATTGAGGCGAAAAAAAGCCGCGCATTTGAATGGATGTTTTCGCTTTATAACACATGGTTGTTGCGCACGTCGTTTCATCGGTTGTATATACGTGGACATGTCGTCCGAACGCCTGCGCTATATGTGGCAAATCATAGTTCGTGGTGGGATGGACTGATCGCATTTCAATTAAGCCGTTTTGTTTTTCAACAAAATAGTTATGCGATGATGTCAGAAGAAGGATTAAAACAATATCCGTTTTTCCGTAAGCTCGGCGGATTTTCGGTGAATCGTGCGCAACGAAAAGATATCATGAATTCGCTTGACTATGCGGTTTCGTTATTGCGTGACGGGAAAAGCGTTTGGATGTTTCCACAAGGGGAAGAACAACATATTGAAAAGCGCCCGCTTCAATTTTTTACAGGCTCTGTATATGTAGCGGAACGGGCGAACGTGCCCATCGTGCCGCTTGCGTTTCACCATAGTTTTCGTCATCATCGCAAGCCGGAATGGTTTATTCATATTGGCGAACCGTTATATATTTGTGATATTTCAGGCAGCAACCGAAAAGAAAAAACGGCTGAACTTGAGCGTATGTGTACCGCACAGCTCGATGATGTTCGGAGGTTAGTGATCGCTGAACAAATTCAATCGTTTCGCCGTTGGGATGGAGGAAAGGGATGAGCGTCATTTTGGCATGTTTTTTCATTTGGACGGTTGTCAACTCTTTGTTTCTTGTTCCTCTTCCGAAATGTTCGGTGTTTACTGATCGTCCGCTTGTGAGCGTGCTCGTTCCGTTGCGCAATGAAGAAAGGAATGTCAAGCGTCTCGTTCGCTCGCTAAAACAGCTAACATATGAGCCGATCGAGTTTTTGCTTCTTGATGATCAATCAACGGATCGAACGTATGAGTTTTTGCTGCAAGAAACGAAAGGGGACGATCGTTTTACGCTTTTGCAAGGAAAGGCGCTTCCTGACGGATGGGCAGGAAAGGTGCATGCGTGTCATCAACTCGCTCAGCAAGCGAACGGAGCATATTTATTTTTTATTGATGCGGATGTTGAGTTAAAGCCAACGGTCATTGAAGCATTGTTGACGGTCGCAACGACATATCATGCAAAACTTGTCACTGGTTTTCCGTCGTTTCATCCAAAGTCGCTGCCGCTCGTTGGAAAATGGCTCGTTCCGTTGCAACATTTTTTTATTTTCTTTCATTTGCCGCTCGTTTTCGCCAACTATACGAACATGCGGGCAACAACGGCGGCGCATGGAGCTTGTTTATTTTTCGAGCGCACCGCTTATGAAGCGATCGGTGGCCATGCGTCCGTCAAGCAAGAGCTTGTTGAAGATGTGATGATTGCCCGAAAAATGAAAGAACATCGTTATCGCGTCATTTTGGCGAACGTGAGCACACATGTTGTTTGTTATATGTATGAAACGAATAAAGAAGTATGGGCAGGTTTTTTGAAAAATGTATATATCGGATTAAATCGTTCCCCGTTTTTTGTTTTGTTACTTACGATGTTTTACGGCATATGTTATGTCGCGCCGCTTATTTTCGCTCCGTTGTCGCTCATATATGGGGCAGCGTACGCCTTGCCGCTTGCGATCATCATTGCGCAAAAGGCGTATGTCGAGTGGAAGACGGAGCGCTCGATTTCGACATGTTATTGGATGCCGATCAGTGCCGCGGCGTTTATCGTATTAATGTATGCGTCGATGCGCGCAAAACGGTATGAATGGAAGGGGAGGACGTACACGTGAAAAAAGTAGTCATTATCGGCGGTGGGCTCGGTGGATTGTCTGCCGCGGTGACGCTTGCACAGCGAGGTGTTGATGTGCAGTTGTTTGAAAAAAATAGTCATTTCGGCGGAAAGTTAATGCCCGTTCAACTCGGCGATTATTATTTCGATTTTGGGCCGAATACGATTACGATGCCGTTTGTATTTCGCCATGTGATTGAGCAAACAGGGGCGCGTACAGAAGATTACATCACGTTTCGAAAATTGTCTGTGCATACGAAAAACGTATATGAAGACAAAACGACGTTTTTTCTTTCGAGCGATCGCGATTACATGAAAGAGCAGCTTGCGGCGATTGATCGCGTTGGGGCGTTGCGATACGACGATTTTTTGCGCGAAGTGGAACGGTTGTATCGGCTGGCGAAAACGTACTTTTTTCCGCGCATGTTTCGCTCTTTTGTTGATTATATGTCGCCGTCGCTTGCGTTTGCTTTATTGAATGCGCGCCCGTTTGAAACGTTACATCATTTTTTTCAACGTTATTTTACAAACGAACATGTCATTCAAGCGTACGACCGTTATGCAACGTACATTGGCTCATCCCCGTATATGGCGCCAGCGACGTTTGCCATGATCGCTTATTTAGAAATGGTCGATGGCGTATATTACGTAGAAGGGGGAAATGCTCGTATTGCCGATACGTTTGCGATGCTTGCAAAACGAGCGGGGGCAACGTTACATACAAACCGAGCGGTCAAGCGTGTCATTGTGCATAACGGAGCGGTGAAAGGAGTGGAGCTTGAAGACGGGGAAAAGGTAGAAGCGGATGTCGTGATTATGAATGCCGATTTGTTACAGGCGTATCGCGAGCTCGTTGATCCTCACGATCGCTCGTATGAACGAGCCGAGCCGTCCATTTCCGCCTTTGTCATGTTAGTTGGAACGAAAGAAAAATGGGATGATTTAGCTCATCACAACGTGTTTTTCTCCCCTAATTATAAACAAGAGTTTGAACATATACTTGCTGGACGGTATAGTGAACATCCGACGATATACGTTTGCGCGCCACCATTTACGAAAGAAGGGTCATCGTTGTTTGTGTTAGTGAATGCTCCGCCACTCACAAAAGATGGGCGTATGCAAGTCGATGAACAAGCATATAAGCAGCTTGTGTACGAACGGCTTCGCTCATACGGATTAAACGTTGTGCCAGACGTCGAACGCGTCATCACTCCGCTTCATATTGCTGAACAGTTTGGCGCATATCGCGGCGCATTGTATGGCGTGGCGTCGAATCGGCGGCGGGATACGTTTTTACGTCCGTCAAATGCATGTAAAGAAGTGAAAGGATTATATTTCGTTGGAGGGACGACCCACCCGGGAGGTGGATCGCCAATGGTTGTCATTAGTGGACAAAATGTCGCTTATTATTTGCTCGGTGTTAAGCTGTTGCTTCCTTTTTGACGAACGATTTTGTGCGCCATACATTTGATTTCCAGCGCCAATAGACGAGCAAGCCGCGCAGCCATTCGTCCGCCGTAAAGGCGAGCCAGATGCCAACTAAGCCGAGATTGAACGAAATGCCAAGAATATAGGCGAGCGGGACGCTGATCCCCCACATCGATGCGATACCGATGTAGACAGGAAATTTTACGTCGCCAGCCGCGCGTAAAGAGTTAATGATGACGAGATTAAACGAACGTCCGGGTTCGAGAAGCATCGTGAGTAAAATGAGCGTCCCGCCTGTTTCAATCATCCGATTGTTGCTTGTGAAAATGGAAAACAGTTGATCGGAAAAGACGGAAAACACGGCCGCAACGGTAAACGAAATGATGACGGCGAGCCGTAAACTTCGCAAGCAGCGGATATACGCCTCATGAAAGCGTTCCGCCCCAACGAGATGCCCGACGATAATTTGCGTCCCTTGCCCAATGGCAACGCTAAATAAAAAAATAAACATCATGATGTTTTGCGTATATACTCTTGTCGTTAACGCTTCTGTGCCAAGCATCGTAATGAAATAGGTGATGACAAGTTGTGATGTATTGTAAGCGACATGTTCGCCGGCAGATGGAATGCCGATTTTTAATAATTGTTTGACGTAAGAAAATGAAAGCGCCTCTTTCGATAAAAGCGGGAGCGGATGTCGGAGACGTTTCATCACGAGAAAAAATCCAACGACAAGCCCGATCATGCGGCTAATCGTCGTTGACCAAGCGACACCTTCGACACCTAATACAGGTAAGCCGAACGGCCCAAACAAAACGAAATAGTTTCCGATAATGTTTAATATATTGACCCCGATCGTAATGTTCATCATGTCGCGCGTAAACCCGTAGCTGCGCAATATCGCTCCGAGCGTCATAATGAGCGCTTGCACAAACGAAAAGCCGCCGACAATCCATAAATACGTGCGCGCATCTGCAATGAGTTCATTCGGGACGTTCATGAGTTGAAGAAGAGTGTCGCTTCCTGCCCAAAGGGCCACACTTAATACGATGCCAAATAACATATTTGCCCAAATGGAAACAGCTCCGATGTAGGAAGCTGTTTTTTCATCGTTTGCCCCCGCATATTGTGCAATTAAAATCGATGTTCCTGTTGCGATAAAGCCAAACATGACAACGACCATAAACAACAGTTGATTCGCTACACCGACCGCAGCCACCGCTTCATCTGCATATTGGCTAAGCATAAACGTATCGGCGTTGCCCGTTAACATATGAAGCGTCAATTCAATAAAAATCGGCCAAGTGAGCGCAAATAAAGAAAGCTTTTTTGCCAAAGAAGACAACTCCTTTACGATTTCCGACTTGCAAACTGTTTTCAGTGTAATGGATTGTTATAATGGAGAAAAGGGAAAAAGACGATTACTTTTGTACATTTCCGACTTAAAGGAGGGGGCTTATGTATATATCGTTTTCCGTTCCGCCGTTTCCTGTTTTTATTAAAGGGGGCGAGGCGATGTTTCGAAAAGGAATGAAACATTTTCGGCGCACGTTTTCTGTATTTGATTTTTTGTATGTGCAAAAAGGAACGTTATATATGACGGAACATGAAGAAACGTTCGTTGTTCGTGAAGGAGAATACGTGATTTTATGTCCGGGCTTTGAACATTACGGGCATGAGCCGTGCGATGAAGATACGCAGTTTATTTGGATTCATTTTTCAGTGCCGCAATACGATCGGGTTGAAAAACAGCCGTATGGCTGGGGTGATATTATTGAGAGAGAGGCTACATATGTCGATTATGCGCAATATCGTTTATGTATCCCGCAATATGGAAAGTTGAAACAATCGGGGATGGAGTCGATGCTCCAACACATTGTTCGTGAGCAACAAACGCCGGATCATGCGTTAACGCAACAGTTGTTATTCGCTCAATGGATCGTTCAACTGCAAAAACAAATGCTTCATATTCCGTCAGCTGCCGAGCATGTATGTGCAGCGGCGATGGAATATATTCATCGTCATTACGGAGAACCGTTTGACATGGAGCATCTCGCTTATGCGCTTCGTCTTCATCCAGACTACATTTCGCGTTGCATGCAAAAAACGATCGGCATGAGCGCGTTGCAATATGTGAACGATTATCGGCTAAAGATGGCGAAGAAAAAATTAGCCGCGACGAATGAGACGGTCGCGGCAATCGCAAAACAAGTCGGATTTGAAGACGGCGCGTATTTTTCGCGCGTATTTAAAAAAATGGAAGGAATGACACCAAGCGAATATCGTCGCTTTATTCAGCGGACGTAGCTTGTACGAGCAGCATTCGAAAGCCGTACGGTTCGATTGTCATCGTTCGCTCTGTTATTTGCTCGTTTGTCCAAAGGTTTGTCACCGTTTTGTCGCCAAGCGAAAACGGAACGGTCCATTCCAATGGGGCTTCTCCGTTGTTTAATACGCAAACGATCGTTTCGTCTTCATATGTTTTCACGTAAGCGATATGATTCGTTTCATCGTTTGCTTCTAACACATGAAATTCGCCAAAGCGCAAGGCACGATATTGTTTGCGCAGTGCAATAAGCGTTTGGACGTGTGCGAATAAATCGCGGTCTTGTTTTTCCTCTTCCCATACCATACATTTACGGCAAAGCGGATCTTGACCGCCAGTTAAGCCGATTTCGTCTCCGTAATATATGCATGGCGATCCGCTGAAAGAAAGTTGGAACGTAAACATAAGTTTCACTTTTTCTTTTTGTTCGCCGCATTGGGTGAGAATGCGCGGCGTGTCGTGGCTGCCGAGCAAATTAAAGGCGACTTCGTTTACGTTTTGCGGATAGTTATGCCATACGTGAATGATCGTGTTCGCAAATTCGCTGGCGCGCACATGTCCTTTCGCGAAATAGTTCAGCGCCCCGTTTGTAAAAGGATAGTTCATGACGGCATCAAACTGATCTCCGCGCAACCATGGCATCGCATCGTGCCAAATTTCACCGAGAATGTACACGTCCGGTTTGATCGCTTTCACCGCTTGGCGAAACTCGCGCCAAAATTGATGATCGACTTCGTTTGCTACGTCTAATCGCCATCCGTCGATGTCAAATTCGCGAATCCAATATGTTGCGACGTCTAATAAATATTGTTTCACTTCCGGGTTTTCTGTATTTAACTTCGGCATTTCTGGCACGAACGCAAACGTATCGTAATTTGGAATTGGTTTTGTTTGTAACGGAAACTGACGAATATGAAACCAATCTTTATAGCGCGATGTTTCCCCGTTTTTTAATACATCTTGAAACGGAGCGAAATAGTAGCCGCTATGATTAAATACCGCATCAAGCATGATGCGAATGCCTCTGTCATGGCATGCATCAACGAGCCGTTTAAACGTCTGTTTATCGCCAAATTGCGGATCAATTTCAAAATAGTCGATCGTATCGTATTTATGGTTCGACGGGGCTTTAAAAATAGGCGTAAAATAAATGCCGTTAATGCCGAGCTCGACAAGATAGTCTAGCCGTTTCATAATCCCTTCAAAATCGCCGCCAAAAAAGCTCGTTGTTGTCGGATCGACGCTTCCCCATGGGAGCGTATGAGGTGGATTTAATTTTGGATCGCCGTTGGCGAATCGTTCAGGGAAAATTTGATACCAGATTGTATCTTTCACCCAGCTAGGTGCGTCAAAAACGTCGATGCGATTTAAAAATGGAAAACAAAAGTAGTATGCGGTATCGTCTGTTGGCGCTTTTTCATAAAAGCCTTTTTCCGTATAGATGAGCACGTTTTCTTCATCGTGCAATTCAAATCCGTAGCGCAAGCGGCGATACGGTGGTTGCACAGCGATAAACCAATAATCAAATAGCGCGTCACAACCGCTTTTTTGCATCGGTTTTTTATCAAATTGCCACGCGCCATCTTCCCATACGTATGGGTCACCGAAAAGAAGAAAGACAGCATCGACATCATCTTTTTTTGTCCGTAAACGAATATGTAACGTTCGCTCATCGTATGCATAAGCAAACGCATCTTTTGGACGGTGGTAAATCGCTTCTTTTAACATGTTTCAATCACTCCTCTCCATTTAGCGCGCAATCGATTGCGCTTTTGTCACATAGTTGGACATGTTTTCTGTCTTCGTTTAAGGAAGCGGATACAATGCTTATGTTAAGCGTAAAATGAAAGAGATAAAAAAGTCAACATTCATTCAAAAAAAGATGAAAAAAATAGTTGTCAAAGCGGAAAATGTTTGTATAATAAAGATAAAGGTTGTGCAATCGTTTTCGCAAAAATGAAAGCGTTTGTACGTATTGCTTAAAACACAGGAGGGGTCGAAATGAAAAAGACGGTATCCATTTTTTCATCGCTTGCGTTGCTTGCAGGTGTGATGGCAGGTTGTGGTCCACAAGATGAGGCAAAGCCAAAAGAAAACGAAAATGAAGGAAAAACAGAAGTAACGGAAGACGGCATGCCGCCGAAACCAGAAAAGCTTGTCGTTTGGGAAGACGTGAAGCGCGGTGTAGCGTTAGAACCAGCGATTAAAGCGTTTGAAGAAAAATACGGCATTAAAGTGGAGTACAAAGAAGTTGAAATGGCAACAAAACAACGCGATCAACTTCGCCTAGATGGTCCGGCTGGCACAGGTCCTGACGTCATCACTGTTCCGCACGATCAAATCGGTCAGCTTGTGACAGAAGGATTAATTCGTGAAATTAACGTCGATCAAGCGGTATTAGATACGTTTACAGAATCTTCGATTGCGGCGCAAATGTATGATGGAAAGTTATACGGACTTCCAAAAGCAGTAGAAACTCCTGTATTCATTTATAACAAAAAATTAATGGACAAAGCGCCTGAAACGATGGACGAATTGTATCAGTTCTCAAAAGAGTTTACAAAAGGCGATCAATACGGTTTCTTAGCGCTTTGGGATAACTTCTATTTCGCACATGGCGTTATCGCTGGGATGGGCGGCTACGTATTTAAAAACAATAACGGTGCGTTAGATCGCAACGATATTGGCTTAAATAACGAAGGAGCAGTGAAAGGAACAGAGTATATTCAAAAATGGTATAAAGAGTTGTTCCCGAAAGGTATTATCGGTGAAAACGGTGGTTCAGCGATGGACGGCTTATTTAACGAAGGAAAAGCAGCGTCTGTCATGAACGGTCCGTGGGCGTTCCAAGGTATGCGTGATGCAGGTATTGATATCGGTGTAGCGCCAATGCCAAAATTGCCAAACGGTGAGCCTGTAAAAACGTTTATGGGTGTAAAAGGTTGGCACGTATCTGCATTCTCGAAACATCCTGAGTGGGCGACAAAACTGATTGAATTTATTACAAATGAAGAAAATGCGAAAAAACGCTTTGAGTTAACGCGCGAAATTCCGCCAGTGAAGTCGCTCATTAATGATCCGATAATCGCAGAAGATGAAGGAGCAAAAGCCGTTGCGATCCAATCTCAATATGCGATTCCGATGCCAAACATTCCTGAAATGGCAGAAGTATGGGGACCAATGGCGACAGCGCTTCAACTTGTCGCAAACCAAAAAGCAGAGCCAAAACAAGCGCTTGATGAAGCTGTAAAAACAATTAAAACGAACATTGAAACAAACCATCCAAGCAAGTAAGTAACGAGCGGTACCTCTCTTGTAGAGGTACTGCTTCAACTTTCTTTTTTTTGTTTACTTATTCACATTCAAGTGCGCTCCTCGCAATTGTTTAGAAAGGAGACAAAATCAATGGAAACACCAATGTATCAATCCAATCATCGGAAAATTGCCCTCGGTTTATCGCTCATTCCGGGATTTGGCCAACTATATAATCGTCAATACGTCAAAGGCGTTTCGTTTTTCATTTTAGCTGCTTCGTTTTTCATCGTTTTTAAAGATTTATTAAATATGGGATGGTGGGGGATCTTTACGCTCGGTGAAGTCATCGGACGTGACCATTCCATTTTCTTGCTTGTCGAAGGGATTTTAGCCGTTATTATTTCCGTGTTTGGTCTCGGTTTTTATGCGTTTAACTTGCGCGACGCTTATAAAAATGGGCAAAAGCGGGATTTAGGGTTGAAAATTAGCTCGTTGCGCGAGCAATATCGTGCGCTCGTCGACAACGGCTTTCCATATTTAATGATTTCACCAGGTTTTATTTTGCTTGTATTCGTCGTCATTTTCCCGATTATTTTCGTTGTCTTATTGGCGTTTACAAACTATGACTTATATCATTCTCCGCCAGCTAAACTTGTTGACTGGGTTGGGTTTCAAAACTTCATTGATTTAGTGAAGCTCGATCTTTGGCGAAAAACGTTTATTAACGTCCTTGCTTGGACGATCGTTTGGACGTTCGGGGCAACGACGTTACAAATTGCGCTCGGTATTTTCTTAGCGATTATTGTGAACCAAAAAGATTTAAAAGGAAAAGCGATCATTCGGACGATTTTCATTTTACCTTGGGCTGTTCCTGCGTTCGTGACGATTCTCGTCTTTTCCGGCATGTTTAACGAATCGTTCGGGGTCATTAATAAAACGATTTTAGCATCATTAGGCATCGGACCGATCGAGTGGATGACCGATCCATTTTGGACGAAAGTTGCCCTTATTTTGATTCAAACGTGGCTCGGGTTCCCGTTCGTCTTTGCGATGACAACGGGAGTATTGCAGGCGATTCCGAACGAATTGTACGAGGCAGCGACAGTCGATGGCGCTTCAAGTTGGCAAAAGTTTACGAAAATTACTCTTCCGCTTGTGTTGTATGCCACAGCGCCGATTTTAATTACGCAATATACGTTTAACTTCAACAACTTTAACATCATTTACTTATTTAATGGTGGCGGCCCTGCGGTATCCGGGCAAAATGCCGGTGCGACAGACATTTTAATTTCATGGATTTATCGTTTAACGATGACATCTGCGCAATATTCGAAAGCAGCGGCGATTACGTTATTGCTTTCGCTCGTTGTCGTATCTGTTGCATTATGGCAGTTTAGAAGAACAAAATCATTTAAAGAAGAGGATATGATGTAATATGGATATGAAAAGACAAAAACTCATTCGGCTCACGTTGTCGTATGCGGTCATTTTGGTGATGACGATCATTATCGTCTATCCGCTTCTTTGGGTCGTTGGCTCGTCGTTTAACCCGGGGCAAAGTTTGTCCGGTTCGAAAATGATTCCAGACAACGCCACGCTTGCCCATTACAAAAAATTGTTTGATACGTCGCAAAGCGACTATTTGACTTGGTATTGGAACTCGTTAAAAATTTCAACGTTGACGATGATTTTTTCGGTCATTTTAGTTAGTTTAACGGCGTATTCATTTTCGCGTTATCGCTTTGTCGGGCGCCAAAACGGGCTCATGACGTTTTTAATTTTGCAGATGATTCCAAACTTTGCGGCGCTCATTGCGATTTTCATTTTAGCGCTTTTAACGGGATTAGTTGATACGCATTTAGGGTTAATTCTCGTATACGTCGGCGGTGCCATTCCGATGAATACGTGGCTCATGAAAGGATATTTAGATACGATTCCGAAAGAGCTTGATGAATCGGCGAAAATTGACGGAGCAGGGCACTTGCGCATTTTCTTCCAAATCGTTTTACCGCTTGCGAAGCCAATTATTGCGGTCGTGGCGCTCTTTACGTTTATTGCACCGTTTGGTGACTTCATTTTAGCGAGCGTTTTGCTGCGCAGCAAAGAAAAATATACGCTAGCGGTCGGATTGTACGATTTAGTGGCGAAGCAGTTCGGTAGCGAATTTACAACGTTTGCGGCAGGTTCGGTATTAATTGCTGTGCCGATCGCTATTCTCTTCCTTTCATTCCAAAAGTATTTCGTTTCTGGTTTAACGGCAGGTGGAACAAAAGGATGAGAAACGAAAGGAAAGAATCGTTTTGGTTCTTTCCTTTCTTACTATTTAGAGATATATTAACATAAGAAGCTTTGGAATGAATGGGGAGTGAAATGAAATGAAACGTTTATTTCGTGCGCTACTTATTTTTGTTTTGTTGTTGTCCGTGACGACGCCAGCGAGTGCGAAAACGGAGCGAGCGTGGCAAGATGAGCGCATTTATTTTATTATGGTCGACCGTTTTAATAACGGGAATCCGAAAAACGATTACGATGTAAATGTGCATGATCCGAAAGCATACCATGGCGGTGATTTGCAAGGGATTATTGACAAGCTCGACTACATAAAGGAAATGGGCTTTACAGCCATTTGGCTGACGCCGATTTTTGCGAACGAAAAGGGCGGGTATCACGGCTATTGGATTGAAGACTTTTATAAAGTAGAAGAGCATTTTGGAACGCTTGATGACTTCAAACGGCTTGTGAAAGAAGCGCATAAACGCGATATGAAAGTCATTTTAGATTTCGTTGTCAATCATACGGGCTACAATCATCCGTGGCTAAATGATCCAGCGAAAAAAGATTGGTTTCATGAGAAAAAAGACATTTTTAATTGGGCGAACCAACAAGAAGTAGAAAACGGTTGGTTGTTTGGCCTCCCGGATTTAGCCCAAGAAAATCCGGAAGTGAAAGCGTATTTATTCGCTGTCGCGAAATGGTGGATAAAAGAAACAGACGTTGACGGATATCGTTTAGATACGGTGAAACATGTGCCAAAATCGTTTTGGGACGAGTTTTCAAAAGAAGTGAAGTCGGTGAAACAAGACTTTTTCCTTCTTGGAGAAGTATGGCATGACGACCCACGTTATGTCGCGGAATATGGGAAGCACGGCATCGATGCGCTAATTGATTTTCCGTTTTACAAAGAAGCGTCAACCATTTTTTCAAACGTCGATCAATCGCTTGAGCCGCTTTACAACGTATGGAAGCGAAACGTGGCGTTTTATGACCGACCGTATTTGCTCGGAACGTTTTTAGACAATCACGATACCGTTCGGTTTACGCGTTTAGCGTTGCAAAATCGCATCAATCCGGTGACGCGTTTAAAGCTCGGATTGACGTATTTGTTTGCAGCGCCGGGCATTCCAATCATGTACTATGGAACAGAAATTGCGCTTGACGGTGGGGAAGATCCAGATAACCGTCGTTTAATGAATTTCCGTACCGATAAAGAGTTGATTGATTATGTGACAAAGCTCGGAGAATTGCGCGAGACACTTCCGTCGCTTCGTCGCGGTGATTTTGAATTGCTTTATGAAAAAGATGGCATGGCTCTATTTAAGCGGACGTATGGAAAGGAAACGACGGTAATTGCGATCAATAATACGTCAAAAACGCAAAAAGTGACGCTCGACGATGAGCTAGAACAAGGAAAAGAATTGCGCGGGTTGCTGGCGGGAGATTTAGTGCGCAGCAAAGACGGCAAGTACGACATCATTTTAGATCGCGAAACGGCGGAAATTTACGTGCTTGCGCCAAAAACGGGATTAAACATTCCGTTTATTGCGGCGCTTCTTGCGGTATATACGGCATTTGGTCTGTTTTTATACTTCGCGCGCAAACGAAAAGCATAATGATGATGGGGGAGAGAGCATGCTAGAAGATACAAGTTTTGCGATTCGACCAATCGATCAGACAGATGAAGCGGAAAGATGGCAACCGATTGGACATGTGCAAAAAATTGAAGGAAAAAAGCAAATATTTGCATTTACGTGCGAGCGGGCATCGGGTAAAATACATTTTTATCGTGATGATATCGTTCGAGTGACGATCGATCCGTTCGATCAAAAGTACGTCTCTGTCAGTCCTGCGGTCGTCGCAACGCCAGAAAAAGTGGACGTGCACGTTCGTGAAGAAGAAAACGGTTGGACACTACAGACGAAACAGCTGACGGTCATCATCGAGCGAAGTCCGTTTCGTTTAGCGATATACGATCAGGAAGGGACGCTTCTTGTTCGCGACGTACAACCTGTATGTTTTGAAGCGAAAGGGCGCATGCGTTGTACACATGCGCTCGCTCCGACAGATGTCGTATACGGTTTAGGAGAGAAAACGGGTGTATTAAATAAGCGTGGCGAAGTATGGACGATGTGGAATACAGACGTGTATGCGCCACACAATTTAGAAACAGATCCGCTATATCAATCACATCCGTACATGATGGTGTTAAAAAACGGACATGCGCACGGCATCTTTTTTGACCATACGTATAAAACGACGTTTGATTTACGTCATGAATCGTTTTACACATTTACATCAGATGGGGGAGCGCTCGATTATTATGTGTTTGCTGGGCCGCATCCGAAAGATGTGTTAACGCAATATACGCACCTCATTGGTCGCATGCCGCTGCCGCCTAAATGGGTGCTTGGGTATCATCAATCGCGTTATAGTTATGAAACGGAACAAGAAGTGCGCGAATTAATTCATACGTTTCGCACGAAACAAATTCCGCTTGATGCGGTGTATTTAGATATTCATTATATGGATGAGTATCGTGTATTTACGTTTGATCAAAAACGATTTCCACATCCGCAATCGCTCGTTCAATATGCAAAAGAACAAGGGGTTCATATCGTTCCGATTGTAGATCCGGGCGTGAAAGTCGATGCGGAATACGAGACGTATCGCGATGGGGTGCAAAAAGATTATTTTTGCAAATATGCAGATGGAACGTTATACAAAGGAGACGTTTGGCCGGGGACGAGCGTGTTCCCAGACTTTTTAAAGAAAAAAGTGCGAAAGTGGTGGGGGGAACAACACGCGTTTTATACAAACATCGGCATAGAAGGGATTTGGAACGATATGAATGAGCCGTCCGTGTTTAATGAAACGAAAACGATCGACGAACACGTTGTTCATGACGGCTGGAAAACGCATCGTCAAGTGCATAACGTATATGGCATGATGATGACAGAGGCGACATATCACGGATTGAAAAAGCAATTGAAAGGAAAACGTCCGTTCGTATTGACGCGCGCAGGGTTTTCCGGCATTCATCGCTATGCAGCGGTATGGACGGGCGATAACCGCAGTTTTTGGGAACATGTTGAGCTTTCGTTGCCGATGTGTTTAAACTTAAGTGTGTCCGCTGTTGCATTTTGCGGGGCGGATGTCGGTGGCTTTGCGCATGATACGAATGGGGAGTTGCTCGTTCGTTGGACGCAAGTCGGCGCCTTTTTCCCATATTTTCGCAACCATTGTGCGATCGGTTTTGCGCGGCAAGAACCGTGGGCATTTGGGGAACGGTATGAACAAATGATTAAACGATATATTGAATTGCGTTATGAATGGCTTCCTCAGTTATATACGTTATGTTTTGAAGCGCATAAAACAGGTGTGCCGATGATGCGTCCGCTTATGATGGAATATCCGAACGATGAAGAAACGTGGAATATATCGGATCAGTTTATGGTCGGCGAACAAGTGATGGTCGCACCGATCGTTCGCCCATATACGAAACATCGCATCGTTTATTTTCCAGAAGGACGCTGGATCGATTATTGGACGAAAGAGCGATTTGAAGGTGGACGAAGATACATCGTTGAAGCCCCGCTTGATCGTTTGCCAATATACGTGAAGGAAGGGGCAATGATTGCTCACGCGAAAGTGAAGCCATCGACGTTCATTGAGGATGAACAGTTGACGTTATATGTGTATACAATGAAGGAAGGAACATCGATATATACGCTTTACGATGATGACGGTACGACGTTTGCGTATGAAAAAGGCGAATATGTACACATGCATATTCGTGCGACGTTTTTGGATGATACCGTTCATTTCGAAGTAGAAACAGAAGGGGCGTACGAACCAACTTGGCAGTTGCGTGTCGTGTTCGTTGGAGACGTACCGTTAACGGTTGTTGTAAACGGTGAACAACGAGCGGTAGAGGAAGCGGCAATTGTTTTGTAAGAGATGGGGGATTTTTTATGACAGTAACAATTAAAGATGTAGCGAAGCGAGCGAATGTCGCACCATCGACTGTTTCACGTGTCATCGCAGATAGCCCGCGCATTAGCGAGAAAACGAAGAAAAAAGTGCGCGAGGCGATGAAAGAGCTTGGCTATCATCCGAATTTTATCGCGCGCAGCTTAGCAAATAAGTCGACGCAAGTCATCGGCTTAATTATGCCAAGCTCAGCGGATAAGGCGTTTCAAAACCCGTTTTTCCCAGAAGTCATTCGCGGCATCAGTAAAGCGGTGCACGATCGTCAATATGCGCTGCAGTTATCGACGGGGGAAACGGAAGCGGAAATTTACGATGGCGTCGTGCATATGGTACAAGGAAAGCGCGTCGATGGAGTCATTTTGCTGTATTCGCGTGCGAACGATAAAATTATGGCGTATTTGCAAAAAGAAGACGTGCCGTTTGTCGTCATCGGGAAACCGCATAAAAAAGCGGAGGAAATTACACATGTCGATAACGATAACGTGCGCGCGGCGCGCGAGGCGACAGAATATTTAATTGAACTCGGTCATGAGCGCATCGCTTTTGTCGGCGGAAACGTCAATCTCATTGTGACGATGGATCGTTTGCGCGGATATGAAAAAGCGTTAAAATCGGCAGGGCTGACGTATCGAAAAGATTACATTGTACATGAAGAGTTTTTAAAAGAAGGCGGACAAGAGGCGATGAAAGAGCTGCTTTCACTCGCTGAGCCGCCAACTGCGCTCGTTGTCGCCGACGATTTAATGGCGCTCGGTGTCTTAAATACGCTTGCAGAAATGGGCTTAAGCGTGCCAACGGATTTATCGATCGTCAGCTTTAACAACGTCCTTTTATCGGAAATTTCCCGTCCGCCGTTAACGTCGGTAGACATTAACATTTTCCAACTTGGCTTTGAAGCGGCAAGAAATTTAATACAACAAATCGAAAATCCGAATGAGCCGATTAAACGAATTATCATTCCACATACGCTCGTGAAACGATTTTCGTGCGATTACTACAAAGCGCCTTCTGAATAAGAAGGTGCTTTTTTCGTAAACAGGATAGGCAAGAAGAAAAAAATGGTGTATCATATGATTAACATCATGTTCTTTGAAAACGCATATACGATGAGCAAGTACGGTGCATACAAACGTATGCTGAAAAGGGAAGAACGGTGCAAAGCCGTCGCGGTACCCGCCACTGTGATGGGGAGTTTCGTTGCAACGAGCCACTGATTTTTTGGGAAGGCGCAGCGAAATGATGAACCTAAGCCAGGAGACCTGCCTGCTTGCGATACGTCGGCTGCCTACGGGAATATAGGTAGACGTGCGGGAACGATGGACGTTATAGCGATGATGTATGCTTAGATGGCGTATGCTCTATTTTTTGAATCTTTCGTTTTTTCTGCACCTCTGCCTAGGGGTGCTTTTTTTATTTTTGATAAAAGGAGCGAAGATATATGGCGACGTGGAATTTGCAAGGAACGAAGCATCATGTGCTCATTTGCAACGGAGGGAGCTGCATGCGAAAGGGAGGAGAGGAGGTGACGCAAGCCATTCGTGATGAAATTGATCAACTTCAACTACATGCCGACGTGCATACGACGCGAACGAGGTGCAATGGTCGCTGTGAAGATGCGTGTGTTGTTATCGTGTATCCAGAAGGTGTTTGGTATCGTACGATCGATGAGCACGTTGCACGGGACATTGTCCGAAAACATATACGTGATGGCGACATGTTATGTGATTATGTGACGTACAC
>OFGS01000064.1_pt1 | contig 31553 bp, 25 predicted proteins | sample 1521851 | NCBI WGS metagenome assembly OFGS01 (sample SAMEA3142070, study PRJEB24117) | hot springs metagenome
ATGCGTATCGCGATCGTCGCCAACGCAAACGCGACTTCCGCAAACTTTGGATTACGCGCATTAACGCTGCAGCGCGCATGAACGGTCTTTCTTACAGCCGTTTAATGCACGGATTAAAGCTTGCAGGCATCGAAGTAAACCGCAAAATGCTTGCTGATTTAGCAGTAAACGATGCAGCAGCGTTCACACAACTTGCGAACATCGCAAAAGAAAATTTAAATAAGTAATAAAGGAAATGACCATTCTCCCTTGAGGGGATGGTCATTTTTTATAAGAGGGGGAGAAAAAATGGATATAAGAAAATTATTTGCTATGCAGCGGCAATTGGACGAACGAATTGAGACGGAGCGCGGATTGCGCGGTGAACGTTTAGTTGAACGGAAATTGTTAGCTCTTCTTGTTGAAATCGGGGAACTTGCGAATGAAACGCGTTGCTTCAAGTTTTGGAGCTCGAAGCCACCAGCAGCAGTCGAAACGATTTTAGAAGAATATGTTGACGGTCTTCACTTTATTTTATCGCTCGGGCTCGACCTTTCTTTACATGAGGGTGTACAATGGCCAAACGTACAAGAAAGCCGACCGCTTGTTGATCAATTTTTACACGTATTTGAGGCGGTTCACGCGTTTGGTGGGCAGCTAAATAAAGAAGCATACAATCAACTAGTGTATGCGTACGCTCAGCTTGCTCATGCTCTCTCTTTTACTGCCCAGCAAATTGAACGTGCGTACATCGCGAAAAACGAAGTAAATCATGAACGGCAAAGTCACAATTATTAACAACTGTCGAAATGTTTAGTATAATGAATGTTGTACATAGAGAGGAGTGACAGATGTGAAAAAGCTCGATGAAACGTTAACGATGTTGAAAGCGTTAACGGATGCAAAAGGCGTTCCAGGGAATGAACGGGAAGTACGTGAAGTGATGAGATCGTATATCGCTCCGTATGCGGATGAAGTGACGACGGACCGCCTCGGTAGCTTAATTGCAAAGAAAGTAGGAAAAGAGAACGGGCCGAAAGTGATGATTGCAGGTCATTTAGATGAAGTTGGTTTTATGGTGACGCAAATTGATGAAAAAGGCTTTATTCGTTTCCAACCGCTTGGCGGCTGGTGGGGCCAAGTCATGCTCGCTCAACGTGTGACGATTGTGACGAAAGAGGGCGACATTACTGGGGTCATCGGGTCGAAACCGCCGCACATTTTACCAGTTGAAGCGAGAAGAAAAGCTGTTGAAATAAAAGATATGTTTATCGATATCGGGGCTTCTAGCCGAGATGAAGCGCTTGCTTGGGGTGTGCGCCCAGGCGATGCGATCGTCCCTTATTTTGAGTTCACAGTGATGAACAATGAAAAAATGTTGCTTGCGAAAGCATGGGATAACCGCATCGGTTGTGCCGTTGCGATCGATGTGTTGAAACAATTAAAAGATGTGGAGCATCCAAACGTCGTATATGGCGTTGGTACAGTGCAAGAAGAAGTGGGCTTGCGCGGTGCGCGAACATCTGCTTTTGCGATCGAACCAGATATTGCATTTGCGGTTGATGTTGGCATTGCTGGTGATACACCAGGTGTATCAGAAAAAGATGCGATGGGAAAACTCGGAGGTGGACCGCATATCGTTTTATACGATGCAACGCTCGTTTCTCACAAAGGATTGCGAGAATTTGTCGTTAACGTTGCGGAAGAAATGAACATCCCGTACCGCTTTGACGCGATGCCAGGCGGTGGAACAGACGCTGGTGCGATCCATATGACGATGCGCGGCGTTCCAGCGCTCACCATTTCCATCCCGACGCGCTACATTCACTCTCACGCTGCCCTTCTTCACCGCGATGACTACGAACAAACAGTAAAATTATTCGTCGAAGTCATTAAGCGTCTCGATGAAGAAAAAGTAAAAGAAATTACGTTTGATTAATAGGAACCGACTCGAACAGAGTCGGTTTTTTTATCAAATATATACGTACAAATAAAAATTGATATAATGGGTGTAGGCTATTTAATATGTTCAGGTAGCGTCAATATGTTAACGAGGTGAGCGTTATGAAAGAAAAAAGTATGCCAAAATATTTGCAATTAAAACAAGAAATTTTAGCTTGGATTCAATCAGGGAAGCTAAGCCCTAATGAAAAAATACCGACAGAACATGAAATTGCGAACCAGTTTCAACTAAGCCGACACACGGTTAGACAAGCATTAGGTGAATTAGAAAATGAAGGATGGTTATATAAAATTCAAGGGAGTGGGACGTTTGTTTCTAAGCCCAATTCAATAGGAAAACAAGAAGTAAAAACAGTGGCGATTTTAACGACATACATTTCTGATTATATTTTTCCACATATTGTCCGCGGGGCGGAAGAGACGTTGCGTGAAAAAGGATATCGATTATTGTTAGCTAGTACCAATAATGATAAGGAGAAAGAGAGGAGCCATTTAGAGACGATGATTCAGCAACCGTTAAGTGGGCTTATCATCGAGCCAACTAAAAGTGCCCAAGGCAATCCTAATCTTTCTTACTATCTAGCACTAAATAATTTACATATTCCATACGTCATGATTAACGAACGTTACTTAGAGATGAGTTGTCCTGTCATTAAAATGGATGATGAAAAGGGTGGCTATTTGCTTACTGAGCATTTAATACAGCTTGGTCATAGAAGAATTGCAGGTTTTTTCAAAACGGATGATTTACAAGGGACTAATAGGCTAAAAGGATTTATTCGTGCCCATCAGGAGTATAATTTACCTCTATCCTCTGAACATTTAATTGTTTATACAACTGAAGAAAAGGAAACGAAACCTTTAGAAATAGCTCGCTCTTTTTTGCGACAAGGTAGAGGGGAAAGAGTGACAGCGATTGTATGTTACAATGATGAGTTAGCAATTAAGATATTGGAAGTGATTCGCCAATTGGGACTACATGTGCCCGATGATATTTCTATCGTTGGATTTGATGATTCAACGTTCGCAACAGCAACTGAAGTAAAGTTGACGACTATTCGTCATCCGAAAGTAGATATGGGGATAAAAGCAGCGGAAACACTTATTCAGATGCTTGAGAAAAATGGAGAAGTACAAGATATTGTTTATCAACCAGAATTAATTGTTAGGGATTCGGTGAAAAATATATAAAATGTTCTAACAATTTTAAAAAAACTGTAGAAAAAATGTACGTACAAAATTATAATGGAGGTGATAAGATTTTTTTGATTAGGGAGTGGAGGAGATGCTTGACGAGTTAAAGCGGCAAGTACTAGATGCAAATTTACAACTGCCTCGCTATCGGTTAGTGACATTTACATGGGGAAATGTGAGTGGCATTGATCGGGAAAGAGGTCTTGTTGTTATTAAGCCGAGTGGAGTAGCGTATGACCAAATGACAACGGATGATTTGGTTGTTGTAGATCTAGAGGGTAGAGTTGTAGAAGGGAAACGAAAACCATCGTCGGATACGTTAACCCATTTAGTATTGTATAGTTCTTTTCCTTCGATTAGTGGGATTGTCCATACTCACTCCCCTTGGGCAACAATTTGGGCACAGGCTGGAAGAGGGATTCCAGCGCTAGGGACGACGCATGCTGACTATTTTTATGGCGAAATTCCGTGCACCCGGCCGATGACCAACGAGGAAATTCAAGGGGCGTATGAACTTGAAACCGGCAAAGTAATCACCGAAACGTTCCGGTTTCTCGACCCGCTACAAGTACCGGGCGTTTTGGTGCATGGACATGGACCGTTTGCTTGGGGCAAAGATCCGGCCAATGCCGTCCACAATGCTGTCGTTTTGGAAGAAGTGGCGAAAATGGCGGCAAGAACGTACATGCTCAATCCAAATGCACAGCCGATCAGCCAGTCGCTACTTGACCGCCATTATTTACGCAAGCATGGCGTAAACGCTTACTATGGCCAATAAGGGAGGAAAACTGAGATGGGGAAAAAGTATGTCATTGGTATCGACTATGGGACGGAATCGGGACGCGCCGTTCTCGTTGATCTGGAAGGGAACGAAATTGCGGACCACGTCACCCCGTATCCTCACGGAGTCATTGATGAAGTGTTGCCGGAATCGAACGTACAACTAGAACCAGACTGGGCACTGCAGCACCCGGGCGATTATATCGAAGTGTTGGCGACCGCTGTTCCAGCTGTATTGCAAAAGTCAGGGGTTAACCCGGCGGATGTGATCGGGGTCGGAATTGATTTTACAGCTTGTACGATGTTGCCGATCTCTGGCTCCGGCGAGCCGCTTTGCTTGAAGCCCGAATTCAAGCATCGTCCACACAGCTGGGTGAAATTGTGGAAGCATCATGCTGCCCAGGATGAAGCGAACTTGCTCAATGAAATGGCGGCGAAAAGAGGTGAAGCGTTTTTACCGCGCTACGGTGGAAAAATTTCATCGGAATGGATGATTGCGAAAATTTGGCAGATTCTGAATGAAGATCCGAATATTTATGACCAAACCGATCTCTTTTTAGAGGCAACCGACTGGGTGATATTCAAAATGACCGGTCAACTTGTGCGCAACAGCTGCACGGCCGGTTATAAGTCGATTTGGCATAAACAAGACGGCTATCCGAGCAAGGAGTTTTTCCGAGCGCTTGATCCGCGGCTGGAACACTTAACAGAAACGAAACTTCGCGGTTCGATCGTTCCGCTCGGCACAAGGGCAGGAGTACTGACGAAGGAAATGGCGGCCATGATGGGCCTTCTTCCGGGAACAGCCGTTGCAGTCGGAAATGTCGATGCTCATGCGGCCGTACCGGGTGTCGGGGTCGTTGAACCAGGCAAAATGGTGATGGCGATGGGAACATCGATATGCCATATGTTACTTGGTACGGAAGAAAAGTATGTGGAAGGAATGTGCGGGGTTGTCGAGGATGGCATCATTCCGGGATATTTCGGCTATGAAGCCGGGCAGTCAGCGGTGGGCGACATTTTCGCTTGGTATGTTGAACAAAGTGTTCCGGCCTATGTGAAAGAAGCAGCGGAAAAAGAGGGAGTTAGTGTCCATGAGTGGCTTGAAAAGCGAGCCGCTGCCTATCGGCCGGGGGAAACAGGACTGCTCGCTTTAGACTGGTGGAACGGAAACCGTTCAGTATTGGTCGACACGGATTTAACCGGGTTGATCATCGGTTATACGTTGCTGACGAAACCGGAAGAAATTTACCGTGCATTGCTTGAAGCAACGGCCTTCGGTACACGGAAAATTATCGACGCCTTTGTTGAAAGCGGTATCAATGTGGATGAGCTGTATGCATGTGGCGGATTGCCACAAAAAAATAAGTTACTCATGCAAATTTATGCCGATGTGACCAACCGTGAGATTAAAATTGCAGCATCGAAGCAAACTCCAGCGGTAGGAGCAGCTATGTTCGCGGCGGTCGCGGCCGGCAAAGAAAACGGTGGGTATGAATCAATTATTGAAGCGGCACGAAACATGGGGAAAGTACGGGAAGAAACATTCAAGCCAATTCCGGAGAATGTCGCCATTTATGAACAGTTGTATCAAGAATATAAGAAGCTGCATGACTATTTTGGTCGTGGGGAAAACGATGTGATGAAGCGGCTTAAACATTGGAAAGAGACCGCACGGGCGGTGAAAGAATCTATAAGTTTATCATGAATAGGGAGGGAGAATCGTGTTATTATTACGTCCTTATGAATTTTGGTTTGTGACAGGAAGTCAGCATTTATATGGGGAAGAGGTATTACAACAAGTGGAAGAGCATTCGAGAACGATCGTCAATGAGTTGAATCGTGATTCCGTGTTCCCGTTCCCCTTCGTTTTCAAATCGGTCGTAACAACTCCAGAAGAAATTCGGAACGTTTGCCTTGAGGCGAATGCGAGCGAACAATGCGCCGGGGTCATTACTTGGATGCATACGTTCTCGCCAGCGAAGATGTGGATTGGCGGCCTGTTGGAGTTGCGAAAACCGTTATTGCATCTTCATACGCAGTTTAACCGTGATATTCCATGGGACAGCATCGATATGGACTTTATGAACTTAAACCAATCGGCTCACGGTGACCGGGAATACGGATTTATCGGTGCGAGAATGGGAGTGGCTCGGAAAGTGGTCGTTGGTCATTGGGAAGACCCAGAAGTTCGGGAGCGGCTGGCGAAATGGATGCGGACGGCCGTCGCCTTTGCGGAAAGCCGCCAGCTCAAAGTGGCCCGTTTCGGCGATAACATGCGCGAAGTGGCGGTAACGGAAGGGGACAAAGTGGGAGCGCAAATTCAATTCGGTTGGTCGGTCAACGGTTATGGTGTTGGGGATTTAGTGCAATCGATTCGTGATGTTTCTGAACAAAGCATTAACGAACTGCTTGATGAATACGTCGAACTGTATGACATGGTACCTGCCGGCCGTCAAGATGGACCTGTTCGCGAATCCATCCGCGAGCAGGCTCGAATTGAGCTTGGGTTAAAAGCCTTTTTACAAGATGGCAACTTCACCGCCTTTACGACGACGTTCGAGGACTTGCATGGCATGAAGCAACTCCCAGGACTTGCGGTTCAACGGCTCATGGCAGAAGGATATGGATTTGGCGGCGAAGGCGATTGGAAAACAGCTGCCCTCGTCCGATTGATGAAAGTGATGGCCGATGGCAAAGGGACGTCGTTCATGGAAGACTACACGTACCACTTTGAGCCGGGCAACGAACTGATTCTCGGTGCTCATATGCTCGAAGTATGTCCGACGATCGCAGCAACGCGACCGCGCATTGAAGTTCATCCGCTTTCCATTGGCGGAAAAGAAGATCCAGCCCGCCTCGTGTTTGACGGCGGCGAGGGCGCGGCGGTCAATGCTTCGCTGATCGATTTAGGGCACCGCTTCCGTCTCATTGTCAATGAAGTCGATGCGGTAAAACCGAAACACAACATGCCGAAATTGCCAGTTGCCCGCATTTTATGGAAACCGCGCCCATCGTTGCGCGATTCGGCTGAAGCATGGATTTTAGCTGGCGGCGCGCATCATACGTGTTTCTCATTTGCGGTTACAACAGAACAATTGCAAGACTTTGCGGAAATAATCGGTGTGGAGTGTGTAGTGATTAATGAACATACTTCTGTCGCATCGTTCAAAAATGAATTGAGATGGAATGAGGTGTTCTGGGGTGGAAAATAAGATTTAATATAATTTTAACATGTAAGGAAAATATTTTATTTTGCTAGAAGGATAAAATAGACCATCGGTGAATGTAAGAACATAATAAAAAGGATGATAATAATGGTTGTGCAAAGAAATAAAAAAAATAATTATATACTTTGCTATACTAGATTACCCGAAGAAGATATCATTTACTCTGAAAAGTTAGCCTATAGCATGCATCTTGCCTATAGTGACGATGGAGAAAATTTTGAACCGTTAAACCACAATTTCGGAATTTTGTTTGCGAGGGCAACCGAGAATGATAATGGCTCTCTAAATGCGAAAAGTTTGAAAAATCCATATATTTTTTACCTGGCAGACGGGACTTTTGGGGTAGTGGCTGTTCGTACAGAGTCAGATGGTACGAATGATGAAGAAAGTAAAGGAAAGGTTCTCGTTTTTTCATCATCTGATTTACTACAATATGAAGAAATTGGCTTGCTTGATTTAAAGGGAGACGCATTTGTTAACGATGTAGTTTGTAATTACGACGATGAAAAAAAGGGCTATATAATCAAATGGAATGATCACTTAGGAAATTATTATATGAATTTTATAGGAGACATTTTGAAACTACGCGATGTCTCCCATCCTGAGCCTGTAGAACCCTTTCAACTACCGTCTATGCGACCAAAAATACAAGGAATTGTTCCTGGGAATATTATACAAGTTTCTGAGGAAATAGCCCACAGATTAATTTGTAAGCTCACAGTACCTGTCAACATTAAAATGGAAGTTCCAGAAAAAGTTATTGTTAAAACCGAAAGAGATTTGGAAAATGTGAAAGCAATCGCGATATATAGTGATGACACAACTGACATCAAACGAGTGAAATGGAATAAAAATGATATAGACTGGAGCAGACCTGGGGTTTATAGGGTAATCGGTACAGTACACCAAGATCGTTATCCATTTCCGATCGCCATTGACAGAGCGGATCCATGCATCACGAAATGGAATGGAAAGTACTATTTTATAGCTACGAATGATGCGGATGGAAACCACTCCTTATATATAAGGGAAGCAGACACGATTCCAGGATTAGTTCATGCTGAAGAAATACTGATACTTGATTCAGAGACATATGAAGATATTAAAGGTTTATTGTGGGCACCAGAGTTTCATATTATTGGTAATGACCTTTACATTTTTCATGGTGCAACGTCGGATGGCTTTTACTATGAACAATCACATGTCATGAAATTACGAAGGGGCGGGAACCCCACTTGTGCAAATGATTGGTCAAGACCATATCGTGTTTTAAAGAAAGATGGCACATATTTATGCGAAGCGGGAAGGACAATATCTTTAGATATGACCGTAATTCCCTGGAATGGGGAGTACTATGTAGTCTGGTCTCAGAGGGAGTTTATACCACAGGATCTTGGAGCGTGGCTCTATATTGCAAAAATTGATCCAAATGAACCTTGGAAATTAGTTTGCGATCCGACAGTACTTACTAAACCTGAGTATGGGTGGGAAAATAACAATGTCTTTGTGGTTGAAGGACCATTCGCTCTAATTAGGGACAATAGGTTATTCTTAACATATTCTGGATCATTAATAGATGAAACATATGTTATAGGGCTGTTGACGGCTGAAAAAGGTTCGGACTTGATGGATCCTACTTCTTGGAAAAAGTGTAACTATCCATTGCTTACCTCGATGAGTGTTGTAGGTGAATATGGTCCAGGACATAATTCCTATATATCAGATGATTATGGGGTTATATGGAACGTGTATCATGCAAGACCAGGAATAAAAGCTCCTCGTTCTTCTGGGATTCGGAGGGTACATTTTGATATAGATGGTTATCCGAGGTTAGACTTAACAGAGGATAGGGACATTAACAAAGATTTAAGCAAAATAGCTATTGATGTTGTTTTAGTTTGAAAATAGAAAGGGAGAGTGACAGATGGCTGAAAAAACAGCAACGATGATCATAGAGAAAGATTTCAAAGTCGCTGAAATCGACAAGCGTATCTATGGTTCGTTTATCGAGCATCTTGGTCGTGCTGTATATGGAGGAATTTATGAACCGGGTCATCCTGAAGCCGATGAAAATGGCTTTCGTCAAGATGTTATTGAATTGGTGAAAGCGTTGCAAGTGCCAATTATCCGATATCCAGGTGGGAATTTTGTGTCTGGTTACAACTGGGAAGATGGAATTGGTCCAAAAGAAAAACGCCCACGACGGCTTGATTTGGCATGGAAGACGATCGAAACAAATGAGGTTGGATTGAATGAATTTATTGATTGGGCAAAGATGGTCGGAGCCGAAGTGAATATGGCCGTCAACTTAGGTACGCGAGGTATTGATGCGGCACGAAACTTGGTCGAATACTGCAACCATCCATCGGGCTCGTATTACAGCGATTTGCGTATTTCTCATGGCTATAAAGAGCCACATAAAATTAAAACATGGTGTTTAGGTAATGAAATGGATGGTCCGTGGCAAATTGGTCATAAGACAGCTGTTGAATATGGGAGAATTGCTTGTGAAGCAGCCAAGGTGATGAAATGGGTGGATCCGACAATTGAACTTGTGGCGTGTGGAAGTTCTGGAAGAAATATGCCGACATTTGCGGAATGGGAGGCGACTGTTCTCGATCACACGTACGAGCATGTTGATTATATTTCCCTACATCAGTACTTTGGAAACCGAGATAATGATACGGCAAATTACTTAGCCATGTCGTTGGAAATGGATGATTTTATTCGATCTGTTGTAGCGATTGCTGATTATGTGAAGGCGAAAAAGCGCAGTAAGAAAACAATCTATCTTTCGTTTGATGAATGGAACGTATGGTATCATTCCAATGAAAATGATAAGCGGGTTGAGCCTTGGACGATTGCTCCACCTTTATTGGAAGATATCTATAATTTTGAGGATGCACTTCTTGTTGGTTGTATGCTTATTACATTAATGAAACATGCAGATCGAGTGAAAATTGCTTGTCTAGCTCAGTTAGTTAATGTCATTGCACCAATCATGACGGAAAAGAACGGTCCAGCATGGAAGCAAACGATTTATTACCCGTTTATGCATGCTTCTATTTACGGAAGGGGAGTAGCGCTTCATCCAATCGTTTCTAGCCCGAAATATGATAGTAAAGATTTTACGGACGTCCCATACCTAGAATCAATCGCTGTTTACAATGAGGAGAAAGAGGAAGTAACGATATTTGCGGTTAACCGTGATATGGAAGCACCATTATTACTCGAATGTGACATTCGCAATTTTGAAAATTATCGTGTCATTGAACATATTGTCTTGGAGTGTGACAATGTAAAGCAAACAAATTCAGTACAATCGTTCCCTGTTGTTCCTCATCGAAATGGTGATGCTCGATTGTTGGATGGAAAGTTGCTAACTAAGCTATCGAAGCTATCATGGAACGTCATTCGTTTGGCTAAACATTAAATAAAGGATTCTTTCCAAATGTATGATGATTTTTGATTATTTGTGGACAGTTTGATAAGATGTGAGGGGTGTAACTTTTCTCTCCAAGAGTCAAAAAAACTAACTCGAAGCACACATGTGTTTTGAGTTAGTTTTTTTCTTTTCAGAAAATTTTTATTGACTTAAGTTAAATTATTTACTAAAATTTTTACTAGTAGGCGTAAACGCTTACCTAATACCTAACCATCAAACAGGGCGTGTGACACCTTTGGAAACAAGAGCGCATGTTGCTATGTTTGGAGCGTTTGGGTACGAGTTAGATGCCACCGCTTTAACCGGCCAGGAAAAACAACAGGTGAAAGAACAAATTTTGTTTTTTAAACAACATCGAAAACTTTTGCAATACGGTACGTTTTACCGTCTACTTAGTCCATTCGAAGGGACGGATGCTGCTTGGATGGTTGTTTCAGATGACAAAAAGGAGGCGATCGTTGTCTTTTATCGTCTTTTAGCTAAACCAAATCCCCCATTCGTGAGGCTTCACTTAAAAGGATTAGATGTATCGTTTAAATATGAGGTAAAGATGGAGAAACAGACGCAAGTGCTCTATGGAGATGAGCTTATGCATATCGGTCTTTTTATCCCACCGTTTTACATGGGGACGGTAAAAACAGAGGAGACAGTCATGATTGGAGATTATGTATCTTGCTTGGCGGTGTTAAAGGCAGTCGATTAGGAGGAGAAATATATGGATGAGCTAGTACGTGATTTTGCTCGATTATTCGGTGAAGAAGGGAAAGAAGTACATACTTTCTTCGCCCCCGGCCGTGTCAATTTAATTGGGGAACATACAGATTATAATGGGGGATACGTTCTTCCGTGTTCGCTGCATATCGGGACGTATGCGGTCGCTCGTTTAAATGATGATGGGATTATTCGGCTCTATTCAAAAAACTTTCATGAAGATGGAATTGTCTCAGTGACAAAAGACGAACTTTCATATGACGAGCGCCATGGGTGGGCGAATTATCCGAAAGGAATGATTCGTGCGCTCATGCCAAAAGATGCACAAAGTGGGATTGACGTCTTATACTATGGCAATATTCCGAATGGGGCAGGATTATCTTCGTCTGCGTCTATTGAGCTCGTTACTGCCGTGATGTTGAACTATTTGTTTGAATTAAATATCGAGATGTTGGAATTAGTGAAGATTAGCCAACAAGTAGAAAACGAATATATCGGTGTTAATTGTGGCATTATGGATCAATTTGCGGTTGGAATGGGAAAAGCAGGTCATGCGCTACTGCTCGATTGCCAAACGCTTCAATACGAGTATTTGCCCCTGTCTTTGGAAGATTGCTCGATCGTCATTGCAAATACGAATAAAAAGAGGGGATTAGCTGATTCAGCATATAACGGGCGACGTGCGACATGCGAGCAGGCGTTAGCGAAATTACAACAATATGTACGCATCAACTCGCTTGGAGATATGACGATGGAACAGTTTAATCAATATGCACATGTATTGTCTCCGATCGAACAAAAAAGGGTGCGACATGTCGTTTCAGAGAATGAACGGACAAAGCAAGCGGCTTTCGCTTTACAGCAAGGGGATTTATATACGTTTGGACAATTGATGCGTCAATCACATGAATCATTGCGTAACGATTATGAAGTGACGGGAAGAGAGTTGGATACGCTCGTTGAAGCGGCGTGGAAACATAAAGGAACGATTGGTGCGCGCATGACGGGGGCGGGCTTTGGCGGCTGTACAGTAAACATTGTAAAAGACGATTGTATTTCGTCCTTTGTTGAAGAAGTAGGGCGAATGTATGAAACTGAAATCGGTTATGCCGCGAGTTTTTATGTAGCTAAAATTGGCGATGGGGCAAAACAGCTTACGAAAGAAGGAGAGAGTACGCGATGATTCTCGTTTGCGGTGGGGCTGGATACATTGGAAGTCATGCGGTGTATCGTTTAATCGAAAAAGGAGAACGAGTTGTTGTCGTTGACCATTTACAAACTGGGCATCGAAAAGCTGTTCATCCAGAGGCGATATTTTATGAAGGTGATATTCGTGATCGCTACTTTTTAAACAGCGTATTTCAAAGGCATGAAATCGATACAGTGATCCATTTTGCAGCACATTCTCTTGTTGGAGAAAGTGTGAAACAGCCGTTAGCTTATTACAACAACAACGTTTATGGAACAGAAGTGTTGCTTGATGTCATGAATAAACATGGCGTCAAACAAATTGTTTTCTCCTCAACGGCTGCTGTGTATGGGGAACCAAAACAAATTCCGATTCAAGAAACAGATGAAACAAACCCTGAAAGTCCGTATGGAGAAACAAAACTAGCGATGGAAAAAATGATGAAATGGGTGAACGTCGCATACGGCATTCGCTATATTTCTTTACGATATTTTAATGTTGCTGGAGCGTATGAGACGATGCTTGGTGAAGACCATCGTCCGGAGACACATTTAATTCCACTTATTTTGCAAGTGCCGCTACGGAAGCGGAAAGAAATTCATATTTTTGGAGATGACTACGACACGCCTGATGGCACGTGCATTCGTGACTATATTCATGTGCTAGATTTAGTCGATGCTCATCTATTAGCGGTAGAAAAACTAAGAGACGGTGGGGAAAGCAACATATACAATTTAGGGAATGGCAACGGTTTTTCTGTGAAAGAAGTCATTGAGGCTGCGCGACGCGTGACGGGACATCCGATTCCTGAAAAAGTTGTGCCGAGACGACCTGGAGATCCTGCGCGTTTAGTTGCTTCATCGGAAAAAGCAAAACGTGAACTTGGATGGAAACCGATATACACATCTATTGATGAAATCGTCGCCTCAGCGTGGGGGTGGCACCAGGCGAATCCGAACGGATATGAAGAGGTGTAACTCATGGTGAACATTTATGAAGAAATTGAAACACTCATTCAATATGCGCTCCATCATCGCTTAATTGAACGAGAAGATATCATTTATACGCGCAATCGAATATTAGCGTTGTTGAAATTAGACGAATGGCAACAAGTTGACGTGACACCTTCTCTCGATCGGCCACTCGTTACGATTTTACAACGTATGATGAATTGGGCTGAAGAACATGGACGACTTGTTGGAAAGACAGTTACTGATCGCGATTTATTTGATACAGAGATCATGAATTGTTTTGTGGCGCGTCCGTCAACGATCATTCAAACGTTTTATGAGAAATATAAGCGAAACAAACAAGAGGCGACAACTTGGTTTTATGAGCTTAGTCAAGCATCTAACTACATTCGCATCGATCGGGTAAGAAAAAATAGGCGGTGGAAAGCGCCTACGGTATACGGAGAGATGGATATTACGATTAACTTGTCTAAGCCGGAAAAAGATCCACGGGACATTGCGCGCATGAAGGACGTAAAGGAACAACGTTATCCTACTTGCTTATTATGTATTGAAAATGAGGGGTACGCAGGAACGATTCGTCATCCTGCACGAGCGAATCACCGCATGATTCCGATTGAACTATGCGGTGAACGTTGGTTTTTCCAATATTCCCCTTACGTTTATTATGATGAACATTGCATCGTATTACGCGATAAACATGTGCCGATGAAAATGGAAAGAAAAACGTTTGAGCGGTTGCTTGATTTTGTAGATCAATTCCCGCATTATTTTATCGGCTCTAATGCGGATTTACCCATTGTAGGTGGATCTATTTTATCGCACGATCATTTTCAAGGTGGAAAATATACGTTTGCGATTGAAAAAGCTCCATCTGATTTTTCGTTTACATTGCCAGCTTATCCTCATGTACAAATGAGCATCATCCGTTGGCCTATGTCAGTGATACGTATACGCGGGGTAAAACAAGATGTGTTACAAGTGAGCGATTTCGTTTATGCAAAATGGAAAACGTATAGCGATCCTCAAGTGGATATATATGCACAAACAAGCGGTGTACCGCACAATACCGTCACGCCAATTGCTCGTCGACGCGGGGAGTTGTACGAGATGGACATCGTGTTAAGAAACAACCGCACATCAGCGCAACATCCATACGGTATTTTTCATCCGCATGAGGAGCTTCATCATATTAAAAAAGAAAATATCGGATTAATTGAAGTCATGGGATTAGCCGTATTGCCTAGTCGATTAGCGGATGAGCTAGACCATATCGCACGATATATGAAAAATAAAACGCCAAAAGAGCAATGGGAACCGTCGTTATTGAAACATTGGGAATGGGTGCAAGACATAATGGAAAGACATCATGTTATTGATAATGTACATGAATTATTAAAAGAAGAAGTAGGAAAACGATTTGAACAAGTACTCGAACATGCGGGAGTGTTTAAGCGGACGGAAGAAGGAAAGCGAGCGTTTCATCGCTTTATTCAACACCTTCAAGAACGAAATGAATAAAGATGGGGGAAAAAAGATGTATATCGGTGTAGACTATTATCCAGAGTACTGGCCAAAAGAAATGATTGAAGAGGATATTCAAGGAATCAAAGAACTAGGGGCTAACATCGTTCGCATCGGGGAATTTTCTTGGCACTTAATGGAACGAACAGAGGGAAATATAGACTTTTCTTTTTTTGATGAAGTAGTGAAAAAGTTGAAAGAGAACGGGCTTTCAATTATGTTTGGTACGCCAACAGCGACATTTCCTGCTTGGTTAGCAAAAAAACATCCAGACATTTTATCTAAAGACGAGTTTGGGCGTATTCGTGTTTTTGGTGGAAGAAGACAATATTGTTTTAATTCAACAACATATCGCTTATATGCGGCAAATATAACGAAGCAGCTTGTGACACATTACAAAGATGAAGAAGCGATTATTGCTTGGCAAATTGATAATGAATTTGGACATGAAGGAAGTGACATGTGTTATTGTGAACAGTGCCATCGAGAATTTCAACAATTTTTAAAAGAGAAATATAAGCAAATTGATGTGTTGAATGAAGCGTACGGAACAATTTTTTGGGGACAGACATACAACGATTTTTCAGAAATTCCAATGCCAACGAAAACAATTACAACGCATAATCCATCTTTGCAGTTAGATTGGGCTCGTTTTCGTTCATTTTCCGTCAACCGTTTTGCCCATGAAATGACAAACATCGTAAGAAAACATAAAGGTTCTCATCAGCAAGTGACAACAAACGTATCCGGGGGCTTCTTTAACAAATGGTTTGATCATGAGGAAAATGTTCGGCTCATGGACTTCGTGTCTTATGATAACTACCCTGTATGGGGAGGGCTAGACGAACCGATTTCCCCGACAGCGATTGCGATGAGCCATGATTTTAATCGCGGATTGCTTGGGAGAAACTATTGGATTGTTGAAGAACTTATGGGAGCGCAAGGGCATGAGATGATTGGATATTTACCGCGGCCGAATCAAGCAAAAATGTGGTCGTATCAGGCGTTCGCCCACGGATGTACGAATATGTTATATTTTAGTTGGCGTGGTATGGATCGAGGAGCAGAGCAATTTTGTTATGGGATTGTAGATCATAGTAATATGAGAGGAAGAAAATATAAAGAAGTACAATCTGTTTTTTCACATGTTCCGACATTTGAACATGTGTTACAATCGCCTATTCAAGCAGATATAGCTGTCTTATATGATTACGACAACATTTGGTCGTGGCGTTTTCAGCCACAAAGCAAGGCGTTTGATTTTACAAAGGAACTTCTTCGATTGTATGAGCCGTTTTATCGTTTAAATGCGAACATTGACGTTATTCCTGTGTCGCGTGATTTCTCAACATATAAAGTACTCCTCGTTCCAGTGTTACAAATCATCGATGAAACGTTGGCCGAAAAATTGAAAACGTTTGCCCGATGCGGTGGGACGGTTATATTTTCTTTTCGTACGGGATTGAAAAATAAACAAAACAACATCCACTTTAAACATATATTACCTGCATATGTGAGCGACCTTGTCGGTGCGCATATTCACGAAGTGGAGTCGCTTGCTTATCGTCGTGTTCCGATCGTTGGTGAAGGACGATGGAAAGATCGAAAAGCGATGTGTTCCGTTTGGCGTGATTTGCTTGAGCCAACAACGGCTACTGTGTTATATCGATATGATGACCCGTTTTATCCGCTCGCCGCGATAACTGAAAATGAATATGGTGATGGGAACGTTTATTATATTGGTGGGGGCATAGATGACGATGTGCTGAATGACCTTGCAAAGGAAATTGTGCAAAAACATCACATATGGCATGTAGAAAGTGACGAAGGTGTCGAAGTGTATCGACGTGTATGTGATGATGGTGAGTACATGTTCATCTTAAACCATACAGATCAAGAAAAACGGTTTCACCATTTGACCCTCAAACCGTATGATAGTCAAATCGTTAAAATTTAGCATAAATAAAGGGGTTGCATCAATGGCTACATTGAAAGAAATCGCAGAGAAGGCAGGGGTGTCCGTCGCCACTGTATCGCGTGTATTAAATTATGATATGACGTTATCTGTATCGGACGAAACGAGAAAACGCATTTTTGAAATTGCGCAAGAGCTTAACTATAAAACGCCGAGGGAACGTAACCAGCTGCATGCCAAAGATCGACTTCGCTTTGGTGTTGTGAACTGGTACTCGGAATCTCAAGAGCTTGACGACCCATATTATATGGCGATCCGACTTGGTGTCGAAAAGGAATGTTTTCGACGTCAAATCGAGTTAGTTAAGTTATTTAAGAAAGACGGTTCGTACGAATCAGAGTGGTTAACAGGGTTGGACGGAATTATTGCGGTTGGGAAATTTGGAAAACAACATATTCATCTTTTTACATCGGTGACGAACCATCTTGTTTTTGTTGACTATTCACCTGATGAGGATCGCTTTGATTCTGTCGTTGTTGATTTTCGAAAAGCAACAGCTCGCGTTCTTCAATATTTAATTGATCTCGGCCATAAACAGATCGGCTACATCGGAGGGCGAGAATATGTTGATGACGGTCAACTCATTCAAGATGAACGCGAACGTACATTTTATGAATATTTATATTTGCGTGGTATGTTCGTCCCGGAATATGTATTAACGGGACGCTTTATTGCAGAAGATGGATATATGTTAATGAAACAAGCACTCCAGCTCCCAAATCGCCCAACCGCGTTCTTTATCGCCAGCGATTCGATGGCGATCGGGGCGTTGCGAGCGCTTCATGAAGCTGGAGTTGATGTACCAAATGAAGTGGCTATCGTAGGCTTTAACGACATTCCAACATCGAAGTTTGTCCAGCCACCGTTATCGACTGTGCAAGTTTATACGGAATTTATGGGCGAGACGGCTGTTGAATTGCTTGTCGAACAAATTCAAACGAAAAGAGAAATACCGAAAAAAATTGTTGTTCCAACAAAACTTGTTGTGAGGGAAAGTAGTTGTATCTACACAGTAAAGAAATAGCTTCCGCTTTGGCGAAGGCTATTTCTTTTACTGCGAGAATTTATTTAGTTTGTTTATTGAACAAACTAAATAAATATTGATATAATAAAAGGTAAAGAATGTTGTTTCTTCCGTTTTATACTTAATTGAAGAAAGGGTGAGAAAGCCATTGAAGAGGGTTGGATGGGGGATTTTGAGTACAGCACGTATTGCAAGGGAGACGATGATCCCGGCCATTCAAAGGGCAGGGAATGCCAAGATCGTAGCAATTGCAAGTTGCAATGAGCAAGTCCAGCACGTTGCACAACAGTTTCATATTCCGAAAGTATACGATAATTATGAGGCATTGCTCGTTGATCCGGAGGTTGAGGTAGTATATATTCCATTACCTAACCACTTGCACATGGAATGGGCGATTAAAGCAGCAGAGCATAAGAAACACGTCCTTTGTGAAAAACCAGCTGCCTTATGTGAAGAGGATGTTCGAAAAGTAGTGAAAGCTTGTCGAGAAAACGGTGTAATCTGGATGGAAGCGTTTATGTACCAGTTTCATCCACAACACAGACGGGTAAAAGAAATGATTGCTTCAGGAGAAATTGGAGAGGTAAAAAGTATACGATCAAGCTTTTCTTTCTATCTTGCTGAGCGGGAAAATAACATTCGTATGAATGAAACATTTGGTGGCGGAAGTTTACTAGACGTGGGATGTTATTGTATTCATTCTATTCGATTTTTGTTACAAGCGGAGCCGGTTGTACTATCTGTTTGTTCCACTTATGATGATCAATATGGTGTAGACACACTTACAAGTGGGTGGCTCCAAATGAATAACGGTGTTCACGCCTCATTCGACTGTAGTTTTAATATGTTCCCTCGCAATGAGTACGAAATTATTGGCACAAAGGGGAAATTAGTTGTCCCGAGAGCTTATCGGCCGGACATACAACAAGGTGACGGTCTAATTATCATTCAAACGGATGAAGGAATAGTGAAGGAGGAAATTGTCAAAGGCGATCAATATCGTTTACAAGTGGAGCATTTTTCACAATGTGTCATCGATCGAACGAAGCCAAGCTACTCAGATGACGAAATCATTCAACAAGCTAAAGTGCTTGATGTATGCCGCCTTTCAGCGAAAACAGGGAAGGTAATCGAATTAGTTGAAACAAGGAAGGAAGAGGGAGACAAATGAGGATCGTACAGGAGAAGCGAACAGAAGTGGATGGTCAACCAATCATTGCATTTACACTTGCAAATGATCACGGAATGGAAGTTACTTGCTTAAACTACGGTTGTATCATTACAAGTATACTCGCCCCTGATAAAAATAGAAAATATGAAAATGTTGTTTTAGCGTTTGATGACTTTTCTTCGTATTTGACAAACCGTCCGTATTTAGGAGCTGTCATCGGAAGGGTAGCCGGGAGAATAAAAAATAGTTGTTTTGAGTTAAATGGAAAAACGTATAGATTATATGCAAATGAAAATGGAAACCATCTGCACGGTGGAGAGAAAGGGTTTCATCACGTCATTTGGCAAGCAACAGGGTTTTCGAAAAAAGAAGAAGTTGGTGTCCGTTTTTCGCATCGAAGTGTTGATGGAGAAGAAGGATATCCTGGGAACGTCGATGTGCAAGTCACATATACATTAAACAATAAAAACGAACTAATTATTTCTTATCAAGCTATTTCTGATCAAGATACGCCGTTTACATTAACGAATCATACGTACTTTAATTTGAGCGGTAACGTAAAAAAAGATGTTTTGCAACACGAATTAAAAATGAAAAGTGACCGTTTTTTACCGTTAGATCATGATTTTATACCGACTGGGGAAATAAAAGATGTGACGGGTACACCTTTTGATTTACGCCAAGGGAAAACGTTAAAAGAAGCAATTGAGTCAACCGATCCACAAATTTGTTTAGTCGGACAAGGATATGACCATCCATTTATTTTAAATGCTCATCATGATGAAGAAATTGTCTTATTTGACCGTGAAAGTGGGCGAACATTAGTAGTTGAAACGGATGAAGTTGGTGTCGTCGTATATACTGGGAACCAAATTCCTCACGGTGAAAAAATGAATGGCGTACCATCCCGAAAGTATTTAGGTATTTGTTTAGAGACTCAAGCGTTGCCAGATGCGGTACATCATCCTCATTTTCCGTCTTGTATATTGCGAGCAGGACAATTATATTCATCGATAACAAAATATACGTTTTATGTACAGGAGGCGAATAATAGATGAACTACCGACGCTTAGGGGATACCGAAATGGAAGTAAGTGAAATAAGTTTTGGCACATGGGCAATCGGCGGATCTTGGGGACAGACGAATGATACAGACGCATTAAAAGGACTACAACATGCAATTGATGCGGGTGTTAATTTTTTTGATACTGCAGATGTGTACGGAGATGGTCATAGTGAAGAGCTTTTAGCCAAAGCAACAAAAGGAAAAGAAGATGATATTTATATTGCCACAAAATTTTGTCGGGCTGGGGATATTTACGATTTCCGCACGTATTCGGAAGAAAAAGTGCGGGAATACTGCGAAGGAAGTTTAAAGCGTTTACAAAGAGAACGGATTGATTTATATCAAATCCATTGCCCGCCATTTGAAATATTGAAGGACGGTCAAGTATTTGAAGTGTTAGATAAACTGAAACAAGAAGGTAAAATTCGTTACTATGGTGTGAGTGTTGAGACGGTGGAAGAAGGGCTGTTTTGTTTAACAAACCCAAACGTGAAAGCATTGCAAGTCATCTTGAATATTTTCCGACAAAAACCGTTAGAGAGACTACTTCCACAAGCGAAAGCTCAGGGAGTAGGAATTTTAGCTCGATTGCCTCTTGCAAGCGGGTTATTAACAGGAAAATTCAAGAAAAATACGGTATTTGCAGAGAATGATCATCGTTATTTTAATCGTGATGGTAGTCATTTTAATGTTGGTGAGACGTTTGCTGGGCTTGAGTTTCAAAAAGGTGTGGAACTCAGTGAACAATTGAAATGGATTGCGAATGGAAGAGGGAATATGACAAGAGCTGCATTGCGTTGGATTTTGGATCACGATGAAGTAACATGTGTCATTCCAGGTTTCAAAACGGCAGATCAAGTAGAAGACAACTTAAAGGCATTGACTGTTCCATCTTTTAGCCAAGAAGAAAAAGAAAAAATAAAAGCTTTTTATAAGCAGCAAGTCCATCCATTCATCAGGGGCGCGTATTGAAATAAAAAGAGGCATCCAAGAAATGATATGATCCCCTTATAGTAGACAGAAAAAAGAAAGTCCACTACTCTGTTTACTATGGAGGGGATTTTTCTATGGGAAAAATACGAAAAACATATGATGTCAAGTTTAAAAAGAAAGCAGTGGATTTATATTTTAAAGAAGGCATGGGCTACAAAACAGTGGCTAGAAAATTAGGAATTGCTCATGCCATGGTACGTCGATGGGTGAAACACTATGAACAGGAAGGCATACAAGGTCTAGAAGAAAAACGAGGAAAGGCCAAAGGACCAGGCAAAGGAAGACCAAGAACTCGTCCCGAAGATCCTGAAACGAAAATCAAGCGTCTGGAGGCGGAAGTCGTGATGCTAAAAAAGCTCTTAGAGATGTGAAAGGGGGAATGGAAGCCGTACCTGCTGACAAGAAATTCGCCATCATTCAAGAAATGGCTGGGTGTCATGGTTCGATTCAACAATTATGTGAGATGGCAGGTGTATCTCGAAGCGGATACGATAAGTGGGTCAAGCGACAGGAACGCCTTTCTCAGAAGCAAGTAGAAGACGAGCGTCTCAAGAAAAAAATCGAGGAGTGCTATCAAGAACGAAAAGGCATCTATGGGTATCGGAGAGTCCAAGTCTGGCTGAAGCGGAAATACAAGCTAAGTATCAACCATAAACGAGTACAACGGCTGATGAGGGAGATGGGAATGCGGGCTGTGATTCGGAAGAAACGGCCTTATTACGGAAAGAAAGAGCCTTATGTGATTTCGGATAATCATCTAAACAGAGAGTTCCACGCGTCCAAACCAAACGAGAAGTGGGTGACAGATATTACATATTTAATTTTTAATGGGCAAACGCTCTATTTGTCCGCCATTAAAGACCTATACAATAATGAAATCGTGGCCTACCATATCAGCCAAAGAAATGACATCCAACTCGTGATCGACACGCTCAAAAAGGCTATAAAAAAACGGAATGTCAATGGACTCCTCCTACATAGTGATCAAGGATTCCAATATACATCCCGTCAATACAACCAACTACTCAAAAGATACAATATAAAGGGCAGTATGTCCAGAAAAGGAAACTGTTTGGACAATGCCTGCATGGAAAACTTTTTTAGCCATTTCAAGGCAGAGTGTTTCCATCTGTACTCGTTTCGCACAGCCGAAGAGGTGAAGGAGGCTGTACACCAATATATTCGTTTTTATAACCACGAACGTTTCCAAAAGAAATTAAACAACCTGAGCCCTTATGAATATAGGACTCAGGTTGCTTAAATGTGCTTTTTTATTCCTGTCTACTTGACAGGGGTCACTTCAAAAATTGGGTGCCTTTTAGATTTTTAGAGAAATACTTCTACCTTCTCGCCTTTTTTTAAAAATTCTTCAATAGCAAAAAAGGAAATGCCTAATGCCGTTGAATAAATAGACAACTTAGAAAATTCAATGACGACATGTGTGCGATGATACGGTAATGTTCGTTGGTTAATGATTTTTTTGATTGATGGCTCGATCCAAGGTTTTGCCATCGATAAACGATTACCAATAACGATTTGTTCCGGATTAAACGTATTAATTAAATTATTGATACCAATGCCTAAATAGTGACCAATGTGCTCAAATAAACGTAGAACGTCCCCATTCTTGCCCTCGGCCAGTTGTAGTAACATTTCAAGGGATGTTTCATTATTCATAGTCACCCTTGCCTTCTCTAACAGTGCCTGTTCGGACGCATATAGCTCCCAACATCCAATATTTCCACAACGGCATCGCAGTCCGTTAACTTCGATCGTCATATGCCCGCTCTCTCCAGAGAAGCCGTTTGTCCCCCGATATAATTCACCGTTCAAGATGAGACCGACACCGATCCCCATGCCCGCACTAATATAGATGACATTGTTATAATTTTCTCCAGATCCTTTTCGCTTTTCACCGTATGCCCCAGCGTTCGCCTCGTTATCGATGATTACAGGCACGTGGAAAGCTTCCTCGATATCTTGTTTCAAAGGTATATTTACCCATTCTAAATTTGGTGCAAACAATAGTTTGCCTTCTTTATCGACAACCCCAGGGACACCAATCCCAATCCCGATGAGACCGTAGCGACTTCTTGGCATTTGTTGCAATAAATCAGTAATCGTCTCTTTAATAAGTGTGAGGACAGTTGGATAATCTTTGTAATGAAATGTCGCCTTCTTTTCTTGGATAATATTCCCTTGTAGATCAGTCAATATCCCTATGATGTAATGAACGCCTAAATCAATTCCAATTGCATATCCTGCTTTCTCATTGAACAATAATAGAACAGGACGACGACCGCCACTTGATTCACCTTGCCCGATTTCATATACGAGTTCTTCATCCATTAATTCTTTTACGAGAGAAGATACGGTACCTTTATTTAGCCCTGAGCGTTGTGCGACATCCGCCCGAGATAACGGTCCTTGACTTTTCACCATATCAAGAACAAGCGCCTTATTAATTTTCTTTATTAAATGTGGATTTCCAGTTATTTTTGTCAAGTTCATCACCCTGTTTATCAATGTATCATAATTGTATGAAAAATTCTAGTTGACTTTGTTTGTTTTATAGACAAACAAAATAAAGGGAATTATAATGTAAGGCAAGAAGAGAGAAAGCATCTTCACATTTTTAGAGATTTTGTTTATTGTGAACATATGTTTTATTGCTATGGAAAGACAGGTGGGATTGAATGACCTTTACTCGTTTCAAGCAAAAAATCGCACGATTCAACACGTTACGAAATCAAATTTTGACGATTTACATTTTTGTTATGACACTTGTGTTATTGTTTGTGGGAATTATTACATTTCATATTGTTTCATCGTTATTAAAGAAAAATGCTGAGGAACAAATACAACAAACCATTATCCAAGTAAACGGGAGATTGGAATCTTTGTATAAACAGTTAAATTCATTGACCGCTCAAATTGTCACCGATATGTATGTTCAGCGTGCGTTTTCTAAGGAGATACAAGGCGAGCGCTTGATGTTTGAAGAGAGACAATATTTAATGCAGGTTGTAAACTCGTATCAAACGTATTTTGATGGAGTTCAATCGTTTGAATTGTACACAAACGATTATAAACGAGTATTTCCGCTTAATGAAATGAATTTAGTAGAACGTGTCGGTTCTCAATGGGTTGAGGAAATAAAAAAACAACGTGGAAAGATGATCTGGATTGGAAAAGATCCGACCTCTTCCCGGTTTTTCGTCGTAGCCCGTCAAGTTCGACTGACGGATCATTCCTTTTCACCAGGAGGCTATTTATTAGTTCGAATCCATAGCGATTACTTTCAATTGGATGACCTTTCTGATCAAAAAGTGGAAAATCCAAGTTACACAGTAGTGATCGATGAGCATAATCAAAAAATATTTTCTAACTTACCGTCACACCTCACGTCTATTCTTGATGGAGGTGGAAAAGAAGAAAAAAATTACATGGTCGTTAAACAAGCATCGCCCCTTACAAAATGGAAAGTAATCATTGTGACCCCTTTAGAATCGCTTATAAAAGGTACTGATATTTTGAAAAATGCGATCATTCTTTCGGGGGCTCTTGGTTTTGTCATTTTTTTTATTTTTTCCTTTTTTCTATCTACGATCGTTGCGCAACCAATTTTAAAGTTAACGAAAATTATGCAGCGCGGCAGAAACGGGAAGTTAAAATTAAGCCCCCCGATTTCATCTACTATCGAAATTGATGAGCTAATAGAGACTTACAACTCTTTGGTAAATGACATTAACCATTTAATACAAGTTGTTTACGAAAAAGAGCTAATTCGAAGCCAAGCCGAATTAAAAGCTTTGCAAGCACAAATTAACCCGCACTTTCTCTTTAATACACTTGATACGCTATATTGGTCCCTCATTGAAAAAAACGAGGAAGAGTTAGCGAAATTTGTATTAAATATGGCTGAACTGTTTCGCTATACAATTAGCCATTCGACTCAAGACGAGTGGGTCACAATTCGTGAAGAGATGGGGCATATTCAACGTTATATGGAAGTGATGAAAGCAAGGTGGGGAGAACGATTTGTTTGGGAAATAGATGTTTCAAATCATTGCTTACATGTTCATATTCCGAAATTGCTCATCCAGCCCCTTGTTGAAAATGCGGTGTTACATGGAATTGGAAACAAAACTGGGACAGGAACCGTCTGGATTCGTATTAAAGAATGTGTAGACGAAAAAGAACTTCTGATTCAAGTTAAAGATGACGGTAATGGGATGGATGAAAAACAATTACATCTATTAAAAGAAAAGTTAGGAAAGAGAACAACTTCTTCGATGAAGGGGAGTGGGATCGCACTAATGAATGTAAATCGACGGCTACAACTTTACTACGGTGAGGATCGAGAGTTACGTATAGAGAGCGAAGCAGGGAAGGGAACGTGCGTATCATTTCAAATTCCTAAAAGTAGGTGAAGCTTCGTGAAAGATGTAAGAACGATTTTAATTGTTGACGATGAACCAAGGGCGCGCGAAGGAATGAAAAAAGTTTTGGATCTATGGTCTATGGGGAAATACGAAATTATATGTGCAAGCAGTGGTGAAGAGGCGATTACTATTTTGCAAAGAAAAAAAGTGCACGTGTTATTAACGGATATCCGAATGCCTCAGATTACAGGCTTAAAGCTCATTCGGACATTAAAAGAACAAAAGGATGCACCTGTCGTCATTATCATTTCCGCTTATTCTGAGTTTGCGTACGCTCAGGAAGCTATTTCGTTAGGGGTTGTCAACTATTTGCTTAAACCGGTAGATAAAGATAAACTCATTGAAGCAGTGCAACAAGCACTTGCTATATCGGAAAGTCGGGAAAAAGCAAAAAAGATTGAACAAATTATAGATCATCACATTATAGGAGTACAGGAGGAGAAACTTTCTTCGCCAGTTAAAAATGCAATTCAGTTTATTCATGAAAATCTTCATAAACATGTCAGTCTAACTGATGTAGCTAAGCAAGTGTATTTGAATCCGAGCTACTTTAGTGCTCTATTTAAACAAGAGACGAAGATGACATTTAGCGAATATGTAACGAGATGTCGATTGCAAAAAGCTAAAAATTTACTGGTAAATACGAACTTGTCGATTGCCGAAATAAGTGAGATGACAGGATATCAGACAACAAAGTACTTTATTAAGATATTCAAAGAATTTGAAGGAATTACCCCATATCGTTTTCGGAAAGAGTACCTAAAGAAAATGGAATTTTAAATGATAAGCGTTACCTTACCGATAGGAATTGATCGTGCTACATTAAAAACAAGAAAACGAAAGGGGGATTTTGAAAATGATAAAGAAAGCGCATACAATAGTGTGGATGGTAATTTTTGTACTTGTATTAGCAGGGTGTTCGGAAAAAACGACCGAAAAAGGCTCGACGGAGAAAGGGGACGAGAAGATAACACTTACTTTCATGCACCTTTGGCCAGCGGGAAGCTCTAAACAACATAATATGATCGTAAATGAAATTATTAAAGAGTTTGAAGAGCAAAATCCAAATGTAAAAGTAAAACAAGAAATTTTGGAAAACGAACAGTATAAAAACAAATTAAAAGTGTTAGGGGCTTCAAATGAACTTCCTGATATTGGGATGACGTGGGCTGCAGGGTTTCTAGAGCCTTATGCAAAAGGAGGACTCTTTGCCCCTCTAGACGATTTGTTGGATGGTGGGTTACGTAACAACTTTGTATCAGGAACGACAGAGCCTTATGCATTAGATGGAAAAACATATGCTCTTCCTTTAGAGTTAAACATCACACCTATTTACTATAACAAAGGTATTTTTGAAAAATACAATTTAGAAGCTCCTAAAACGTATGAAGAGTTTAAGCGTGTTGTGCAAGTACTTGTAGATAACGGAGTTGCGCCAATTGCCTTAGGAAATAAAGATCGTTGGACAGGGTCAATGTGGTATATGTATTTAGCTGATCGTATTGGCGGGGCAGATACGTTAAAAAATGCGATCAATGGAAGCGGTACATTTGAAGATCCGAGTTTAGTACAAGCAGCTGAAGAAATTCAACAATTAGTCAAAATGAAAGCATTTATTAAAGGATTTAACGGCTTATCGAATGATGAGGCAAAAGCGGAATTTACAAATGAAAAGGCTGCGATGTATTTAATGGGAACATGGGATTTGCCACAATTTACAACGAATGAAGATGTTCCAAAAGAATTCAGAGAAAAAGTAGGATTTTTTAAATTCCCAACTGTTGAAGGTGGAAAAGGGAATATCGATAGTTGGGTTGGTGGACCAGGAGTAGGCCTATTTGTTTCTGAAAATTCAAAGCATAAAGAAGAAGCGAAACAATTTGTGAAATTCTTTGTTGAAAAATGGGGAGAACGTTCTGTAACAAGAGCGGGCGTGATTCCAGCAACGAAAGTGAATACTGAGAACGTCGATTTGCCACAAATGTACATTGACGTGTTAAATGAATTAGCGAACGCAAGCAATATTACATTGTTTGCTGATGTGCAAATGAATCCAGAAGCTGCCCAAACGCACTTAAATTTAATTCAGTCACTGTTTGGCGAGAGTATAACACCAGAGCAATTCGCAAAACAACATCAAGAGGTGCTCTCTAGCACACGCTAGATATGTAGAACAGAAAAAGGACATATTGCTACAATATGTCCTTTTTCCTCAAAAGGATGAGGAGGAAATAAAATATGGACAAGGTAATGTCTGATAAACGAGTCATTGCATTATACGTGCTACCCGCTTTATTGCTCATTGTGATACTAGTTTATATCCCAATCATTATGACAGGATACTATAGCTTGATGAAATGGGATGGAATAGGAGAAAGAACGTTTATTGCGTTAGACAACTATAGACAACTGTTAAAAGACAATATGTTTTGGAAAAGTGTGTATCACTCGTTTCTACTAGCTGTTTTTTCTGTTTTCAGTCTCGGTGGCTATTTAGTTGTTTCTCTCATTCTTGCTGGGAAAGTAAAAGGAGCGAATATACTTCGGAAAATTTATTTAATCCCGATGTTGCTTTCTTCAGTAGCTATTGCTCAGCTATGGTTACGAATTTATCATCCTTCCAATGGGATGCTGAATCAACTTCTCTCATTCTTAGGAGTGGAGGATACGCCTAACTGGCTCGCTGATCCTTCGATTGTGCTGTACTCTGTTTTTATTCCTATTATTTGGCAATATGCGGGGTTCTATATACTAATTTACTATGCTGCTTTGAAAAATATCCCGTCATCTATCATTGAGGCAGCTATTATTGATGGGGCTAATCCGTGGCAATTGGCATATAAAATTAAATTGCCGCTCATTGCTGGCGTGATTAAAGTAACAGTCGTATTAGCTGTGGTCGGTTCTTTAAAATATTTTGATTTAATTTATGTAATGACTGGTGGTGGACCAGACGGGGCGAGTGAAGTGATTGCCTCTTACATGTATCAAAAAGCATTTCGTAGCTTCAATTTCGGATACGGAAGTGCCATTGCTTTTTCTCTGTTAATTCTTTGTATTGCTGCTACATGGTTAATTCGAAAGTTAACGCATACAGAAGAAGAAGTTCAATACTAACGTTGTAAGAGGTGCTCATACGATGAAAAGAACGATTATATATGCAAAAAAAGCTGGTATGTTTCTATTTTACATGGTGTTATTCGCAGTTGCCGGTCTACAAATCCTCCCCCTTATCTGGCTGTTATTTTTCTCTTTGAAAAATAATCATGAAGTATTTAATACCCCTCTTTTCTCTTTACCTTCTCCTCCACGTTGGGAAAATTATGTGAAGGTATGGGTTGAAGGGGATATTGGTCGCTATTTCTTTAATAGTTTATGGATTACTACCGTATCGGTTGTTTTTACCGTATTGTTAGCTAGTTTCGTGACGTTTGCAATCACACGAATGAATTGGAAATTAAAACATGTTGTGCTTGGGTTGTTCATGGTCGGATTAATGATTCCGATCCATTCGACTCTCATTCCTCTGTTTAACTTTTTTATGAAAGTAAAGTTGATTGATCACCCGATGTCAATTGTTTTAACAAATATTGGTTTTAATTTGCCGATTACAATTATGATTTTGTTAGGTTTTTATAATGCGTTACCGCGAGAACTAGAGGAATCTGCTATCATGGATGGCTGTTCTGTTCATCGAATGTTTTTCCAAGTCATTTTGCCGATGACTTCTCCAGTAATTGTCACAACAACGATTATTAATATGATTTACAATTGGAATGAGTTTGTATTTGTAAATACCTTCATCAGTTCAGATGAATATAAAACGCTCACAGTCGGAATACAAAATTTCATTGGACAGTATACAACAGATTGGGGAGCAATTGGAGCAACTTTAATGATTAGCGTTTTACCAATTTTAATTCTTTTCTTTTTCTTAAGTAATAAGATCATGGAAGGGATTACTGCTGGAGCTATTAAAGGATAAGAAAGGGGTAATAATAATATGCCGACGAACATGTTTTTTAACGCCCATCATTCACCTGTTGGAGCGTTTGCGAGTTTTACATTAGGTTTCCCGGGTAAAAGCGGGGGTTTTGATCTTGAGCTTGCCCGTCCCCCAAAACAAAATATATTTATAGGTGTACAGTCTTTAAATGAACCAGGTATATATGATGTGTTGCCATTTTTAGAAATAGCGAATGAAGATGAAAGTAAGAGGTATGATATTGAAAACCCTGATCCAAGTCCGGAAAAACCAAAAATTTTGTTTCCGATCGCGAAGGATCAAATTGAAAGAGAGTTCCATGTTGGAACGGATACATGGAAAGCAAAAGATTTGACACTTACTATTTATTCTCCAGCTAAGTCGGTGCCCGATCCGGAAAAAGCGAATGATGAAGAGTTAAAATTGGCGATAGTTCCAGCTATTATTGCTGAGATAACGATTGACAATACAAAAGGAACAGGAACAAGACGTGCTTTTTTTGGATTTGAGGGGAACGATCCGTATACATCCATGCGGCGAATCGATGATACGTGTCCTGGAATTCGCGGTGTTGGACAAGGACGAATCGTTAGCATCGCTACCAATCATGACGATGTGCGTTCGGCGCTACATTTCAGCATGGAAGATATTTTGACAACACTGCTCGAAGAAAACTGGACATTTGGTCTTGGAAAAGTCGGTGCACTTATCATGGATGTTCCACCAGGGAAGAAGAAAACATATCAATTCGCAATTTGCTTTTATCGGGGTGGCTATGTTACGGCAGGAATGGATGCTTCTTACCTTTATACTCGTTTCTTCAAAAATATTGAAGAAGTCGCCCTTTATGCGTTAGAGCGTGTAGAAGTGTTAAAGGAACAATCATTCCACTCTAACGCGTTCATCGAGAAACAATGGTTGTCCGATGACCAAAAGTTTATGATGGCTCATGCAATACGCAGTTACTATGGTAATACGCAGCTACTAGAATGTGAGGGAAAACCTATTTGGGTTGTTAATGAAGGCGAGTACCGAATGATGAACACGTTTGATCTCACTGTCGATCAGCTATTTTTTGAATTAAAGATGAATCCATGGACTGTAAGAAATGTATTGGATTTATACGTCGAGCGCTATAGTTATGAAGATTGTGTTCGTTTTCCTGGTGAAGAGTTAGAGTACCCAGGTGGTATCAGTTTTACTCACGATATGGGAGTAGCAAACACATTTTCTCGTCCACATTATTCGTCGTATGAATTGTATGGGATTAGCGGGTGTTTTTCTCATATGACACACGAACAACTCGTCAACTGGGTGCTTTGTGCTGCAGTATACATTCGACAAACAGGAGATTTGACGTGGCGCGATAAACATCTGTCGGTTTTGGAGAAATGTCTCGAAAGTATGGTTCATCGAGATCATACGGATCCTGAAAAGCGAAATGGAATTATGGGGCTCGATAGTAACCGCACGATGGGTGGGGCAGAGATTACGACATATGATAGTCTCGATGTATCTCTTGGCCAAGCACGTAACAACTTATATTTAGCTGGAAAGTGTTGGGCGGCTTATGTTGCATTAGAAGAGCTGTTTAAGGATGTTGGCAACGGGCAATTGGCTATGCTAGCTGGAAAGCAAGCCGAAAGATGTGCTGCAACAATTATAAGCTATGTCACAGATGAGGGATATATTCCGGCAATAATGGGTGAAGGGAATGATTCAAAAATCATTCCGGCGATTGAAGGACTTGTATTCCCTTACTTTACGAATAACCATGAAGCATTGGATGAAAATGGGCGTTTTAAATCATATATTCAAGCATTGAAAACACACTTGAACTATGTGCTACAGGAAGGAGTTTGTCTATTTTCAGATGGAGGATGGAAAGTTTCCTCTACAAGTAACAACT
>OFGS01000065.1_pt1 | contig 31381 bp, 31 predicted proteins | sample 1521851 | NCBI WGS metagenome assembly OFGS01 (sample SAMEA3142070, study PRJEB24117) | hot springs metagenome
TTATATAGTATTATGTATGAATAGAAAAAAGCGAAGATAGGGAAGAGTACGGCGTAACCCGCCTTGCAGAGAGGGAAATCAATAGCTGCGAGATTTCCTAGGTTTGTGGTCGTCGGAAGGTCGCCCTGGAGCTGCTTCTTCGAACGGAAGTAGAAGAAGCCGGTGCATCGCCGTTATCGATTTGAGTGCTTAAGCATTGCTTAAGAAAAAAGGTGGTACCGCGAAAGAGTCTCCTTTCGTCCTTTTCGGATGAAAGGAGTTTTTTATTTGATTGAAGGAGGGATTTGTATGTTACCGCCAAAATATGATCATCGTGCTGTAGAAGCGAATCGTTATGCATGGTGGCTAGAAGGAAAGTTTTTTGAAGCAACAAGTGATGAAACGAAAAAGCCATTTACAATCGTTATTCCACCGCCGAACGTGACAGGGAAACTTCATTTAGGACATGCATGGGATACGACGCTACAAGACATTATTACACGCATGAAACGCATGCAAGGATACGATGTGTTATGGCTTCCAGGCATGGATCATGCGGGGATTGCTACGCAAGCGAAAGTCGAAGAAAAGTTGCGCAATGAAGGAAAGACGCGCTACGACTTAGGGCGTGAAAAGTTCGTTGAAGAAACGTGGAAATGGAAAGAAGAGTATGCCGAGCATATTCGCTCCCAGTGGGCAAAGCTTGGGCTCGGGCTCGATTATACGCGAGAGCGCTTTACGCTTGATGAAGGACTATCTAAAGCGGTGCGTGAAGTGTTCGTTTCGCTCTATAAAAAAGGACTGATTTATCGTGGTGAGTACATCATCAACTGGGATCCAGTGACAAAAACAGCATTATCGGACATTGAAGTCGTATATAAAGATGTACAAGGTGCGCTATATCATATGCGCTATCCGCTTGCTGACGGCTCTGGCTATATTGAAGTGGCGACGACGCGTCCAGAAACGATGCTTGGTGATACAGCCGTTGCGGTTCATCCAGAAGATGAACGTTACAAACATCTCATCGGAAAAACAGTCATTTTACCGATTGTTGGTCGTGAAATTCCGATTATCGGCGATGAGTATGTCGATATGTCATTCGGTTCAGGAGCGGTAAAAATTACGCCAGCGCACGATCCGAACGACTTTGAAATCGGAAATCGTCACAACTTGCCTCGCATTCTTGTGATGAACGAAGACGGTACGATGAATGACAATGCCCTTCAATATAAAGGGCTCGATCGCTTCGAATGCCGGAAACAAATTGTGAAAGATTTACAAGCACAAGGTGTGCTATTTAAAATTGAAGAACATATGCATGCAGTCGGTCATAGCGAGCGCAGCGGGGCGGTGGTAGAGCCATATTTATCGACGCAATGGTTTGTCAAAATGAAGCCGCTTGCTGAAGCTGCAATTGAATTGCAAAAGACAGAAGGAAAAGTAAACTTCGTCCCAGAGCGGTTTGAAAAAACGTACTTACATTGGATGGAAAATATTCGTGACTGGTGCATTTCTCGCCAACTTTGGTGGGGTCATCGCATTCCAGCATGGTACCATAAAGAAACGGGAGAAGTGTACGTTGATCATGAACCGCCGGCAGACATCGAAAATTGGGAGCAAGATCCGGACGTATTAGATACGTGGTTTAGCTCTGCGCTTTGGCCGTTTTCAACGATGGGGTGGCCAGATGAAACAGCGGCAGATTACAACCGCTATTATCCGACAGATGTGCTTGTGACAGGGTATGACATTATTTTCTTCTGGGTGTCGCGCATGATTTTCCAAGCGCTTGAATTTACAGGGAAGCGCCCATTTAAAGATGTGCTTATTCACGGATTAGTGCGCGATGCACAAGGACGAAAAATGAGCAAATCGCTCGGCAACGGCGTCGACCCGATGGATGTTATCGACCAGTACGGTGCGGACTCGCTTCGCTATTTCCTAGCAACAGGAAGCGCTCCAGGTCAAGACTTGCGCTTTAGCACCGAAAAAGTTGAAGCGACGTGGAATTTCGTAAATAAAATTTGGAATGCGTCCCGTTTTGCGCTCATGAATATGGAAGGATTCACGTATGATGACATCGATTTACACGGCGAAAAATCGGTGGCCGATCATTGGATTTTAACGCGTTTAAATGAAACGATTGAGACTGTTACGAAACTTGCAGATAAATATGAGTTTGGTGAAGTTGGTCGCGTCTTATATAACTTCATTTGGGACGATTTATGCGACTGGTATATTGAAATGGCGAAATTACCGTTATATAGCGACGATGAGCAAGCGAAGAAAACGACGCGTTCCGTTTTAGCTTATGTGCTTGACCAGACGATGCGCCTTCTTCATCCGTTTATGCCGTTTGTCACAGAAGAAATTTGGCAACAGCTTCCACACGAAGGTGAGTCCATTACCGTTGCGCCTTGGCCACAAGTTCGCCATGAACTAAGCAATCGCGAAGCAGCTGAACAAATGCGTTTGCTTGTCGATATTATTCGTGCCGTGCGCAACATTCGCGCCGAAGTCAATACACCGTTAAGCAAGCCGATTACGCTGCATATTAAAGCGAAAGATGAACAAGTAGCACGTACGCTTGAGAAAAACCGCTCATATATCGAGCGCTTCTGCAATCCGAGTGAACTTGTCATCGGCACGACGATTCCAACTGTTGAAAAAGCGATGACAGCTGTTGTGACAGGGGCGGAGTTAAGCTTGCCGCTCGAAGGTTTAATCAATATTGAAGAAGAAGTGAAACGACTAGAGAAAGAGTTGCAAAAACTCGATCAAGAAGTGGAACGTGTGCAAAAGAAACTAAGTAATGAAGGATTTTTAGCGAAAGCGCCAGCGCACGTAGTTGAAGAGGAACGGAAAAAAGAACAAGATTATCTCGAAAAACGTGAAGCGGTTCGCGCTCGTCTTGCACAATTAAAACAATAGTTTTATGATGAAGACGAATCCATTTTGGATTCGTCTTTCACTTTAGTAAAAGGGGGATTTTTTCATGGTTCGTACATATAAAGAAGCAGTCGATTGGATTCATAGTCGCTTAACGTTAGGTGTGAAGCCGGGGCTTAAACGAATGGAATGGATGATGGAGAAGCTTGGTCATCCAGAGCGTCGCATCAAGGCGATTCATGTCGGTGGTACGAATGGCAAAGGATCGACCGTTTGTTTTTTACGTCATATATTACAAGAAGCAGGCTATCGTGTCGGGACATTTACATCGCCGTATGTGGAGCAATTTAACGAGCGAATAAGCATCAACGGCCAACCGATTAGCGATGTCGATCTCATTCACCTTGTCCAAGTCATTCAGCCTTTAGCGGAAGAGTTAGAACAGACGGAATTAGGTGGACCGACGGAGTTTGAAGTCATTACTGCTATGGCGCTCTATTATTTCGGGAAGGTAAACGTACAAGATGTCGTCATTTTTGAAGTCGGATTAGGTGGCCGCCTAGATTCAACGAACATTATTTATCCGCTTTTATCGGTGATTACAAATGTCGGCTACGATCATATACATATATTAGGGAATACGCTTGAACAAATTGCGTTTGAAAAAGCGGGCATTATAAAAGCTGGCGTCCCTTTGGTGACTGCGATTGACCAGCCTGAAGCGCTGCGTGTCGTACAAGAAAAGGCGGCATCTGTGCGGGCAAAAGTATACGTCATTGACCGTGATTTTACTGTTTTGGCTCATGAGCCAACTGCGGATGGAGAACGTTTTTCATTGCAAACACCTTTCGCTTCATATGACGATGTGACAACAACGATGCTCGGTGCGCATCAAGTGAAAAACGCCGCACTCGCCCTTATGGCAGCCGATTATTTACGAACGTACTATTCGTTTCTTATCGAGCGCGAACATATGTATAACGGGGTTCGACAAGCACAGTGGATCGGTCGGTTTGAAAAGATGGACGAACGTCCGCTTATCATGATTGACGGGGCGCATAACGAAGAAGGAATTGATAGCCTCGTTGCGACAATAAACGCTCATTATCCGAATCGCGGTGTACACGTACTGTTTACAGCGTTAGGCGACAAACCGGTTGCTGCGATGATTCGAAAGTTAGAAACGATTGCACAAACGATGACATTTACAACGTTTGATTTTCCACGTGCCCTCTCTGCCGAGCAACTAGCTGAACAAGCGACACACCGAAACGTTCAATGCGTAACCGACTGGAAACAATGGCTGAAAGAAAAACGAAAACAAATCGCAGCTGATGACATCATTTTAATTACAGGTTCGCTTTATTTCATCTCAAACGTACGAAATTTTATAAAAAATAAATATAACTAAACGAGAGATTGTTGGTATAATAGATAAAAAGTAGGAGTTTTGAAAGGGGGAGAGGTAGGTGAAAAGGGCTGTTTCGGTATTTTTAACGCTCCTTTTACTCGTTCCGTTGTTTTTTCCTGCGATGACTGTACGTGCTAACAGCCGTATTACGTACAATGTACTTGAAATTGTGAGTCATGCGAATCAATTATCTTCATCACCATTAAAACAAGAATTAGGAAGTACGTCGAATATAAACGTGACGACAATGACGATGAAGCGGTTCGTTGCTTTGCGCGATGAGCTAGACGGAAAAGACGATGCGATTGTTATTTCAAGCGGGGATTATAATCCGAAGAAACTTGGCATGACAAGTAGTAGTAATAGAAGCGCATCACATGATACGTCGAATATTTTAAACGATATTACACATTTGAAAGCTAAGCAAATCAAACAGTTTTATATAGATAAAGGATTGCCTGTTTTTCTTCACGACAGCAGCGTGAAAAAGTATTTAGGAAGCAATTTGTATAATTACTCTCAATCAAACGAATGGAAGTCAAAATTAAATGTGATTTTCTTTACAACAAAGACAAACATAACAAACTATTTGACAGCTAACAAACGACCTCATTTCGTATTAACGAGCATCCCTTCTTCTACACAAACGTATAAGAAAGGTGATACAATATCGTTTCAATATGAAATTGTCAATTATACACACTTTCAAAATAAACTGTTGACCGTTAATTTGTACATTGATTCGGATTTTAACGATAAATATACGAGCGAAGAAATGGTTGCATCCAAACAAGTGCAAGGAGCGACAGGAACGATTTCATATACGTTCCCAGCAGGTTATTCTGGCCCGCGTTACTGGAAAATAGAAATTGTTGATGAAACGAGCGCATTAAAAGATTATGAAAAAGGGTTTGTGAAGTTTCAAGATGTGCCAGCAACGATCAAAATATTGCAAATCCGTAAAGGAAACGATGCGAGCTCGTTGCTTAATACGAAAAATATGAATCCGGGCTTTTTAAATCGCGCGAATGAATATAGCATTGCAATTGATGTGACGACGTTAGCCGACTTTCAGAAAAGTAAGCAATATGAACCAAATTATTCACACGAAGTGATTAACGGAAAATACGATATGATTATTTTTGGATTTGCTGATTGTTATAACGGGTGTAGCTCACCAATTTCATTAAGTCAAAATGTTGTTCAATCAGTGAAAAACTTTATTCAATCTGGTCAAAGTGTTATGTTCACACACGATATCATGTTTGGGGCGAACAATGTATGGGTGAATGAGTTCGGTCCGATTGTTGGGCAAATTCAGCCACAGACGGACTTAGGAAACGGTGCTCCAAATCCATCGACGAGCACGAAACAAGTGAATCATGGGCTTATGACAAATTATCCATTTGAATTAGGTGATAGCATTGCTATTGCGACAACGCACAACCAATATTACACGCTTGATTTAGAAGATGAGGATGTCATCCCGTGGTATAACATTCAAGGTTCGCCGCGTGATGTATATGATAGCTGGAACCACTACTACACGTATTCAAAAGGAAACGTCACATATTCTGGAACAGGGCATGTCGGGACAACGGCTGCGTTTCCAGAACAAGAACAAAAGCTATTCGTCAATACGATGTACCGTGCGTTTTTCGGGTCGAACCATGCACCGCAACTGACGGTGATCACACCGAAAGAAGACGAAAAAATTCCGAGCAATCAGCCAATTGAGCTATCGTATAAAGTAGAAGATTTAGACTTAGTTGACCGAACGTTTTCTACAAAAGTATGGTTGAACGATCAAGAAGTGTATGCCCAAAACAATGTGCCGAACGGTACGACGATCATTCAGTCGATTCCGCACAATATGCCAAACGGTGGAACGGCAAAAATAAAAATTGAAGCAACCGATGCACGTGGGGCAAAAGTAACGAAGGAATTCCAAGTGATCATTGAAAAAGTATCGGCAAATATAGAAGTAAGCCGGACGATTTCGACAACGCTCGCGCCTGTTGATGAGCCGATTACGATGCAATATACATTGACGCCGAAGCCGTTGTCATTATTCACAAATGCGTTGTTAAAAGTAACAAATATCGCATTTGAAGAAAAATTGCCAGCAGGCATTGAAGTCGTTTCTTTACCAAGTGGATTTACAAAACAAGGGACGATTGCAGAAGGATATACCATTCAAGGGACGTTGCCAGACATTTCGTTTATCAAATCAGGCACGACGTATATCGCTCAACCACAAACGTTCGCCATTCAAATTAAGCCAACGAAGAAGGGAACATTTTCTTTATCGCAAGCTAAACTGTCATATAAAGATATAAATACGCAAGTCGTCCATTTATCGTTTAACGCCGTATCATTCGTTTCAGATTACAAAGTGACCGATGTGACGTTGCCAAGTACGATGTTTGTGAATCGCGGTGTACCGAAAAACGCTCGCCTATTGTTGAATGTGTTGCCGAAGGAGGCGACGATCGCATCAGTCGGATGGAGTGAAAATAGCAACGGTCAAATTATTTCCATTGACCAAAACGGTGTCATTAGCGCGATCAAAGAAGGAACGGCGCAAGTAACAGCAACAGTAAAAGATATGTTTGGCAATATAAAAACAGCGACGATGACGGTCATTGTACGCATCCCAGTCGATTCGATGACATTGAACGATTTTACTGTTCATGTTGGTGAAACGATTCCAATACCGATTACTGTATCACCATCAGATGCGAAAAAAGCAGTATCTTATTTACTAGGAAATAACTTATATGCTGAAATCGACGGTGTAAACGGAACAATTACTGGGTTAAAAGAAGGAGTAACGACGTTAACTGTTCAAGCGTTTAACAGAAACGATGAACTTATTCAAAAAACGGTTACTGTTACGATTGAAGCAATCCCTGTGACTGCTGTTGTCGTATCACCAACGGTTGTGAATATGAATATCGGTGACACCGTTTCGCTTACAGCGACCGTTGTGCCAAACAATGCGACGTATAAAACAATTGCTTGGCGGTCATCGAACCCGAATATCGCATCTGTTGATGAAAATGGACGGGTGACAGGATTGAGCACGGGGCAAGTGACGATTACAGCTCAGGCGCACAACGGCGTGATCGGAACAGCAATCGTTCATGTCGGCTCACCGTTGACGGGCATTTCGCTTCCAACGACGTTAACTGTTCAAAAAGGAAAAACGTTTAATCTTTTACCTTATATTGCGCCAATTCCAGCAAATGCGACGACGAAAATTTTAAGCCGGTCATTTGCCGTCGAAAATAGTTATTATGCCGTTGTTGACAGCAATGGTGAAGTAACTGGAAAACGTCTCGGTGAAACACCGCTAACCGTTCGGCTCGTTGACGAAAACGGAAAAGTATGGACGGCATCTACAGTCATTCGTATCGTCGAACATGCGACAGATCCGACGAAAGGCGGAAATAAAAACGGCTGGTTGTACTAACGAAGGATGTGAACACGTATGAATAAAGTGATGATGCTAGTCGTCATCATCGGCTTGCTAAGCGGATGCCTTCCGTCGCAAGAAGAGAAGCAGCAACGGCTCATACAAGCGATTGAGCAAGGAAACGTTGAAGCGGTACGCGAATATATGAAAAAAGAAAAAAGCATCAATTTTAAAATAAAAAATGAAACACCGCTTGATGTGGCGATGCGTACCGGTCAACGCGATATTGCTGTGGAACTATTAAAAGCTGGAGGAAAGTCGGCAGTGATGCCGCTTCCTCCCCTTCATTATGCGCTCGCTTCTTCTTTAGCCCAAGGGGATGAAGAAAACATTGAAATTGTAAGACAAATAGTGAACGAGCAGACGGTGCGAGAGAAAGATCAAGAAAAAAATACCCCTTTGCATATTGCAGCAGGTAGCGGAAATCTCGAACTTGTGCAGCTTGTTTGTCAATATGATGTTGACATGAATGCGGTAAATGTACATGGTGAAACGCCGTTATTGCTCGCTGTGCAAGCCGGAAATGTCGATGTTGTCCGTTTTTTATATGAGCGCGGAGCAAATATCGAAATCGCCAATAAAGATGGTGAAACGCCGCTATATAAAGCGGTGGAACGAAATTTTATTGATGTAGCCACATATTTATTAGAGAAAGGTGCAAATGTAGACGCGAAAACAAACATCGGAAAAACATCGTTAATGGTCGCTGCTGAGTACGGATATGATGAGTTAGTAACAATTTTACTCCGTTATGGTGCGGATGTGCATAGTAAAGACGATACAGGAAACACCGCCCTTTCCCTTGCGCAATATTGGAAACACGAAAACATTATAAGACAACTAAAGGAAAAAGGAGCAAAGTAGCTCCTTTTTTTATTGCACGCGTAATTCATCTACGATGACAGCAAGCTGTTGGGCGAATGGCAATCCGAGCCCGCGGTTAATAAACACATGTTTATTATGCTTGACGACAAATCGTGCGTACTGTTTTTGTTGTTCATCAGATACGATCGGGGCTTGGAATGAAAGATTTGTTCCGTTATCGCTCGTTTCACCACGATATGTGTTAATGACTAGCCCATTGTCATCCGTGTAAGGAATGATGGAAGAGTTGCCACGAGCAAATAGCCCCCCTTCAATGTTTACATATGAACCAACTGCATAAATAATCGCATTGCTATCTGTATAGAAAAATCCTTTTAAGTTTGGTGTTGTTACTGAAAAATCATTTGTAAATTCATTCACTCGGGCAATTTCTAACGCCCCTTTTGTTAATAATACGACTTCTTTGCCGTTTAAGCCGCTAATTGTTGTGTTGTAGATGGACGTATTGCCTTGGACGTAAACGGTAGAATCAAACGCGACTTGCCCTGTAATTGTTAAGTCGCCAAGGACGATAATATTCCCTTTTATTTGTAAAGGGGAGCTTCCTTCGTTTTCTAATGCGAAGTCGCCTTTTACAATGAGCCATTGGTTGTCGTTTAGCGTTAACGATGAAACATCGAAATATGGGAAAGCACTTGTATCGAGAAAAATAGATTTTCCACTCGCAATCGCACTTTGCAATGCGGTCGATAAGTCGGTCATATCGTCTACATGAACGGTTGCAAACGACGGTTTGACTTGCTCTAAAAGCTCTGATAGTGGCAAAGAAATGAGACTTTGATATTGCGCTTGTTTGCTCGGATCAAATCCGTCAATGCCAGCTGCTGATAACAATTTATCTTTTAATGTAAAATCAAAATTTACATCGATAAATTCTTCTCGTTCTTTTTGAATGCTCGGTGCTGCATATTGAAACGATAGTGCACCCGCTGTAAAATCGTTCATGTTTTTTGTAAATTCAGTTGATACGGTGTAACAGCTTCTTGCTCCATTTCCGTGATCGCACCCATAACGACTTCCATTGACGAACAATATGCTTTTTTCGCTCGTTGTCGGGAACGTTGTTTGGACGGAATAAAGCGTGGAGTTGTAAATATAGTTGGCTACGTTTGTGACGTATATATCTTTTCCTGCGTATATGTTCCCGTCAATATACGCCCCACCATTTAACGTTACGTTTTCTTTTGAACCGAGGGCGTATTTTAAAAAGCTCGGTGCATTTGTAATAATTACTTCACGTGATACCGTCTTTTTTCCGTATGGGGCGGAGATGCGAAAGACGCGCGTAAATAATTGATTGCGCACAATTCCTTTTTCATTCGTGATATCTTCAATTGTGACGCTATGGCGATTCATCAGTTCGTTTAAAAAACCAGCTTGCGCATTTCCTAAATCGAGGTCAAGTTGCGCTGGAGTCGATAACGGCAACGCTTTGACTTTCGCTTTTAACTCCGCCACTGTTTCTTCTACCGCTTTTACAGCATCATGGAGAGAAGCGACATCCTCTACGCGCACTTGTGTAAATTTCGCTTGATATATGCTCACTGATAAAATCGTAAGCCCGATTACAAAAAAGACGGTGACCGTTAACATCACGAGCACAAGACTATATCCTTTTTCGTTCATATGTGCGCCACCCCATTTCAAAATCCGAATTTTGTTTCCAATGTGAAAGGTTCAACATATAGCGGATCATCTAGTTCGCGATGGTCTTCGTCTTGCACGGATAAACGAATCGAAACGACGCCGCTTTTACATACGTTTTGCTGTTCTCGAATGCATTTGTATTGAAATTTAGACTGTTCTGGAACGATGCGTAAATTGGATGGCGTGACTTGCTTCCCATTTATGAATAACGTCCCATTCGTTTCATCGATCATCATTTGTAACGTTTGATCCGCTTGTTCTTTCTCTTCGACGAGCCCTGTACTCGTATCAATTTCTTTTTTCATTTGATTGACAAACGTGAGCGTATAGTCGTTTGATTCATCCTTCTTTAAACCGTCTGGCGCAAGTGCGTATAGTTCGTTAAACATAGTCGTGACAAGCACATCTGCTTCACTTCGTAGCTGATTTTCAATACCGATTCGTTTATACGCTTTCGTCCCTGCTGTAAATACGCCATACGCCGAAGCAGCAATAAGTGATGTGATCGCTAAGCCGATCAGCAATTCGATAAGCGTTAGTCCACGTTCATTAGCGAATACTTTCATTGGCGATCACTCCTTTTAAGACGATTACTTCGTTATATGAACGGACGGTGACGTACAAACGAAGCAAATCGTTACGTATGTTTTCCTTTATCTCTTTCTCTTGCTGGATCGTTCGTTTTAATTCGTCAGGAAATTCGCTTGGCGGGTTCGTTTTGATTTGTGACCATATAGCTTGATCGTACGGAATAATCCAAGCTTGTACGTCCTCTTCATCGTATGTGACGTTGTTTACTGTCGGTGAAAAAACGGCTTTACATACAGTTTCGTCCGGGAATATGGATGTATTTGAACATGATGAAGCATCTAAACGAATAAAAGGTGTTTGTTGCGTCACGTGATCGTTTGTATATGTCGCGATGGTTTGAAAATCGAGCCGTGCCATATAATGAACGACCCCACGTGCGATATTGACGGCTACCGTTTTCGATTGATTATATGATGTGTATGTCATCGCATTTGTAAAAAACATAAACATGCCGCCCATAACGAATGATAAAATAACAATGGATAATAGCACTTCAATTAACGTAAATCCACGTTCGTTATAAAAAATATTTATTTTCTTTTGACACATTTTCCTTCCCCTTCTTTTAAAATACATAACTTTATTATACAATATGTTAGAGTTAGGTGTTGTATCATTTGCGAATGGGGGGAACGATTTGCCGTATTTATTTTTCGCTATCTTTTTTCTTATATTAATCCCCATCTATATGCGGCTGCCTTTTGGGTGGACAAAAAAAGGAGTAGCTCTTTTATTAGCGGTCGCTTGTTTATTAAGCATGTTTGGGATGATTGCGATCGAGCAATTTCCACTTTGGCAAGCCTCATTATTCCTTTTTCTTTTAGTCATTGCAAGCACGTACTTACTTGAACAAAAGCTTGGTCATTTATTTTATGTACGCATTCATGAGCATGATTTCATAATCGAAAACGAAGGCGAAGAGGAGCGAATAGCCGAACAGCTTGTTATAACAGGGGTGACGGAAGAAAAGCGGGATGATGAGCTACAACAAGAACAAGTTGCGGACTTGGATGTACAATGGTCTGAAGAAGTGGAACAGCATGTTTCGCACGATGAATATGACGATATGATAGAAGAAATGGATGACGTCATAGCGCCCATACATATGGTAGACCGTGACGACACAAGTGTAAACGAAGCACAATGGCTTCAGTTACTAAGTGAAGAAAGTGATGAGAGTGAATTACTCAACATGGAAGATCATGTTGTAGACGAGCTGTATGACATGGAGACGATCGTAGCAGACGATGTCCTTCATGCAGATGATAAACAAAATGAAGCGATACTCGCGGTTGCGGAAGCTGTTCGCGATAGCATAGCGGAAAAACAAGATGAAGAAGAGCATATTCCGATGATCGAAGAAGCGATGGCTCATATAGACGAACCGTCTAGCGATGAAACGGTAGCGGACGAAGCGGATGAACCGTTACGCATGCTTCCAAAACCATTCATGAAAAATTTACTTGCTTCTTTACACGCGATGCGTCCGATGATGTCGGACGAGCAATACGAGCAGTTCATTTTTAAGCATTTGCATCCCCAATTGCATGAACAAGATTATTATACGTTTGCGAATGTGTTAATCGAACATTATGTTGCTTCAAAACAATATGAAAAACTATATCATTTTGCTAAACAATTGTATGGGCAATATGAGCCTTATCCAATCATTCAACAACAATTAGCACATATGATTCATTACGCTGAACAAAAAATGGGGTGGAAAAAATGAAAAGTAGTACACAAGTTATTGGTCTTCCAGTCATTAGCATTCAAAATGGTGTTCAACTCGGACAAGTGAAATCACTCGTTGTAAACCCAGAAAAAGGAACTGTTGACTTTTTTATTGTTGATCAAGAAAATTGGGAAATTAGTATGAAAGCGATTCCGTTTCGCCATGTCATTGGGATTGGTGAATTTGCGGTAACAGTAGAGGAAGAAAAAGCTGTTCTTGATTTAAACGTCATTCCGATTGCAAACGAGCTTGTCAACAAAAAAATTGCCATTAAACAAGCGAAAGTAATGACGAGAAAAGGACAATTGCTCGGGGAGGCAACAGAGTTTTATATCGATGAAGAAACAGGGAAAATTACAGGAATTGAAGTACAAATCGGATCAGATGTTCGTATCGTTCGTGCCGATCACGTCATTACATATGGAAAAGAGTTGTTAATTGTTCATGAACATGCGCAACAAGAACTCGTCTCCAATGCTGACGCGTTATTGTCGCTAAAAGGAACACAAGTCGAGCCACTCATTGAACAAATGCTTCCAGAAACGGCAGGGAACGAGCTAGATGAACTGCGGCAAAAACAAATGGAGATGTTAACAGGAAAACGACTGTTAAAAGATATTGTTGATGCAAACGGTCAAGTGTTAATTCCGAAAGATACGGTGTTAACGAGAGAACATGTGATTCGTGCGCAAGAAGAAGGGCCAGATGTTGTGATTGAGCTGTCGATGAATGTCGAGTAAGGAGGCGTATGTCATGCGCCAAACCGTTTCGTTCAAGCTATTTCTCACATTAGTCATTACCGTTTCATATTTACTTGCGAGCACAAAAGTGGCGACATGGGCGTACGAGTCGTTTGTTAGCGGAGACAAATTTGCTGAAGGGACGATGATTGGTCCGGTCGATGTGTCGAATCGTTCGTCCGATGAGGCGTATAAACAAGTGAATGAAAAAGTAAACGGGTGGAAGCAATCAGCAACGATGACGCTCATGCTAGAAGAAAAAGAAGCGATACTACAAACAAATGCGTTTACGTTTCATATTGAGGAGAGCATGAAGCAAGCAGTAAACGGGAAGCAAACCGCTCTCCTCGTGTCCGTTAATGAACAAGCGTTGCAAGATGTGATTTCTTCCATTAGCGCATCAAGCGATTGGATCGATGTTGAAAAGGTGAAAGCTCAGTTAGAACAAGCGGCCGCTTCCCTTACATCTGCTCGCTTATCGCTTAGTCAATACGTTCGAGAAGACATGCAACAGCAGACGATATTGTCGCAAGCCGTTATTCCTTTACATGAAGAACTTCGTGTCATGTCACAAACGACCATTGTCGTTGAGCCAAAACAAATGTTTTCTGTTCTTGATTTTTTTAAAAAGCAAGGTATAGGCTTATCTAAAGAAGCGCTGACGTTATTTGCCTCCGCATTATACGAGGCGATTGTTCCGACAAATTTTGAAGTGATTGAACGGCATACAAGCGTGACGTTGCTCAATGGGGTAAAGGCAGGATTTGAAGCGGCTGTGGAACAAAATAAAAAAGACTTTATGTTTTTTAACCCGAATGATCAATCGTATACGATCGAAGTAAGAGCGGAAGATGGACAAATGAAAGTTGCCTTAGTGGGCATTCCGTTTATTTACCAATATGCAGTAAAAACAGATCCAATTGAATATTATGATCCGAAAACGATTGTGCAATATAGTGCGCTGCTGAAGCCGAACGAAAAACGAATAAAAGAAGAAGGAAAAAAAGGAATGCTCATTCGTTTGCATAAAGAAGTGTACGACCGAAATGGGTCGTTCATCGAGAAGGTGCTCGTTTCGGAAGATTTTTATCCGCCTGTTCATCGCGTTGAATTACGCGGATTGCAATCGGGGGGGAATGACACCCCTTCAACACAGTCGCCACAACAAGACGGTGTTTGGGGAAATGAAAATGAGCAAATAAAAGGAAATGAGGATGATGCCTCATGAAAAAGCAAGAACGAAAACGATTAGGTGATTTGTTAATTGAAGCGGGGCTTATTACGAAAGAACAGCTTGAAGAGACGTTAAAAGAAAAAGCGCCGGGGCAAAAGTTAGGCGATGCGTTATTACAAAGAGGATATATTACAGAGCAACAACTCATTGAAGTGTTAGAATTTCAACTTGGCATTCCGCATGTTAGTTTATATCGTTATCCGATCGATCCGAAATTGACGAACCTTGTATCAAAAGAATTTGCGAAACGAAATATGCTTATTCCTTTAAAACAAGAAGGGGATCGATTGTTTGTTGCCATGGCTGACCCGATGGACTTTTTTGCGATTGATGATTTACGTTTATCGACCGGTTTTCATATTGAGGTCGCCATTGCATCAAAAGACGATATTTTACGAGCCATTAATAAATATTACGATATGGATGATTCAATTGAAGAATTTTTACACATCGCACCGACACAAGAGCCGCGTGAACAAGAGAACATTGTCGAAGATGATTCGCCGATCGTTCGCCTCGTCAATCAAATATTGCAAATGGCTATTGAACAGCGAGCAAGCGACATTCATATTGACCCGCAAGAGACGAAAATCGTCGTTCGCTATCGCGTTGATGGCATTTTGCGAACGGAACGGGCGTTGCCGAAACATATGCAAGGCATGTTGACGGCGCGCATTAAAATTTTAGCGAATATGGATATTACGGAACATCGTGTCCCACAAGATGGGCGTATAAAAATGAATATTGATTTTCATCCTGTCGATTTGCGCGTATCGACATTGCCGACTATTTATGGAGAAAAAATCGTTATGCGCGTCCTCGATTTAGGGGCGGCATTAAATGATTTAAATAAGCTTGGCTTTAATAAAGTAAACTTGCAACGGTTTATTCAGCTCATTGAACAGCCGACAGGCATCGTGTTAATTACAGGGCCAACTGGTTCAGGGAAATCATCGACGCTTTATGCAGCGTTAAACCGTTTAAACGGGGAACATGTGAACATTATTACAATTGAAGATCCAGTTGAGTATCAGCTTGAAGGAGTCAACCAAATTCAAGTCAATCCAAATGTCGGGATGACATTTGCGGAAGGATTGCGCTCCATTTTACGTCAAGACCCGAACATTATTATGGTAGGGGAAATTCGCGACCGCGAAACGGCGGAAATAGCTATTCGTGCGTCGTTAACAGGACATTTAGTGTTAAGCACGCTGCATACGAATGATGCTTTAAGCACAGTGGCACGTCTTATCGATATGGGCGTTGAGCCGTTTTTAGTTGCCACATCGTTATCTGGTGTTGTGTCGCAGCGTCTCGTGCGCCGCGTTTGTCGGGACTGCCAAGAAGAACATGAACCGACGAAGCGAGAGGCGGACATTTTTGCCCGCCGTGGTTTGAAAATTGAAAAAGTGATGCGCGGTCGTGGCTGCCCAACGTGCAACATGACAGGGTATAAAGGGCGCATCGCGCTGCATGAATTAATGGTCATGTCTGATGAGATGAGGAAAGTCATTTTAAATGGTGAACCGCTTTCGAAATTGCGTGAAATAGCGATAAAAAATAAAATGATTTTTTTAATTGATGACGGATTGTTAAAAGTGAAACAAGGGCTGACGACAACAGAAGAAGTGTTGCGTGTAAGCATTGTATAAGGTGATGAGCATGAAACAAAAAGTAGATGCGATGTTGCGTGCTGCCTTTGAATTAAAGGCGTCCGATATTCACGTAACGGTCGGTATTCCTCCTATTTTTCGCATAAACGGCGATTTGAAACGTTACGGTCAAGAAACGTTGTCACCAGCAGATACGGAGCAAATGGCGAAAGCGATCGTCCCTGAAAAGCTTTGGCCATACGTCGAAGAGAATGGCGAGGTAGATTTATCTTATAGCCTTCCAGGTGTTTCACGTTTTCGTGTGAACGTATTTAAACAACGGGGATGTATATCGCTAGCCATTCGTATCGTACCGACGAAAATTCCAACGCTTGATGAACTGCAATTGCCGGACGTATTAAAAAAGATGGTGACGAAACCACAAGGGCTCATTCTCGTCACGGGGCCGACAGGGAGCGGAAAATCGACGACGTTAGCCGCGATGATCGATTATATGAACAAGACGATGCGCAAACATATTATTACGCTTGAAGATCCGATTGAATATGTGCATAAGCATGGCAGTTGCATCATTGATCAGCGCGAAGTCGGAACGGATACGAACAGCTTTGCAAACGGGTTGCGCGCTGCTCTTCGCCAAGACCCTGATGTCATTTTAGTCGGGGAAATGCGCGATTTAGAAACGATTCAAACGGCAGTGACTGCTGCTGAAACGGGGCATCTTGTATTCGGAACGCTTCATACGTCAAGCGCACCAGCAACGATTGACCGAATCATTGATGTGTTCCCTCCTGAGCAGCAAGGACAAATTCGTATTCAATTAGCAACCGTTTTAGTTTCAATTATTTCGCAAAGATTATTTCCGCGCGCCCAAAACAACGGGCGGATTGCCGCGACGGAAATTTTAATAAACAATGCAGCAGTCGCTAATTTAATTCGCAACGGAAAAATACATCAAATTCCGAGCATCATGCAGACGAGCCGAGCGCTCGGTATGCATACGCTTGAAACGAGTATGAAAGAGCTTGTTCAGCAAGGTTTGATCGCTAAAGAAGTCGTTGCACCGTACTTGCAGGAAGGATGAGAATGATGGCGCAATTTCGCTATGAAGCGCGCGATGTGCGCGGACGAGTAAAAAAAGGGACGATCGTCGCTCCATCGCGGCGAGATGTCATCATGAAGCTGCGTGAGCAACGGTTAAAAGTCATTGACGTACAAGAAGTGCCACAAACGTTGTTAACGAAAGAAATTACGATCGGCAACCCTGTGAAGCTGCAACATTTCGTTATTTACTTGCGCCAATTTGCTACGCTGCTAAAAGCGGGGGTAACGATCGTTGACGCTACGCGCATTTTAGCTGAGCAAACGGAAAGCAAAGCGCTAAAAAAAGCGTTGTTGCGCATCGAAGAGCAACTACGAAGCGGACAATCGTTATCTGTAGCGATGACGAACGATTCGAAAATTTTTCCTCCGCTCGTCATTAATATGATTCGAGCAGGAGAGGCGAGCGGGAGTATCGATGAAACGCTAGACCGATTAGCTGATCATTTTGAAAAAGTGCACCGCACGCGGCAAAAAATTGTTTCCGCCCTAGCGTATCCGATTGTTGTCGGCATCATTGCTGTGATTGTTGTCATCTTTTTACTCGTCGGTGTCGTTCCGACGTTTGTTTCAATGTTTGCAGATTTTGGTGCGGAGTTGCCGAGCATTACGAAGTTTGTGTTACGTGCAAGCGAAATGATGCAAGCGTACTGGTGGGGCGTTCTTCTTTTGTTGCTTAGCATGTATGGAGTACTGCTGCTGCTGAAAAGACAAAAAAAGACGAAATATTATTTAGACGTCATCGTGCTCCGCATGCCCATTTTCGGTGGAATGATGCAAAAGGCGGTACTTGCTCGCATGACGCGCACGTTAAGCTCGTTATTTTCCAGCGCTGTGCCTATTTTACAGGCGCTTGCGATCGTTGAAGAGGTTGTGGAAAACGAGGTGGTTGCTCGCGTCATTCGCACATCTCGTGATGCGCTCGAACGTGGGGAATCGTTGGCCGAGCCGATGAAGCGGCATTGGGCGTTCCCCCCTCTTGTGCCACAAATGATTGCAATCGGAGAGCAAACAGGCTCGCTCGATGCGATGCTTGCGAAAGTTGCCGACTTTTATGAAGCGGAAGTCGAAGCGGCTACCGATCGTTTAAAATCGCTTATTGAACCGCTTATGATCGTCTTGCTTGCCGGCGTTGTCGGGACGATTGTCACATCGATTTTAGTCCCGATGTTTGATATATTTAATCATATTCAACAATAAAATAGTACTTTTCAACTAGATTGCTGGTGTTGTAAAATGATGAGAGAGATTATAAAAATTGCAAAGGAGAGGAATTATGTTAAAGAAATTTATTCGCAACGAAAAAGGTTTAACATTAATTGAGTTGTTGGCGGTTATCGTTATTTTAGGGATTATTGCAGCTATTGCAATTCCGAGCATCGGGGGATTAATCGACAACTCGAAAAAAGATGCCCACGTAGCAAACGCACAGCAAATGATTAACGCAGCAAAAATTGCTGTAACGGCGGATAAGAGCTTGATTCCGGCTAATGGGAAAGCCAAGACAATCCCTCTTAAATATTTAGAGGATAATGGGTATTTAGAAACTGTAAAAGATCCTGATGGGAAAGGATATACAAAAGATTCTAATGCTGGAGTTTCTAATGATTTAAATGTTGCCGGAACCCCTGTAAAAGATGGTACACTTGATGAACCTAATGGAGATTCCTATGTTGTTATTATTAATGATAATACAAAGCTATATTACCGTGTTAAGCTTGTTAATGAAGATCGAGGAGTTAAAACAGGTGGAACAGGTGCAGCAGCAGGTAAAGCAGTAAAGGAAGAAGATTTAAAACGTTCAGAAGTTCGGTAATTGGATAAATTAAAATTTTTTAACTCAGAGTGATCGCATATGTTGTTTTTTATTTCTTTCCTCCTCGGTCTTTTTCTTGGCTCATTTTATAATGTTGTCGGGCTAAGGGTGCCGAGAGGGGAGTCGATTGTTGCGCCGCGTTCGCATTGTCCGTCTTGTAAGCGAACGTTGACGGCGTTGGAGTTAATTCCGGTCGTTTCGTATGTGTTACAAAAAGGGAAATGTCGCGCATGTTCGGCGCGCATTTCCTTTGTTTACCCATTCGTTGAGCTGTCCACGGCGATGTTGTTTGCGCTTGCCCCACTTTTTGTCGGTTGGTCAGCGGAAATAGTCGTTAGTTGGACGCTCATTTCTTTATTTGCTATCATTTTCGTTTCAGACGTGCATTATATGGTCATTCCGAACCGTATTTTGTTGTTTTTTGCCCCACTTCTTCTCATTGAGCGTATATCGCTCGCCCCGTTGACACCGTGGTGGGATAGTTTGTTAGGCAGCATCGTTGGATTTTTGATGTTATTTATTATCGCGCTCATAAGTAAAGGCGGGATGGGTGGAGGCGACATTAAACTATTTGCTGTTATCGGCTTAGTGCTTGGAGCGAAATTAACGGTTGTTGCGTTCTTTTTATCGACGTTCGTTGGGACGATATTCGGTTTGTTAGGAATGGCGATCGGGCGTGTAAAACGCGGCGAACCGATGCCGTTTGGCCCGGCGATTGCTGTCGGAACAATGATCGCTTACTTTTTTGGTGACACTATGATCGAGGCATACGTCAATGTTATGATGTAAGGAGAACGAGCTTATGCGGCTTTTTTCAATAAAAAATAAAATAGGCAATATCGTTATAAAAGATCATGTCATTCGCTACGTTGAACTGAAACAAAAGCAACCGCTCGTCTTGCATACGTGCGAGGAATGGCCGCTTCCAGAAGGGATTGTGCGCGACGGAAAAATTATTAATGAAGAACAGCTTACCGAAGTGTTAGAACAATGCGTGGACGAATGGAAAATAAAACATCGCCGCGTTCGTTTTCTCGTTCCTGATCCGCTCGTCGTCATTCGAAAAATATCGTTGCCAAAAGACGTGGACGTCGAAGATATACGCAGTTATTTATTTATGGAAATTGGCGCGACCATTCCGCTCCCATTTGAAAACGCAGTGTTTGACTATGCCGTCCTTGAAAAAACGAAAGAAGCGTTACATGTGTTGTTATTTGCAGCTCCAGAAGTGCACGTTTTGCAATATGCTGAACTGTTCGAGGCGGTCAAGTTAAAGCCAGTCGAAGCAGATGTTTCCCCACTCAGTTTGTATCGTCTGTTTTATTCATTTGATTTAGCGAACGATGTCGATCATTTTTTATTTGTCCAATTTGATTTATCATCGCTAAACGTTAGCGTATTTCACAAGCATCGTCCGATGTTTACACGACAGCTTGCCTTTGATTCACAATGGACATCTTGGGAAAAAACGAACGAAGGATGGAAGTGGTTAAACGAAGGTGAGCCGGAGTGGCAGCTTGAAGACATATATAAAGAGTTAGAGCGCGTCATGAATTTTTATCGTTTTTCATTGCAGCGTGATGAAGCGCAAATTACGCGCGTTGTCGTCACCGGCGATCATCCGCTCGTTCATACGTTTTCCGGTATGTTAAAAGAGCGGCTTGATGTGGCTGTTGAAACATTGACGTTGCCGCTTTCGATCGACCCTGCTTACTATTTGCCAATCGGACTCGGATTAAAAGAGGGTAATGGACATGTTAGTAGAAATTAATTTATTGCCGAAGCGCGAACGAAAATCCCGCCTTCTCCCGCTTTTATTGATCGTTGCGGCCGTTTTGCTGCTTGTGGGCGCGACAACGTTTTATTTCGTTATACAGCGCATGGAGCAGCAAATTGCGCAAATAAAAACGGAACTTGATCAAACGAAGGCGCTACGAATCGCGGAAGAGGAAAAACAAACGGAAGGAACGGACGCATCGGTTGCCGTGCAGTTGCAAGAAGCAATTCAATGGGCGGAACAATATCCGCTCCATACCGTTCTTCTTTTGCGCGAACTGATTGAACGACTGCCTGAACGGGGATTTTTAATGAACGTTTCGTACGCTCGTGATGGCGCTATTCAGTTGACCGTTCAATTTGATACAACGCGCGAGAGCGCTGCTTATTTACAAGCGTTAAAAGAAGCATCGTTTATTGCTGATGTGAAATTAACGAGCTTAACTGCCACGGAAGGAAAATCAGAAGAAGGCACGATGCCGAGGTATGTCGGACAATTTTCCGTCCAATTGAATATGGAGGAATGGAAAAAACAACAAGGAGGGGGAACATGAGAAAAGGTTTAATCGTTAGCCTCTCTCTCTTGTTGGTTGCATTGCTGTCATTTGCGCTTTATATATATGTGTACAAACCGCTCGATGATCGGCAAGAGCAATTAAAAAACGAATTACAAACGGAAAAAAAGTTGCTCCAAGCATTGCAAAGTAAACAAACGTCAGATGAGTTGCGCGTCAGCATCGTGGAATTGCAAAAACGCGTTCCCGTACAACCGTTTGTTGAACAATTTTTATTAGAAATTGAAAAAGCAGAAGCGGTATCAAATAGCATCGTGCTGTCGCTTTCATTTCAAGAAGGCGAACAAGTCGAAGGAGCCCCAACTCCTATTCAAAAATTGACGGTCAGCATGTCTGTTCGTTCTCCTTCGTACTTTGCACTTGAACAATTCATCGACGTACTAGAGCGATCGAAGCGCATCATTTCGGTTGATTCTTTATCGTTTACAGGGTATGAAGAATGGACGACAGTGATGGATGAAGTGCCTGAGCTTTCTTATTCCCTTACTGTTTCAACGTTTTATGCACCAGAATTGCGTCAATGGATTGAGCAATTGCCACCGCTTGACTTACCACAACCGAGTGAGAAGCGAAATCCATTTCCTTCACTAACGGAGCAATAAAGGAGGCAGCGGTGGAATGCAAGACGAGCGTGGTATGACGTTAATCGAATTGTTAGCTGTCGTTGTTATTTTAACGATTGTCATGATGATTGCGACCGTATCGGTCGTGGAAGTCATAAAAAAATCGCGCGATCGGGCGTTTGTTGCGACTGCGTATACGATTTATGAAGCAGCGCGTCTTCATGTCGGCGCGCAAAAAGCAGAGTTTTTGGCGCCGAACGAAAGCGAAATATTAACGTATGAACAATTAGCGAACGATGGCGTCATCGAAGTGATCATTGATCCGTATACATCAAAGCATTTGCCGCCGAGCAATGATTCGTACGTTATCGTAACAAAACAAAGCGATGGTCACATTCGCTATGCTGTTTGTTTAAGAGGGGAAATGAAGCAAATTTGTAAAGAAAACGGTGTACCTGTCGATCAATTGTCGGTAGATGACATTCAAAATCGATAGTGCGAAATTTGACGAAAACCTTCCGCGACGAGACGACAAATGTCTCGTTCTTTTTTTCTTTTTTTATGTTACGATGGGCGAAGAATGACAGCGGGAGGGAGAAAAAATGGACAAGCCAGCAAAAAAAGAAATTATTATTAAGGTGAACGGAAAAGAACAACCGTATACGACAGCCACGAGCGCGTTATTAGAATGGTCAAGTGACGACAGAGATGAACGATATGAAAAACAAAATGATTCTCTCCAATTTGAAACGGATAGTAAACGATATAAAAAACGATCACCTTGGCGTTCGTTTTTGCTAGCGATTGCTTTAGCTATCGTTCTTGGGACAAGCTTTGGTTTATTTGTATTGACGATCATTCCGACAACAGAAAGTGCTCCTTCGACCGTCACATTGCAGCAGGAACAAAAGGAAGAAGGCTCAGTTGTGCAACGAACAGAGACGTTTTTTGTCATTCAAGGTGGAGTGTTTCAAACCGACGAAGCAGCAAAGGCGTATATACAAAAAATCAAGGCGCAACATCGTCCGAGCGTAACGGTTGGCACACAGCCGGTTTACGTATTTTTAGGAATGGCGCTCACGAAAGAGGAAGCGAAACAACTCGCAAGTTTATATGAGCCGCTCGGAATAGAAACGTATGTCAAACCTTGGGATGTATCGTTAAATGAAAAAGAGAAAGAACCGTTTGTTCAAATCGTTTCTGCCATCGCTTCATTATTGAATGGGCAGCAACTTGCAAACGAACTGTGGGTGAAACTGCAATCGTATTCGCTTCATAACGAACAAATGAAAAAGGCGTATGAAGCGCTCCGCACGTTCCAACAGACAAAAGATGACGCGCAACTATGGATAGCCCAACAACATATATTAAACATGTTACAATAAAGAAGCACGTTGCTTCTTTTTTTTCTTTGTCGAACCATTGTATATTGTGTATAAATTTGGTACGATACAATTGTATCTTCCTTGAAACAAACGCTCATGACAGAAAGGTGATGACGATGCAACTTGTGTTAGCTTCTAGTTCTCCTCGTCGAAAACAACTACTTCGTATGCTTGGACTTCCGTTTGACATCCTCGTCAGCGATGTCGATGAATCATTCGACGACAACTTATCCCCAAGTGAAATTGTGCAACAGCTTGCGTATAAAAAAGCGTATGCGGTATCGCAACAAGTAAGCGATGCGTGCGTCATCGGTGCTGATACGATCGTTGTATGCGAAGGAGAAGTGCTTGGAAAGCCAGCGAGCGAACAAGACGCCTTTCGCATGTTAAAACGTTTATCGGGGATGATGCATGAAGTATGGACAGGAGTGGCGATTTGTACGGAAAACTCATGCGTCACATTTGCTGAAAAAACGGACGTTACATTTTGGCCGCTTTCAGATGAAGACATTTGGGCGTATATTGCTACAAAAGAGCCGCTTGACAAAGCGGGGGCATACGGCATTCAACAACGCGGAGCGCTTTTCGTTCAAAAAATTGATGGAGATTATTTTTCCGTTGTTGGTTTGCCGATCGCTAGGCTTGCCCGTGAATTAAAAAAATTCGGATTTTACCCATTTCGTTAAAAAACGGTTAAAATAGAGGGGGGAACGTATGCTTATTCGTCATGTTCCGCCCGATGACCGTCCGCGTGAACGCTTGCTTTCCGAAGGACCGCAAAGCTTATCAAATCAAGAATTGTTGGCGATTTTGCTTCGCACGGGGACGAAGCAATATTCCGTTCTCACGCTTGCACAACATTTACTCACCCATTTTGAAGGACTTCGTCAGCTAAAAGATGCGACTATCGAAGAAATGACAAGCATTAAAGGAATTGGGAAAACAAAAGCCATTCAAATTATTGCTGCGCTTGAGCTTGGTCGGCGCGTACACCAAATGCAATATGACGATCGCTACGTCATTCGCTCTCCGGAAGACGGTGCGCGGTATGTCATGGAAGATATGCGTTTTTTAAGTCAAGAACATTTCGTTGTGTTATATTTAAATACGAAAAATCAAGTGATGCATAAAAAGACGGTATTTATTGGCAGTTTAAATGCGTCGATTGTTCATCCGCGCGAAGTGTATAAGGAAGCGATTAAACGTTCAGCTGCCTCGATTATTTGCATTCATAATCATCCTTCAGGAGATCCAACACCGAGCCGTGAAGATATTGAAGTGACGCGCAGGCTCGTGGAATGTGGTCGTCTCGTCGGCATTGAGCTGCTCGACCATTTAATCATTGGTGATAAAACGTATGTTAGCTTAAAAGAAAAAGGATATGTGTAAATCATTCTCTTTTTATCACAATTGCGTTATAATAAATGTCATGAGTTTTTGAAAGCATTTTGTTTCAGAAAGGAAGATACGAACATGTTTGGCATTGGATCAAAAGATCTCGGAATAGATTTAGGTACGGCGAATACGCTTGTTTATGTGAAAGGAAAAGGAATTGTGTTGCGCGAGCCTTCAGTCGTTGCGCTACAAAAAGATACGAAGCAAATTGTGGCAGTCGGAAATGAAGCAAAACAAATGATTGGCCGTACGCCGGGGAACGTTGTTGCTCTCCGTCCGATGAAAGATGGGGTCATTGCTGATTATGAAACGACAGCGATTATGATGAAATATTACATTAAGCAAGCGACGAAAAATAGCGGCTTGTTTTCTGGAAAGCCATATGTTATGGTTTGCGTTCCATCGGGGATCACCGCAGTAGAAGAGCGTGCGGTAATCGACGCGACGAGACAAGCTGGGGCTCGCGACGCTTACACAATTGAAGAGCCGTTTGCCGCGGCAATCGGTGCGAATTTGCCTGTATGGGAGCCGACAGGAAGTATGGTTGTCGATATCGGGGGTGGCACAACGGAAGTCGCTGTCATTTCTTTAGGTGGCATTGTCACAAGCCAATCCATCCGTGTCGCTGGCGATGAAATGGATGAGGCGATCATTCAATATATTCGTAAAACGTACAATTTAATGATCGGGGAGCGTACAGCGGAAGCGATTAAAGTCGAAATTGGTTCCGCAGGTAATCCAGAAGGAATCGGAAGCATGGAAATTCGCGGTCGCGATTTATTAACAGGCTTGCCAAAAACGATTGAAATTCATGCGGAAGAAATTGCCGAGGCGCTGCGTGATACTGTATATGCGATTGTTGATTCCGTAAAAAATACGCTTGAAAAAACGCCGCCAGAACTCGCCGCTGACATTATGGATCGTGGAATCGTTTTAACTGGTGGGGGGGCGTTGTTGCGCAACTTAGATAAAGTTATTAGCCAAGAAACGAACATGCCGGTTATTATTGCTGAAAATCCGCTTGACTGCGTTGCGATCGGTACAGGAAAAGCGCTCGATCACATTCATTTATTTAAAAATAAAGCGCGAGATCATCGCTAATGCATAAGAAGGTGTCGTCATGCCGAAATTTTTCTTAAATAAACGGCTGATCATATTGCTTGTGAGCCTCATGGTTCTCGTTGCTCTCATCGGATTTTCGTTGAAAGACCGAAACGAGTTGACATGGATGGAAAAGTTCGTGAAAGACACCGTTGTTTTCATGCAATCTATCGTGCATAAGCCCGCACAGCTCGTTGCGGGCTTCTTTGAAAATGTGAACGATTTACGCCATACATATGAAGAAAACAAACGGCTAAAGGCTCATCTAGAGCAATACGTTCTTTTACAGTCTGAAGTGGAATCGCTAAAAAAAGAAAATGAACACTTACGCGAACTGCTCGATAAAAAAGAAAGTTTGCGTGATTTCGTCGCCATTCAAGCAACGGTTATCGGGCGCAACCCTGATCGTTGGGAAGAAAAGTTGATCGTCAATAAAGGATCGCAACACGGCGTCCAAAAAAATATGGCTGTCATTACCCCGCAAGGATTAATTGGAAAAGTGCGCAGCGTATCCCCTTTTAGCGCAACGGTGCAACTACTTAGCGCAAAAGATCGTCAAAATCGCATTTCAGCCTTTATTCAAGGAGATGAAAACGTATTCGGCTTGATTGAGGGGTATGATGAAGAGCGGGAAGCGTTGTTGCTTAAACGCATTCCGTATGATGCGAAAGTAGAGAAGGGGCAACGTGTATTCACATCAGGACTTGGTGGGATTTTTCCAAAAGGATTATTTATCGGAGAGATTGAAGAAGTCGTTGCGGATGAGTACGGGCTTACACAAATTGCCTACATCAAGCCAGCAGCGAATTTTTATGATATTGACGATGTCATTATCGTGAAACGAAAAATTGATATGGTGCAAGAGGAGGAAGAGCAATGAATCGTTTCTTTCTTTCTTCCCTTGTGACCGTTGTGTTTTTATTTGAAAGCATCATCGTCCAATTGCTTCCTCATCCGTTATTTGACATTTACTTGCTCGTTCCGCGTGTATTGCTCGTTTTAATCGTGTTTCTTACGATTTTTGTTGGACAAGCAGAAGGGATGACATATGGCTTTATATTTGGACTGTTATACGATGTCGTTTATACGGAAATATTAGGGGCTTATACGTTTGCTTTCCCGCTTATTGCTTATTTAATTGTAAAGGCGATGAACGTTTTGCACAAAAATGCATGGACAGCTTCTTTTTTTTCAATCGTTGCGATTACGTGTGTGGAGTGGTATACATATGCCATTCAACTCGTGATTGGCGGAACGACGATGTCTGCTCCAACATTTTTCCAAGTGCGCTTTTTGCCAACGTTATTTATTCATACAGTTGTTATATTGATCATCGCTTATCCGTTAAAGCAAACGTTGTTGAAGTGGGGAGAGAAGCTGGACGAATCGTCACCTATGTGAAGGAATACAAAAAAATGCGGAGAACTATTCATTGAGGTGAAAGTCGTGGCTGGCAAAGAAAAAAGACCGTATGTGTCGATGAAAGGGACGAAAGAAGGGCTGACGTTGCAACTTGACGATACGTGCGCGTATGACGAATTGTTGAAACAAGTAGACGAACTGTTGACGGGAACAACCCGAGAAGAAGAAGGGCCGCTTGTTGCTGTGCATGTTCATGTCGGCAACCGATATTTGACGCGCGAACAAGAGGAGCGTTTGCGCGATGTCATTCGAATGAAAAAAAATTTAATTGTCCACTCGATTATAAGCAATGTCATGACGAAACAAGAAGCGTTAGAATGGAAAAAGAAAAATGAAATCGTATCAGTTGCGAAAATTGTTCGTTCCGGACAAGTGCTTCACGTCGATGGGGACTTACTTTTAATTGGTGATGTGAATCCGGGGGGAACCGTCGTTGCGACAGGAAATATTTTTGTATTAGGGGCGTTGCGCGGCATCGCTCATGCAGGATATGAAGGAAACCGCCAAGCGATCATCGCAGCGTCAATCATGAAACCGACACAGCTACGTATTAGCGATATTATGAATCGAGCGCCAGACTATCGCAGCGAGGAAGGAAATGAAATGGAGTGCGCCTATATTGATGAGCACGATCAAATTGTTGTCGATCGGCTTCAACTATTGATGCATTTACGTCCGAATTTAACTCGTATAGAAGGGAGTTTTTGACAGTGGGAGAAGCGATTGTTGTTACTTCTGGTAAAGGGGGCGTCGGTAAAACAACAACGACAGCCAATCTCGGCACGGCGCTCGCCTTGCTAGGAAAGCGCGTCTGTCTCGTTGATACCGATATCGGGCTACGCAATCTCGATGTCATCATGGGGTTAGAAAATCGCATCATCTATGATCTTGTCGATGTCGTGGAAGGACGTTGCACGATTCAAAAAGCGCTCGTCAAAGATAAGCGGTTTGAGGATCGCCTTTATTTATTGCCAGCTGCCCAAACGAGCGATAAGTCAGCTGTAACACCGGAACAAATGAAGGAGCTTATCGACAATTTAAGACACGATTACGATTATATTTTAATCGATTGTCCAGCGGGCATTGAACAAGGATATAAAAACGCTGTAGCAGGAGCGGACGAAGCAATCGTCGTCACGACACCGGACATTTCAGCTGTGCGCGATGCAGATCGCATTATTGGATTGCTTGAAAAAGAAGAACATATGAAGCGTCCGCGTCTAATTATTAATCGCATTCGCAGCCATATGTTGAGAAATCATGATATGTTAGATATTGATGAAATTGTGATGCACTTATCGATTGATTTACTTGGCATTATTGTAGATGATGAACATGTCATTAAAGCGTCCAACAACGGTGAGCCAATCGTTCTCGATCCGAACAGTAAAGCGTCTTTGGCATATCGCAATATCGCCCGTCGCCTTCTCGGTGAATCCGTACCGCTTATGTCGCTCGATGACGAAGAACAAAAAGGATTTTTCTCGAAAATTAAAAAGTTATTTAGCGCGCGCTAGCACTTCCGGTTGGGAGTGCTTTTCTTTTTCTTATTCATATCTTTCCCCCCTTTCCCATACATATAGTACAAATAGGACGAGAGGGGTGGGAATGTGAGCGATCGAATGGAACATATTCGAAAGCGAATGGCCAAGCGAAAAAAGGCGCGCCAACGTTACGTTCAAACGATGTTGACCGATTGGAATGAAGAAGAAAAATACGGAAATCCAACGGTTGTGACGTATGACGGGGAGCGAGAGCCACCGCTTTTTCGGAAAGATATATTTTTGTTAAAAAGTCTTCTCGCTACGTTTTTATTTTTTAGTGTTGCTATCTTATTCCGATATGACTCACCGAGAATCGAAGGTGCGCGTACATTTGTGAAGCAGGCGATGGAAAAAGATTTTCAATTTGCGACGGTTGCGCAATGGTACGAAAAAACATTTGGCAAGCCGCTTGCGTTTTTTAACGTAAAAAGGAAAGAAAATGCAGCAACTGTATATGCGTTTCCCGCTTCAGCACGTGTCATTGAAACGTTTGAACATAATGGACAAGGTGTAATCATTGAAACGGATCGGAAGGTTGTTTCGGTCGAGGAAGGGATCGTCATCTTTGCGGGTGTAAAAGAACCGTACGGAAAAACGGTCATTATTCAACATGCGGACGGAAGTGAAACGTGGTATGGAAGACTATCAGCCATTTCAGTAAAGTTGTATGACTTTATTGAAGCTGGCAAAGAAGTCGGGACAGCGGAGACGAACGATAAAAAAGGGGTATTTTATTTTGCGATCAAACGAGGGGATCATTTCGTCGATCCGGTTCAGGTGATTTCCTTTGAATAAATGGCTCTCTACAATTACGAATATTCACATTCATCCGCTGTTTTGGTTTATTGCGCTCATTGCGATTATGACAGCGCAATTTCAAACGCTCCTTTTATTGTTTTGGATTGTGCTTTGGCACGAACTTGGACACGTTGTAGCGGCGCACATGTTTTCATGGCGCGTCAAACGTGTCTTACTTTTGCCTTTCGGTGGTGTTGCCGAAATGGATGAGCATGGAAATCGTCCGTTTTACGAAGAGTTGATCGTTACGATTGCAGGTCCGCTCCAACATTTAATCATTTTTTTTATAGCATATATTGCTCATCATGCGAACGTCATATCGAGTGAGCTGTACCGCCAATTGCTCGAATACAACTTATCCATTTTGCTCATTAATTTATTGCCCATTTGGCCGCTTGATGGGGGGAAGCTCTTTTTTCTTTATCGCACGGCGCGCACATCGTTTCGACGTGCACACGAGCAAACCATTTATGCTTCTGCCTTTGTTTTAATGATCTGTTTCGTCGTTTTGTTGATCGTCGCACCGCTGAACGTTAACTTGTGGATCATTGGCTTCTTTTTAGCGTATGCGCTTTGGGGAGAATGGAAGCAACGCACATACGTATGGATTCGTTTTTTACTTGAACGATATTACGGCAAGCGAGTGGAATATGTGGCGTTAAAACGTCTCGTCGTCGATGCAAATGATCCGTTATTTCGCGTCCTTCTTTTATTTCATCGCGGAAAAAAACATGCGATTATTGTGAAGAAAAATCATACAGAAATGGAGCTCGATGAGAACGAGTTGTTATACGCTTATTTTCATGAGAAACGAACAAACGAACCGATCGGACATTTGATTCATACGTATTGACAATTGTTTTCTTTTTATGCTATCATCTTCTATGTTGTGTAGCACCCGTGCTACAACCGCTCAGCTAAGGCTTTTTAAGCGTTCGCTTGAACCGCCTCACAGCTGGCGAGTCTGAGTCTAATTTAGGAGGTGCAAATATGTACGCGATTATTGAAACTGGTGGAAAACAAATTAAAGTGCAAGAAGGCCAAGCGATTTACATCGAGAAAATCGATGCAGCAGAAGGTGAAACCGTTACATTCGACAAAGTGCTATTTGTAGGTGGCGAAAACGTAAAAGTTGGTAACCCTACAGTCGCTGGCGCAACAGTAACGGCGAAAGTTGAAAAGCATGGTCGTCAAAAGAAGATCATCGTTTTCAAATATAAGCCAAAGAAAAACTATCGTCGTAAGCAAGGTCATCGCCAACCATACACAAAAGTTGTCATCGAAAAAATTAATGCATAAGGCGTAAGCGATGATTCGCATCACAGTTCATCGAACGGTAGAAGGGACGATTCGTTCCTTTACGATTAGCGGACACGCTCATTTTGCCAAGCGTGGACAAGATATTGTATGTGCAGGTGTATCAGCGATTTCGTTTGGTGCGGTCAATGCGATCATCGCATTGACGAACGTGAAACCGATCATTCAACAAGGAAAAGACGGCTATCTTCATTGTGAACTTCCAGCAATCGAAGATGCGAAAGTAGCAGATCATGTGCAGCTTCTTCTTGAAGGAATGATCGTGTCGCTCCAAACGATTGAGCGTGATTACGGGAAATACGTCAAAATAACGACGAAAACGTTGTAGGAGGTGACACGGCATGTTACGTTTAGATCTTCAGTTTTTCGCATCGAAAAAAGGG
>OFGS01000066.1_pt1 | contig 31357 bp, 31 predicted proteins | sample 1521851 | NCBI WGS metagenome assembly OFGS01 (sample SAMEA3142070, study PRJEB24117) | hot springs metagenome
TTATATAGTATTATGTATGAATAGAAAAAAGCGAAGATAGGGAAGAGTACGGCGTAACCCGCCTTGCAGAGAGGGAAATCAATAGCTGCGAGATTTCCTAGGTTTGTGGTCGTCGGAAGGTCGCCCTAGAGCTGCTTCTTTGAACGACAGTAGAAGAAGCCGGTGCATCGCCGTTATCGATTTGAGTGCTTAAGCATTGCTTAAGAAAAAAGGTGGTACCGCGAAAGAGTCTCCTTTCGTCCTTTTCGGATGAAGGGAGTTTTTTATTTTAGTGAAGGAGGGATTTTTATGTTACCGCCAAAATATGACCACCGTGCTGTCGAGGCAAACCGTTATGAATGGTGGTTAAAAGGGAAGTTTTTTGAAGCAACAAGCGATGAATCGAAAAAGCCATTTACGATCGTCATTCCACCGCCAAATGTGACAGGAAAACTTCATTTAGGACATGCATGGGATACGACGTTGCAAGACATTATTACACGCATGAAGCGCATGCAAGGGTACGACGTCTTATGGCTTCCGGGCATGGACCATGCGGGAATTGCGACGCAAGCGAAAGTAGAAGAAAAGCTTCGTCACGAAGGAAAAACACGCTACGATTTAGGGCGTGAACGATTTGTAGAAGAAACATGGAAGTGGAAAGAAGAATATGCGGGACATATTCGTTCGCAATGGGCGAAGCTCGGTCTTGGGCTCGATTATACGCGCGAGCGCTTCACGCTTGATGAAGGGCTATCAAAAGCAGTGCGGGAAGTATTCGTTTCGTTATATAAAAAAGGGCTCATTTACCGCGGCGAATATATTATTAACTGGGATCCGGTGACGAAAACAGCGCTATCGGACATTGAAGTAGTATACAAAGATGTGCAAGGTGCGCTATACCATATGCGTTATCCGCTTGCGGACGGTTCTGGCTATATTGAAGTGGCAACGACGCGTCCGGAAACGATGCTTGGCGATACAGCAGTTGCAGTTCATCCAGAAGATGAGCGTTACAAACACCTTATCGGAAAAACAGTCATTTTACCGATCGTTGGTCGCGAAATTCCGATTGTTGGCGATGAATACGTCGATATGTCGTTCGGTTCAGGGGCGGTCAAAATTACGCCAGCACACGATCCAAACGACTTCGAAATCGGCAACCGTCACAACTTGCCGCGCATTCTTGTGATGAACGAAGACGGTACAATGAACGACAACGCCCTTCAATATAAAGGACTTGATCGTTTCGAATGCCGTAAACAAATTGTGAAAGATTTACAAGAACAAGGTGTGCTATTTAAAATTGAAGAACATATGCATGCAGTCGGTCATAGTGAGCGTAGCGGTGCAGTCGTCGAACCGTATTTATCGACGCAATGGTTTGTGAAAATGAAGCCGCTCGCTGAAGCTGCCATCGAACTACAAAAAACAGAAGGAAAAGTAAATTTCGTTCCGGAAAGATTCGAAAAAACATACTTACATTGGATGGAAAATATTCGTGACTGGTGCATTTCCCGTCAGCTTTGGTGGGGACATCGCATTCCAGCATGGTACCATAAAGAAACGGGCGAAGTGTATGTAGACCACGAGCCACCAGCAGATATCGAAAATTGGGAGCAAGATCCAGATGTATTAGATACGTGGTTCAGCTCTGCACTTTGGCCGTTTTCGACGATGGGTTGGCCAGATGAAACATCGGCAGATTATCATCGCTATTACCCAACAGATGTGCTCGTGACAGGCTATGACATTATTTTCTTCTGGGTATCGCGCATGATTTTCCAAGCGTTAGAGTTTACTGGAAAACGTCCATTTAAAGATGTACTTATTCACGGATTAGTGCGTGATGCGCAAGGACGAAAAATGAGTAAATCGCTTGGCAATGGCGTCGATCCGATGGATGTGATCGATCAGTACGGTGCGGATTCGCTTCGCTATTTCTTAGCGACAGGAAGCGCGCCGGGTCAAGACTTGCGCTTTAGCACAGAAAAAGTCGAAGCGACATGGAACTTCGTCAATAAAATTTGGAATGCGTCTCGTTTTGCGCTTATGAATATGGAAGGATTCACGTATGATGACATCGATTTAAACGGTGAAAAAACGGTTGCCGATCATTGGATTTTAACGCGCTTAAACGAAACGATCGAGACGGTGACAAAACTTGCAGATAAATACGAGTTTGGCGAAGTCGGCCGCGTGTTATATAACTTTATTTGGGATGATTTATGCGATTGGTATATTGAGATGGCGAAATTACCGTTATACGGTGAAGATGAACAAGCGAAAAAGACGACGCGCTCAGTGCTCGCTTATGTGCTTGATCAAACAATGCGCCTCCTTCATCCGTTTATGCCGTTTGTGACGGAAGAAATTTGGCAACAACTTCCGCATGAAGGAGAGTCGATTACAGTTGCTTCGTGGCCGCAAGTTCGTCCTGAACTAAGCAATCATGAAGCAGCTGAACAAATGCGTTTGCTTGTTGATATCATTCGCGCGGTGCGTAACATTCGCGCTGAAGTGAACACACCGTTAAGCAAGCCAATTACGTTGCACATTAAAGCGAAAGATGAGCAAATTGCAGCAACGCTTGAGAAAAATCGCTCATATATTGAGCGTTTCTGCAATCCAAGTGAACTTGTGATTGGCACAGCGATTCCAACTGTTGAAAAAGCGATGACGGCAGTTGTGACAGGTGCGGAACTCAGTTTGCCGCTTGAAGGATTAATTAATATTGAAGAAGAAGTGAAACGCCTCGAAAAAGAGTTACAAAAACTCGATCAAGAAGTCGAGCGTGTGCAAAAGAAATTAAGCAATGAAGGCTTTTTAGCGAAAGCGCCAGCGCACGTTGTCGAAGAGGAGCGGAAAAAAGAGCGCGACTATATAGAAAAACGTGAAGCTGTTCGCGCCCGTCTTGCACAATTAAAGCAATAGTTTTATGATGAAGACGAATCCACTTTGGATTCGTCTTTCATTTTGCACAGGAGGGATTTTTCATGGTTCGTACATATAAAGAGGCAGTCGATTGGATTCATAATCGTTTATCATTAGGTGTAAAGCCGGGGTTGAAACGAATGGAATGGATGATGGAAAAGCTCGGTCATCCACAACGCCGCATAAAAGCAATACATGTTGGTGGAACGAATGGAAAAGGTTCAACCGTTTGTTTTTTACGTCATATATTACAAGAAGCAGGGTATCGTGTCGGAACGTTTACATCGCCTTATGTTGAACAATTTAATGAACGCATTAGCATCAATGGGCAACCGATTCGTGACGTTGATTTAATGAAACTCGTTCAAGTGATTCGGCCTTTAGCAGAAGAGCTAGAACAGACGGAATTAGGTGGTCCGACCGAATTTGAAGTCATTACGGCTATGGCGCTCTATTATTTTGGAAAAATGAACGTACAAGACGTCGTCATTTTTGAAGTAGGACTTGGTGGTCGTTTAGATTCGACGAACGTCATTTATCCGCTTTTATCAGTGATTACAAATGTCGGTTACGATCATATACATATATTAGGGAATACACTTGAACAAATTGCGTTTGAAAAAGCGGGAATTATAAAAGCGGGGATCCCGGTCGTCACCGCCATCGACCAGCCTGAAGCTGTACGGGTTGTAGAGGAAAAAGCAGCATCTGTACGTTCGAAAGTATATGCGCTCGGTCGCGATTTTACCGTTTTTGCTCATGAACCAACGACGAATGGGGAACGGTTTTCATTACAAACACCGTTTACGACATATCATGATGTAACGACGGAGATGTTTGGCGGGCATCAAGTGAAAAACGCAGCACTTGCGCTAATGGCGGCTGATTATTTACGCACGTATTATTCGTTTTTGATTGAGCGAGAACATATGTATAACGGCATTCGGAAAGCCGAGTGGCTCGGACGATTTGAAAAGATGAACGATCGCCCGCTTATTATTATTGATGGAGCGCATAACGAAGAAGGAATCGATAGCCTTGTGGCGACAATGAACGCTCATTATCCGAACCGTCGCGTGCATGTCCTTTTTACAGCGTTAGGCGATAAACCAGTCACAGCGATGATTCGAAAACTAGAAACGATTGCACAAACGATGACGTTTACAACATTTGATTTTCCACGTGCTCTTTCCGCCGAACAACTAGTCGAACAAGCAACACATCCAAACGTTCAATGCACGAACGATTGGAAACAATGGCTAAAAGAAAAGCGAAAACAAGTGGGAAAAGACGACATCATTTTAATTACAGGTTCGCTTTATTTCATCTCAAACGTACGAAATTTTATAAAAAATAAATATAAATAATGGCAAGAGTACTGGTATAATAGATAAAAAATAGGACTTTTGAAAGGGGGAGAGGTAGGTGAAAAGAGCTGTTTCGGTGTTTTTAACACTTCTTTTGCTTGTTTCGTTGTTTAATCCTGTGATGACTGTGCGTGCGATCGACAACATCACGTACAATGTACTTGAAATTGTTAGCCATGCTGATCAATTATCTTCGTCACCATTAAAACAAGAACTCGGAAGCATATCGAATATAAACGTGACGACGATGACGATGAAACGCTTTGTTGCATTGCGGGACGAATTAGATGGGAAATACGATGCGATCGTTATTTCGCGTGGTGATTATAATCCAACGAAGTTAGGGAGGATGTCTGGAAATGCGCAAGCACATAATACAGCAAATGTCTTAAATGATATTACAGATTTAAAAGCAAGACAAATCAAAACCTTTTATATTGACAAAGGGTTGCCTGTTTTTATACATGACGGTAGTGTGAAAAAATATTCAACGAGTAAATTGTATAGCTACTCTCAATCCGCTGCATGGAAAACAAAAACAAATGTCATTTTCTTTACAACGAATACGAACATAAAAAACTACTTTGCGACAAATGGTACGAAACGTCCTCATTTCGTGTTAACAAATGCCCCCTCTCCTACAAAAACGTATAAAAAAGGGGACACATTGTCGTTCGTATATCAAATCACGAATTATACGCAATTTCAAAATAAATGGCTAACTGTAAACTTATATATTGACTCTGATTTTAACGACAAATATACAAGTGAAGAAATTGTCGCATCCAAACAAGTGCAAGGAGCGACAGGAACGATTTCATACACGCTTCCAGCTGGTTATTCAGGTCCGCGCTATTGGAAAGTAGAAATTGTTGATGAAACGAGTGCATTAAAAGATTATGTGAAAGGGTTTGTGAAGTTTCAAGATGTTGTCGCAAACATTAAAGTGTTACAAATTCGTAAAGGGAACGATGCCAGTTCATTATTGAATACGAAAAATATGAATCCAAACTTTTTAAGTCGTACGAACGAATATAACATTCATATTGACGTAACAACATTAGATCATTTCCAAAGAAGCAAAACGTACGAACCGAATTACTCACATGAAGTGATTAATGGAAAATATGATATGATCATTTTTGGATTTGCTGATTGTTATAACGGATGTGGATCTACTACTCTAAATCCAAATGCAGTCCAATCCGTTAAAAACTTTATCCAATCCGGTCAAAGCGTGATGTTTACACACGATGTCATGTTCGGAGAAAATAACATATGGGTCAATGAATTTGGTTCAATCGTTGGACAAATTCAGCCATGGACAGATTTAGGAAATGGGGCTCCAAATCCGTCAACAAGTACAAAACAAGTAAATAGCGGTTTAATGACAAACTATCCTTTTCAGTTAGGAGAAAACATCTCGATTGCATTAACACATAACCAATATTATACACTTAACTTAGAAGATGAAAACATTATTTCATGGTATAACATTGTCGGCTCTTCACGTGACGTATATGATAGCTGGAACCATTACTATACGTATTCCAATGGAAACGTCACATATTCTGGAACCGGACATGTCGGAACAACATCAGCCTTTCCAGAAGAAGAACAAAAACTATTCGTCAATACGATGTATCGTGCGTTTTTCGGTTCGAACCATGCACCGCAGTTGACAGTCGTCACACCACAAGAAAACGAAAAAATTCCGAGCAACCAGCCGATTGAGCTATCGTACAAAGTAGAAGATTTAGATTTAGTTGACCGAACGTTTTCCACGAAAGTATGGTTAAACGGTCAAGAAGTGTATGCGGAAAACAATGTGCCAAACGGCAAGATGATCATTCAATCCATTCCGCACAATATGCCAAACGGCGGGACAGCGACGATTAAAATTGAAGCAACAGATGCGCGCGGAGCAAAAGTAACAAAAGAATTTCAAGTGGTGATTGAAAAAGTATCGGCAAATATCGAAGTCAATCGGACGATTTCAACAACGCTCACACCGGTTAACGAACCGATCGCGATGCAATATACGTTAACGCCAAAACCGTTATCTTTATTAACGAATACGTTGTTAAAAGTAACGAACATCGCGTTTGAAGAAAAATTGCCAGCAGGGATCGAAGTGGTTTCATTGCCAAATGGATTTACAAAACAAGGAACGGTGACAGAAGGCTATACAATTAAAGGAACGTTGCCAGATATTTCATTTGTTAAGTCGGGAACAACATATATCGCTGAACCGCAAACGTTTACGATTCAAGTGAAACCGACGGCGAAAGGAACGTTTTCGCTCTCACAAGCTAAACTGACGTACAAAGATATAAATACGCAAGTCGTCAATGTATCGTTTAACGCCGTATCTTTCGTTTCAGATTACAAAATAACAGATGCCACGCTACCAAGCACAATTTTTGTGAACCGCGGTGTGCCGAAAAATGCGCGGTTATTGTTAAACGTCTTGCCGCAAGAAGCGACGATCGCATCAGTAGAATGGAGCGAAAATAGTCATGGGCAAGTTATTTCGATTGACCAAAACGGCGTCATTACCGCAATACAAGAAGGAACAGCACAAGTGACAGCAAAAGTAAAAGATATGTTCGGTAACGTCAAAACAACAACAATGACGGTCATTGTACGCATTCCAGTCGATTCGATAACGATTCAAAACTTTACTGTTTATGTCGGTGAAACGATTCCAATTCCAATAACCGTATCACCTGCAGATGCGAAAAAAGCCGTATCTTATTCGCTAGGAAATAGCTTGTATGCTGAAGTGAATGGTGCAACCGGAACGATTACAGGATTAAAAGAAGGAGTAACGACGTTAACTGTTCAAGCGTTCAATAGAAATGATGAACTCATTGAAAAAACAGTGACCGTCACTATTGAAGCGATTCCAGTCACTGCTGTTGTCGTATCTCCAACGGTTGTAAATATGAACATTGGAGAAACGGCTACGCTTGCCGCAACCGTTGCACCAAATAACGCGACGTACAAAACGATTGAATGGAGATCGTCCAATCCGAATATCGCTTCTGTCGATGAAAATGGACGTGTCACAGGGCTAAGCACAGGGCAAGTGACAATAACAGCGCAAGCACACAACGGTGTGATCGGAACAGCAATCGTTCATGTTGGTTCGCCGTTGACAGGTATTTCACTTCCATCTACATTGCTTGTTCAAAAAGGGAAAACGATCAATGTATTGCCATACATTGCACCAATCCCAGCAAATGCGACGACAAAAATTGTAAGCCGTTCATTTGCTGTTGGAAATAGTTACTATGCTGTTGTCGATCAAAATGGAGAAGTCACTGCGAAACGTCTCGGTGAAACGCCACTGACGGTGAAACTCGTTGATGAAACAGGGAAAACGTGGACGGCATCAACAGTTATTCGCATTGTTGAACAAGCGACAGATCCAACGAAAGGCGGAAATAAAAACGGTTGGCTGTACTAACAAAGGATGTGAACACGTATGAAAAAATTGATGATGCTATTTGTCATCATCAGCTTATTAAGCGGATGTTTTCCGTCGAAAGAAGAAAAACAAAAAAAATTCATCAAAGCGATCGAACAAGGAAATGTAGAAGCGGTTCGCGACTATATGAAACAAGAAAAAAATATTAACTTTAAAATGAACAATGAAACACCGCTTGATGTAGCCATGCGGAACGGTCAGCGTGAAATTGCGGTTCAACTATTAAAAGCTGGAGGGAAGTCGGCTGTTATGCCACTTCCTCCCCTCCATTTTGCGCTCGCTTCTTCTTTGGCTCAAGGAGATGAAGAAAATATTGAAATTGTGAAACAAATGGTGAACGAACAGACGGTGCGTGAAAAAGATAAGGAAAACAATACCCCATTGCATATCGCAGCAGGGAGTGGAGATCTTTCCCTCGTTCAACTCGTTTGCCAATACGATGTTGATATGAATGCGGAAAATAAACAAGGGGAAACGCCATTATTGCTTGCGGTGCAGGCAGGGAATGTGGATGTTGTCCGCTTTTTATATGAACGTGGGGCAAATGTGGAAATTGCCAATAAATCTGGTGAAACGCCGTTATATAAAGCTGTTGAACGAAATTTTATGGATGTAGCAAAATATTTATTAGCAAACAAGGCGAATGTCAACGCCAAAACGAATATTGGAAAAACACCGTTAATGGTTGCAGCTGAATACGGATATGATGAGTTAGTAACCATTTTGCTTCGCTATGGGGCCGATGTACACATAAAAGATCAGACGGGTAACACGGCGCTTTCTCTTGCGCAATATTGGAAACATGAAAATATAATCAAACAGCTAAAAGAAAAAGGAGCGAGGTAGCTCCTTTTCTTATTGTACTCGCAGTTCGTCAACGATGACAGCAAGCTGTTTAACAAGCGGTAAGCCGAGACCGCGGTTAATAAATACATCTTTATTATGTTTAACGACAAAGCGAGCATATTGTTTTTGATCTTCTTCTGACGATATAGGAGTTTGAAACGAGAGGTTCGTTCCGCTCTCGTTCGTTTCACCGCGATACGTATTAATAATTAACCCGTTTTCATCTGTGTACGGAATAATTGAGCCATTGCCGCGCGCAAATAGCCCTCCTTCGATATTGATATATGACCCGACGGCATAAATGACTGCATTGCTATCCGTGTAGAAAAATCCTTTTAAATTCGGTGTGGTGAGTGAAAAGTTGTTCGTAAATTCATTGACACGAGCGATTTCGAGCTCCTCTTTTGTTAATAATACGACTTCTTTCCCGTTTAATCCGCTAATCGTCGTATTGTAAATTGATGTATTTCCGTTGACGTAAATGGTAGAATCGAACGCCACTTGCCCTGTAATCGTTAAGTTACCGAGTACAATGATGTTTCCTGAAATTTGTAAAAGAGAACTTCCCGCATTTTCTAACGTCAAGTCGCCATTTACAATCAACCATTGTCCATCATTTAAAGTGAACGAAGTAATATCGAAATACGGAACTGTACTTGTATCAAGGAAAATGGATTTCCCGCTAGCAATCGCAACGTCTAACGCAGTTGGTAAATTAGTGGCATCATCCACAGTCACAAATGCAAACGATGGTTTTAATTGTTCTACAAGCTCTGACAATGGTAAAGAAATGAGATTTTGATATTGCGTTTGTTTACTTTGATCAAATGCATCAATGCCAGCTGCGGAGAGCAGTTTATCTTTTAATGTGAAATCGAAGTTTACGTCAATAAACTCCTCTTGTTCTTTTTGAATGCTCGGTCCTTGATATTGAAACGACAGGGAGCTAGATGAAAAATCGTTCATGTTTTTTGTAAATTCGTTTGATATCGTGTAACAGCTTTTTGCTCCGTTTTCGTGATCGCATGCATAGCGATTGCCATCAACGAACAATATACTTTTTTCGCTTGTCGTCGGAAATGATGTTTGCACAGAATAAAGCGTTGAGTTGTAAATATAGTTGGCAACATTAGTGACGTATATATCTTTCCCTGCATATATATTGCCATCAATATATGCTCCGCCATTTAATGTGACATTTTCACGCGAGCCAAGGGCATATTTTAAAAAGCTTGGCGCATTCGTGATAATCACTTCGCGAGTGACTGCTTTGTTTCCGTATGGGGCAGATATACGAAAGACGCGTGTAAATAAGTGATTGCGCACAATTCCTTTTTCATCGGTTATGTCTTCGATCGTGACGCCATGGCGGTTCATGAGCTCATTCAAAAAACCTACCTGTGCATTTCCTAAGTCAACATCAAGTTGCGCAGGAGTTGATAACGTTAACTGTTCGACTTTTACTTTTAGTTCAGCGACTGTTTCTTCTACAGCTTTCACCGCGTCGTGGAGCGATGTGACATCTTCGACTCGCACTTGTGTAAATTTTGCTTGATATATGCTAACGGATAAAATCGTAAGCCCGATGATAAAAAAGACAGTGACCGTTAACATCACAAGCACAAGACTATATCCTCTTTCATTCACATCGATCCCCCCTTAAAATCCGAATTCTGACTGTAATGTAAACGGTTCGATATATAACGGGTCGTCTGGATTTCGGTGGTCGTTATCTTGAACAGATAAACGAATCGAAATGATTCCGCTTTTACATACGTTTTGTTGTTTTCGCATGCACGTATAGGTGAATGTAGATTGTTCAGGAATAATGCGTAAATTTGATGTCGTGATTTTTTTTTCATTTATTTGTAACGTTTCGTTAGACGTGTCAATAATGATTTTTAGCGTTTCATTTCCTTTTTCTTTTTCTTCCACGAGCCCTGTATTTGTGTCAATTTCTTTTTTTACTTGATTGACAAACGTTAGCGTATAGTTATTTGATTCGTCCTCTTTTAAACCGTCTGGCGCAAATGCATATAATTCGTTAAAAATCATTGTCATGATTACATCTGCTTCGCTCCGTAGTTGATTTTCAATGCCTATTCGTTTATATGCTTTCGTTCCTGCTGTAAATACGCCGTATGCAGAAGCGGCAATAACGGATGTGATCGCTAGCCCAACAAGCAGTTCGATCAGCGTTAATCCTCGTTCGTTAGCGAATACTTTCATTGGCGATCACTCCTTTTAATACGATCACTTCGTTATTCGAGCGAACAGTCACATATAAACGAAGTAAATAATTGCTTACGTCCTCAACCGGCTCTTTTTCTTGTTGAATGGCTTGTGTTAAAGGGTCTGGAAATTCAGTTGGTGGGTTTGTTTTTATTTGCGACCATATTGTTTGATCGTATGGAATGAGCCAAGCTTGTACGTCTTCTTCATCGTATGTGACATTGTTAACCGTCGGTGAAAAAACAGCTTTACATACATGTTCGTCAGGGAATAAAGACGAATTTGCACACGATGAAGCGTCCAAACGAATAAAAGGTGTTTGTTGTGTGATATGATTGGTTGTATATTCGGATATGGTTTGAAAATCAAGTCGTTCCATATAATGAATCACACCGCGTGCGATATTTATAGCGATCGTTTTTGATTGGTTATACGTTGTATATGTCATTGCATTTGTGAAAAACATAAACATGCCGCTCACAACAAACGACAAAATGACGATCGATAAGAGCACTTCAATTAACGTAAACCCACGTTTGTTATAAAAAATATTTATTTTCTTTTGACACATTTTCCTTCCCCTTCTTTTAAAATACATAACTTTATTATACAATATGTTAGAGTTAGTGTTTGCATCATTTTGAATGGGGGGAGCGATTTGTCGTATTTATTTTTTGTCATTTTTTTTCTCATATTAATCCCCATCTATATTCGATTACCTTTTGGATGGACAAAAAAAGGACTTGCTCTTTTATTAACGATCGCTTGTTTATTAAGTGCTTTTGGTATGATTGCGATCGAACAATTTCCACTTTGGCAAGCTGCATTATTTCTTTTTCTTTTAGTGATCGCGAGTACATATTTACTTGAACAAAAGCTCGGCCATTTATTTTATGCACGCATTTATGAGCATGATATCATTGTTGAAGATGACGGAGAAGATGAGCGAAAAGATGAACAGCCGCTTGTGATGAAAGAAGTGACAGAAGAACATTCGGAAAATGAGCTGCAACAAGTCGATGATATCGATGTCGAATGGAGCGAGGGGGACTGGCAAGAAGTTGAGCAACATGTTTCGATCGAGCCGTTAACCGATGCATATGATGATGTTATTGAACCGAACGCGAATATGGACGATGTCATTGAGCCGTTACACAACGATGACATAGATGTAGACGAAGCATTTATCATCCAAGAACGGTGGGACGATTTGCTTAGCGATATAAGTGATGAAACGTCACGTGATGAATCATTTGAGAATGAAATAAAAGAAGAGCTTGATATAGAAACGCTTGCTATCGTAGAACAACCGATCGAACAAATGGCTAACGAACGACATGAAAGCGAAACGACGTTACAAAGTGTTGTCGTACATACAGTGAGCGAGCAAGAAATGGACATCATCCCGGTTATCGATCATGCTTTACAACAGCAAGAAGAAGAGGCAAACATTCCGATGCTCGAAGAAGCAGTTGTTTATGATGAACAACCGTTTCAAAGTGCATCGAATGAGATGGAAACAATAGCAGAAGAAAAAGAAACGGAACTTTTGCGTATGCTTCCAAAGCCGTTGCTGAAAAATTTACTCGCTTCGTTATATGCGATGCGTTCACAGTTGTCAGATCATGAATATGAACAGCTTATTCATAAACATTTACATCCCCGTTTACACGAACAAGATTATTATACATTTGCAAATGTATTAATGGAACATTATGTAGCTTCAAAACAATATGAAAAGCTATATCGCTTTGCAACACAACTGTATGCACAATATGAGTGTTATCCAATCATTCAACAACAATTAACACATATGATACATTACGCTGAACAAAAAATGAGGTGGGAAAAATGAAAAGTAGCACACAAGTTATCGGTCTTCCGGTCATTAGCATCCAAAACGGAGTTCAACTTGGACAAGTGAAGTCGCTTGTCGTGAACCCAGAAAAAGGAACAATTGACTTTTTAATTGTTGATCAAGAAAATTGGGAAATTAGCATGAAAGCGATTCCGTTTCGCAACGTCATTGGAATTGGTGAATTTGCCGTAACGGTTGAAGAAGAACGAGCTGTACTTGATTTAAACGTCATTCCGATTGCCAATGAGCTCGTCAATAAAAAAATTGGGATTAAACAAGCAAAAGTAATGACGAGAAAAGGTCAATTGCTCGGTGAAGCAACGGAGTTTTATATTGACGAAGAAACAGGACAAATTATCGGTATTGAAGTGCAAATCGGAAATGAGTCTCGCATCGTTCGCGCTGATCACGTCATTACGTACGGAAAAGAGCTACTTATTGTTCACGAAGACGCGCAGCAAACGGTGGCTTCGGACGTGAGTGAGTTGTTGTCACTAAGAGGGACACAAGTAGAGCCCCTTGTTGAACAAATGACACCAAAAACAGTTGAAACGGAACTCGATGAGTTGCGTCGAAAACAAATTGATATGTTAACAGGAAAACGGGTGTTAAAAGATATTGTTGATTCAAACGGTCAAACATTGATTGCGAAAGATACAATTTTAACGAAAGAACATATTATTCGTGCCCAAGAAGAAGGACCAGACGTTGTTATTGAATTGTCGATAAATGTCGAGTAAGGAGGCGTATGCCGTGCGCCAAATCGCTTCGCTTAAGTTGTTTTTCACGTTGCTTCTTACCGTTTCATATTTACTTGCAAGTACGAAAGTGGCGACATGGGCGTACGAGTCGTTCGTTAGTGGCGATACATTTGCTAAAGGAACGAGCATCGGGCCAGTCGATATATCGAATCGTTCATACGAAGAAGCATATGAACGAATCAATCAAAAAGTAAATGAATGGAAAAAAACAACGCAAATTACGCTCGAAATAGAGGAAAAGAAATCCACTATACCGACAAATATGTTTACATTTCATATTGAAGAGAGCATAAAACGAGCGGAGAGTGGGAAGAGCACCCCTCTCCTCGTTTCCGTTGACGGACAAGCTTTACAAGATGTGATTTCTTCGCTTGGCGTATCAAGTGATTGGATCGATGTTGAAAAAGTAAGAGCACAAGTAGAACAAACGGCGGCTTTGCTTACATCTGCTCAACTGTCTCTTAGCCAATATATTCGAGAAGAGATGCAAAAAGAGACGATATTGTCGCAAGCAATCGTTCCTTCGTCAGAAGAACTTCGTGCGATGACGCCAACAACAATCGTCATTGAGCCAAAACAAGTATTTTCTGTTTCGGACTTTTTCAAACAGCAAGGAATAAATTTATCAAAAGAAGCGATGACGTTATTTGCATCAGCATTGTATGAGGCCGTTGTACCGACAAATTTTGAAATTGTTGAACGGCATACGAGCCCTGTATTGCCAAATGGGATCAAGGCAGGATTTGAAGCGGCCGTTGAACGAAATAAAAAAGATTTTATATTTTTTAATCCAAACGATCAGCCATATACGGTTGAATGTGAAACAGAAGGCGGTCAAATGAAAGTTGCGCTAATCGGCATGCCGTTTATTTATCAATACGTATTAAAAACGGATCCGATCGAGTATTACGATCCGAAAACGATTGTCCAATATAGCGCATTGCTGAAGCCGAATGAAAAGCGAATAAAGGAAGAAGGAAAAAAAGGAATGCTCATTCGCTTGTACAAAGAAGTGTACGATCGCAATCGAACAATGATTGAAACGGTACCCGTTTCGGAAGACTTTTATCCGCCTGTTCATCACGTTGAATTGCGTGGATTGCAAGCAGGAGTAAGTAACGGAACGGAGACACCGACTCCAAATGAATCACCTTCAACACAGTTACCACAACAAGACGACATATGGGGAAATGAAAACGAGCAAATAAAAGGAAATGAGGATGAGACCTCATGAAAAAGCAAGAGCGAAAACGACTAGGTGATTTGCTTGTTGAAGCGGGATTAATTACGAAAGAACAACTCGAAGAAACGTTAAAAGAAAAAGCACCTGGTCAAAAATTAGGAGATGCGTTGTTGCAACGAGGATATATTACGGAGCAACAATTAATCGAAGTGTTAGAGTTTCAACTTGGTATTCCACACGTCAGCTTATATCGCTATCCAATTGATCCGAAATTAATGAATCTCGTACCGAAAGAATTTGCGAAACGAAATATGCTCATTCCTTTAAAACAAGACGGGGATCGGCTGTTTGTCGCCATGGCAGATCCGATGGATTTTTTTGCGATTGATGATTTGCGTCTATCGACAGGCTTTCACATTGAAGTTGCCATTGCATCAAAAGACGATATTTTACGGGCAATTAATAAATATTACGATATTGATGATTCAGTGGAAGAATTTTTAAACATCGCTCCTCCGCAAGAAGTGCGTGAGCAAGAAAAGCTTGTGGAAGATGACTCGCCGATTGTTCGACTCGTCAATCAAATTTTACAAATGGCAGTAGAACAACGAGCGAGCGATATTCACATTGATCCACATGAAACGAAAGTCGTCATTCGTTATCGCATCGACGGCATTTTGCGCACAGAGCGGGCGTTGCCGAAACATATGCAAGGAATGTTAACGGCGCGCATAAAAATTTTAGCGAATATGGATATTACAGAACATCGCGTTCCGCAAGATGGACGGATTAAAATGAACATCGATTTTCATCCTGTCGATTTGCGCGTATCGACGTTGCCGACCATTTACGGTGAAAAAATCGTTATGCGCGTGCTTGATTTAGGAGCAGCATTAAACGATTTAAACAAACTCGGATTTAATAAATTGAATTTACAACGGTTTATTCAACTGATTGAACAACCAACGGGCATCGTGTTAATTACAGGACCGACGGGTTCAGGAAAATCGTCGACGCTTTATGCGGCATTAAACCGATTAAATGGGGAACATGTGAATATTATTACAATTGAAGATCCGGTCGAATATCAGCTTGAAGGAGTAAACCAAATTCAAGTAAATCCGAATGTTGGGATGACATTTGCTGAAGGGTTGCGTTCGATTTTGCGCCAAGATCCAAACATCATTATGGTTGGAGAAATTCGTGATCGTGAAACAGCGGAAGTAGCGATTCGCGCCTCTTTAACAGGGCATCTTGTATTAAGTACGTTGCATACGAATGATGCATTAAGCACTGTTGCTCGTTTAATTGATATGGGAGTCGAGCCGTTTTTAGTTGCCACATCGCTTTCAGGAGTCGTTTCGCAGCGTCTCGTGCGACGCGTTTGTCGCGATTGTCAAGAAGAACAAGAGCCGACGAAGCGGGAAATCGACATTTTCGCTCGTCGTGGCTTGAAAATTGAAAAAGTGATGCGCGGTCGTGGTTGCCCGACATGCAATATGACAGGATATAAAGGGCGTATTGCGCTACATGAATTAATGGTGATGTCTGATGAAATGAGAAAAGTCATTTTAAATGGCGAGCCGCTTTCGAAACTGCGCGAAATTGCGATAAAAAATAAAATGATTTTTTTAATTGATGACGGCTTATTAAAAGTGAAGCAAGGGCTTACGACAACAGAAGAAGTGTTGCGTGTAAGCATTGGGTAAGGTGATGAAGATGAGACAAAAAGTAGATGCGATGTTGCGAGCTGCATTTGAGTTAAAAGCATCTGATATTCATTTAACGGTCGGCGTTCCCCCGATTTTTCGCGTGAACGGAGATTTAAAACGATACGGTCAAGGTGTGTTATCGCCAACCGATACAGAACAAATGGCAAGAGCGATCGTTCCAGAGCATATGTGGGCGCGCTTTGAAACAGATGGCGAGTTAGATTTGTCGTATAGCCTTTCCGGTGTTTCACGTTTCCGTGTGAATGTGTTTAAACAACGTGGATGCATATCGCTTGCCATTCGTATCGTACCGACAAAAATTCCGACGCTTGAAGAATTGCAATTGCCAGATGTATTAAAAAAAATGGTAACAAAACCACAAGGGCTTATTCTTGTTACCGGACCGACAGGAAGCGGAAAATCGACGACGTTAGCTGCGATGATCGATTATATGAATAAAACGATGCGCAAACATATTATTACGCTTGAAGATCCGATTGAATACGTGCATAAGCATGGAGGATGTATTATTGACCAGCGCGAGATCGGGACGGATACAAACAATTTCGCAAATGGACTTCGAGCGGCGCTTCGACAAGATCCAGACGTCATTTTAGTTGGAGAGATGCGCGATCTAGAAACGATTCAAACAGCCATTACCGCCGCGGAAACAGGGCATCTTGTATTCGGGACGCTTCATACGTCCAGCGCACCGGCGACAATTGATCGTATCATTGATGTATTTCAACCTGAGCAACAAACACAAATTCGCATTCAATTGGCTACTGTGTTAGTTGCGATTATTTCGCAACGATTATTTCCGCGCGCTCAACAAAACGGACGCATTGCAGCGACAGAAATATTAATTAACAATGCGGCAATTGCAAATTTAATTCGCAACGGAAAAATACATCAAATTCCGAGCATTATGCAAACGAACCGCGCGCTCGGTATGCATACGCTTGAAGCGAACATTAAAGAACTCGTCCAACAAGGATTCATTGCAAAAGAATCGGTTGAGCCGTATTTGCAGGAAGGGTGAAATAGATGGCGCAATTTCGCTATGAAGCGCGCGATGTGCGCGGGCGAGTGAAAAAAGGTACGATCGTTGCTTCGTCGCGTCGAGATGTCATCATGAAACTGCGAGAACAACGATTAAAAGTCATTGACGTACGCGAAGTACCACAGACGTTATTAACAAAAGAAATTACGTTCGGAAATCCCGTAAAACTGCAGCATTTCGTCATTTATTTACGCCAATTTGCTACGCTTTTAAAAGCAGGGGTAACGATCGTTGACGCCACTCGCATTTTAGCGGAACAAACGGAAAGTAAAGCGTTAAAAAAAGCGCTCGTGCACGTTGAGGAGCAGTTGAGAAGCGGTAAACCGTTGTCTACGGCGATGACAGATCATCCGAACATTTTTCCTTCGCTCGTCGTCAATATGATTCGTGCGGGGGAAGCGAGCGGAAGCATTGACGAAACGCTCGAAAGGCTTGCCGATCATTTTGAAAAAGTACATCGCACAAGGCAAAAAATTGTTTCCGCTCTTGCATATCCGATCGTTGTTGGAATGATTGCTGTCGTCGTTGTCATCTTTTTGCTCGTGAGCGTCGTTCCGACATTCGTTTCGATGTTTGCTGATTTTGGCGCAGAACTGCCAACCATTACGAAGTTTGTTTTACGTGCAAGCGAAGTGATGCAAACGTATTGGTGGGGCGTCATTTTGTTGTTCATCGCTCTATATATTTTATTAATCATGTTAAGGAAACAAAAAGTAACGAAATATTATTTAGACGTTTTCATGCTTCGCATGCCGATTTTTGGTGGGATGATGCAAAAAGCGGTGCTAGCGCGTATGACGCGCACATTAAGTTCTCTTTTTTCAAGCGCTGTCCCTATTTTACAAGCGCTTGCCATCGTAGAAACGGTCGTTGAAAACGAAGTCGTTGCTCGCGTCATTCGCACATCGCGTGATGCGCTTGAACGCGGAGAATCATTAACAGAGCCGATGAAGAGACATTGGGCATTTCCGCCACTTGTCACACAAATGATTGCGATCGGAGAACAAACCGGCTCACTAGATGCGATGCTTGCAAAAGTTGCTGATTTTTACGAAGCGGAAGTCGAAGCAGCGACGGATCGTTTAAAATCGTTAATTGAGCCGCTCATGATCGTATTGCTTGCAAGCGTCGTCGGGACGATCGTCACATCCATTTTAGTGCCGATGTTTGATATATTTAATCATATTCAACAATAAAACTAGTACTTTTCAACTAGACTGTTATCGTGTAAAATGATGAGAGAAAACAAAAAAATGCAAAGGAGAGGAATTATGTTAAAACGATTCATTCGTAACGAAAAAGGTTTAACGTTAATTGAGTTGTTAGCAGTCATCGTTATTTTAGGGATCATTGCTGCTATTGCGATTCCGAGTATTGGAGCAATCATTGACAATTCTAAAAAAGATGCTCATATTGCCAATGCCAAACAGCTTGTTAACGCAGCAAGAATAGCTGTTACAGCTGATGCTGCAAATGCAGCCAAAACATCATTCACGATGCAAGAGTTAGTTAATGGTGGGTATTTAGAAAAGACACCGAAGTCACCTGGGGACAAATTAGATTACGATCCAGAGAAATGCCAAGTTTTTGTTACGAAAGATCAAACAACAGGGAATTTCAGCTATGAAGTTGAATTAGTCGATAAAGGAGATCCTGAGCATAAGTATATTGCAAAGAAAAATGTAGATGAATTAAAGAGAAGTGACGTTAAACTTGAATAGTATATTATCTATTTCTTTCCTCCTCGGTCTTTTTCTCGGCTCTTTTTATAATGTTGTTGGGTTAAGGGTACCGAAAGGGGAGTCGATTGTTGCGCCGCGTTCGCATTGTCCGCATTGTAAGCGGACGTTGACGGCGTTAGAGTTAATTCCGGTTGTTTCGTATGTGTTGCAAAAAGGGAAATGTCGCGCGTGTTCGGCGCGCATTTCCTTTGTTTATCCGTTCATTGAGCTGTCCACGGCTATATTGTTTACGCTCGCCCCGCTTTTTGTCGGTTGGTCAGCGGAAGTAGCCGTTAGTTGGACGCTCATTTCTTTATTCGTTATTATTTTTGTGTCTGACGTGCATTATATGATTATCCCAAACCGTGTTTTATTATTTTTTACTCCACTTCTTCTTGTTGAACGTTTATGGGTTGCTCCGCTTACTCCTTGGTGGGATAGTTTACTCGGTAGTGTTGTTGGATTTATGATATTGTTTGTAATAGCGGTTGTGAGTAAAGGTGGCATGGGTGGTGGAGATATTAAACTATTTGCGTTAATCGGTTTAGCGCTTGGTGCAAAGCTTACCGTTCTAGCTTTCTTTTTATCGACGCTCGTCGGGACAATATTCGGACTGATTGGTATGGCAATTGGCCGTGTGAAACGAGGCGAACCGATGCCGTTCGGACCAGCGATCGTCGTTGGGACGTTAATCGCTTATTTTTTCGGAGATACGATCATCGATGCGTACGTAAAGGTTATGATGTAAGGAGAACGAACTATGCGGCTTTTTTCGTTGAAACATAAAGTGGGCAACATTGTTATAAAAGATCACGTCATTCGCTATGTCGAATTAAAACAACAGCAACCGCTCGTTTTGCATACGTGCGAGGAATGGCCGCTTCCAGAAGGAATTGTGCGAGACGGGAAAATTGTCGATGAAGAACAGTTCGCTCATATTATGGAGCAATGTGTCGATATGTGGAAGATGAAACATCGCCGCATTCGCTTTCTCGTTCCGGATCCACTCATCGTTATTCGTAAAGTTCCGTTACCGAAAGAAATCGATGTAGAAGATGTACGTAGTTATTTATTTATGGAAATTGGTTCAACTATTCTGCTTCCGTTTGAAGAGGCGGTATTTGACTATGCTTTGCTTGAAAAAACGAAAGAGGCGTTTCACATTTTATTGTTTGCCGCACCGGAAGCGAACGTGATGCAATATGCCCAACTGTTTGAGGAAGTGAAATTAAAACCGATGGTGGCAGATATTTCCCCGCTTAGCTTATATCGCTTATTTTACACATTTCATTTAGCGAACGATGTTGATCACTTTTTATTCGTTCAATTTGATTTATCGTCGTTGAACGTCAGCGTATTTTATCAACATCGTCCAATATTCACGCGCCAGTTAGCGTTTGATGCTCAATGGACGTATTGGGAAAAAACGAATGAAGGATGGACGTGGTTAAAAGAAGGTGAACCAGAGCGACAGCTTGAAGACGTATATAAAGAGCTTGAGCGCGTCATGAGCTTTTACCGTTTTTCATTACAACAAGGCAAGGCGCAAATTACCCGCATCGTCATTACTGGGGACCACCCGCTAATCAATACGTTTGCCAGCTTGTTACAAGAGCGTCTGGATATCGCGGTCGAAACGTTGACGTTGCCACTTTCGGTCGACCCAGCTTATTATTTACCAATTGGACTCGGACTCAAAGAGGGTAGTGCACATGCTAGTCGAAATTAACTTATTGCCGAAACGTGAACGAAAATCCCGTCTCATCCCGCTTTTATCCATTGTGGCCGCTGTTTTATTCATCGTTGGTGCGACGACGTTTTATTTCGTCGTACAACGCATGGAACAACAAATCGCCCAATTAAAAACGGAGCTTGATCAAACGAAAGCGTTACGAATAGCAGAAGAAGAAAAACAAAAAACAGCTGCGAACACATCTGTCGGAGTCCAGTTACAAGAAGCGATTCAATGGGCGGAGCAATATCCGATTCATACGGTTGCGCTTTTACATGAATTGATTGAACGATTGCCAGAGCGAGGGTTTTTAATGAACATTTCGTATGCGCGAGATGGCGCCATTCAACTGACCGCTCAATTTGATACAACGCGTGAAAGTGCCGCATATTTACAATCATTAAAAGACGCATCGTTTATCGCAGACGTGAAACTGACGAGTTTAACTGCATCAGAAGGAAAGGCGGAAGAAGAAGGAATCATGCCGCGGTATATCGGACAATTTTCTATTCAGCTAAATATGGAGGAATGGAAAAAACAGCAACAAGGAGGGGGAAAATGAGAAAAGGACTTATCGTGATGATTTCCCTCTTGTTGCTTACGCTACTATCATTTGCGCTATATATATATGTGTACAAACCGCTTGATGAACGAAGAGAGCAACTGAAAACAGAATTACAGATGGAAAAAAAGTTGCTGCAAACGTTACAAAGCAAACAACCGTCAGACGATTTGCGTATCAGTTTAATCGAGTTGCAAAAACGCGTCCCTGTTCAACCGTTTGTCGAGCAGTTTTTATTAGATATTGAAAAAGCAGAAGTCGTATCAAATAGTGAAGTATTGTCGCTCACCTTTCAAGAAGGAGAAAACGTTGAAGGGCCTCCTACTCCGATTCAAAAATTAACGGTCAATATATCTGTTCGCTCTCCTTCCTATTTTGCGCTCGAACAATTTATTGATGTGTTGGAGCGATCGAAGCGCATCGTGTCAGTCGATTCGCTATCGTTTACAGGATATGAAGAATGGACGACAGTGATGGATGAAGTACCGGAGCTGTCTTATTCCCTTACTGTTTCAACGTTTTATGCGCCAGAGTTGCGCCAATGGATTGAGCAATTGCCACCGCTTGATTTACCGCAACCGAGCGAAAAGCGCAATCCGTTTCCTTCACTAACGGAGCAATAAAGGAGTCGGTCGGATGCAAAATGAGCGCGGAATGACGTTAATCGAACTGTTAGCCGTCATTGTTATTTTAAGTATTTTAGTCATGATTGCGACCGTGTCTGTCGTTGAAGTCATTAAAAAGTCACGTGATCGAGCGTTTGTCGCGACAGCGTATTCGCTATACGAGGCGGCACGACTTCACGTTGGTGCACAAAAAGTAGAGTTTTTAACGCCAAATGAAAGTGAGATATTAACGTACAAACAATTAGTTGACGATGGCGTTCTTGAGGGAATCATTGATCCGTACACATCGAAACGGTTGCCCCCAAATGATGATTCGTATGTCATTGTGACGAAACAACATGACGGTACGATTGCGTATGCGGTTTGTTTAAAAGGGGAAACGAAGCAAATTTGTAAAGAAAATGGCGTACCTGTCGATCAGTTGTCGATAAATGACATTCAAGATCGGTAGTGCGAAATTTGACGAAAACCTTCCGCGACGAGACGACAAATGTCTCGTTTTTTTTTTCTTCTTTTATGTTACGATGACCGAAGAATGACAGCGGGAGGGAGAAAAAATGGACAAGCCAGCGAAAAAAGCAATTGTGATTAAAGTGAATGGAAAAGAACAACCGTATACGACAGCGACGAACGTATTACCGCAATGGACAAGTGATGAGAGCGATGAAAGGCATGAAAAACAAGATGATTCGATCCAATTTGATAGTAAACGATATAAAAAACGATCACCTTGGCGTTCGTTTTTGCTAGCGATTGCTTTAGCTGTCGTTCTTGGGACAAGCTTTGGTTTATTTGTATTAACGATCATTCCGACAACCGAAACTCCTTCGACCCCCACATTGCAGCAAGAACAAAAGGAAGAAGAGCCAATGATGAAACCGACAGCAACCGTTTTTGTCGTTCAAGGTGGGGTGTTTCAAGATACGGAAGCGGCGAAAGCGTACGTACAAAAAATAAAAGGGCAACATCGTCCAAGCGTCATGGTAGGAAAACAACCGATTTACGTCTTTTTAGGCATGGCATTGACGAAAGAGGAGGCAAAGAAAATCGCGAGCTTATACGAACTGCTTGGAGTTGACACATACGTAAAAACATGGAACATATCGGTAGGAGAAAAAGAAAAGGAGCCGTTTATGACGATCGTTTCAGCAATTAGCTTATTGTTGAATGGACAACCGTTTTCAAATGAACAATGGAAGCAACTCGAGTCGTATTCGTTTCAAGATGAACATATGAAAAAAGCGTATGAAGCGCTTTTCGCTTTTCGCCAAACAAACGATCAATCACAATTATGGATCGCACAACAACATTTATTAAATGTTTTACAATAAGAAGCGCGCAGCTTCTTTTTTTCTTTGTCGAACCATTGTATATTGTGTATAAATTTGGTACGATACAATTGTATCTTCCTTGAAACAAACGCTCATGACAGAAAGGTGATGACGATGCAACTTGTTTTAGCTTCTAGTTCTCCTCGTCGAAAACAACTTCTTCGTATGCTTGGACTTCCGTTTGACATCCTCGTCAGCGATGTCGATGAATCATTTGATGCCGATTTATCCCCAAGTGAAATTGTACAGCAGCTCGCACATAAAAAAGCAAATGCAGTATGGCAACAAAAAAGCGACGCGTGCGTCATCGGTGCTGATACGATCGTTGTATGTGAAAATGAGGTGCTTGGAAAGCCGACAAGCGAACAAGACGCCTTTCGGATGTTAAAACGTTTATCAGGAACGACACATGAAGTATGGACAGGTGTCGCCATTTGTACGGAAAAAGAGTGTGTCACTTTCGCAGAAAAAACGGACGTCACGTTTTGGCCGCTTACAGATGAAGATATTTGGGCATATATTGCAACGAAAGAACCGCTCGATAAAGCGGGCGCATACGGCATTCAACAACGTGGGGCGCTTTTTGTGAAAAAGATTGACGGCGACTATTTTTCCGTTGTTGGTTTGCCGATTGCAAGGCTCGCTCGCGAATTAAAAAAATTCGGATTTTATCCATTTCGTTAAAAAAAGGTTAAAATAGAGGGGGGAACGTATGCTTATTCGTCATGTTCCGCCCGATGAGCGCCCGCGTGAACGCTTGCTTTCTGAAGGACCGCAAAGTTTATCCAATCAAGAATTGTTAGCTATTTTGCTTCGCACGGGGACGAAACAATATTCCGTTCTTACGCTTGCGCAACATTTACTTACCCATTTTGAAGGACTTCGTCAGCTAAAAGATGCAACGATTGAAGAAATGACAAGCATTAAAGGGATCGGAAAAACAAAAGCGATCCAAATTATTGCAGCGCTTGAACTTGGCCGACGCGTGCATCAACTTCAATACGATGATCGTTACGTCATTCGTTCTCCGGAAGACGGTGCGCGTTACGTCATGGAAGATATGCGTTTTTTAAGCCAAGAACATTTCGTTGTGCTATATTTAAATACGAAAAATCAAGTGATGCATAAAAAGACAGTATTTATCGGCAGTTTAAATGCATCGATCGTCCATCCGCGCGAAGTGTATAAAGAAGCGATTAAACGTTCTGCTGCTTCGATCATTTGCATTCACAATCATCCATCAGGGGATCCGACGCCGAGCCGCGAAGATATTGAAGTGACGCGCAGGCTCGCAGAATGCGGCCGTCTCGTTGGCATTGAGCTGCTTGACCATTTAATTATTGGTGATAAAACATATGTGAGTTTAAAAGAAAAAGGATATGTGTAAATCATTCTCTTTTCATTGTAATTGCGTTATAATAAATGTCATGAGTTTTTGAAAGCATTTTGTTTCAGAAAGGAAGATACGAACATGTTTGGAATTGGATCAAGAGATCTCGGAATAGATTTGGGCACTGCCAATACGCTTGTATACGTGAAAGGAAAAGGAATCGTTTTGCGCGAGCCTTCTGTCGTTGCGCTACAAAAAGATACGAAACAAATTGTTGCCGTTGGAAATGAAGCGAAACAAATGATCGGACGTACGCCAGGAAACGTTGTGGCGCTTCGTCCAATGAAAGATGGAGTGATCGCTGATTACGAAACGACAGCCATTATGATGAAGTACTATATTAAACAAGCGACGAAAAATAGCGGATTGTTTGCTGGAAAGCCATACGTGATGGTGTGCGTGCCGTCAGGTATTACGGCAGTCGAGGAGCGTGCTGTCATTGACGCAACGAGACAAGCAGGGGCTCGCGACGCTTACACGATCGAAGAACCGTTTGCGGCGGCAATTGGTGCGAATTTGCCTGTATGGGAGCCAACAGGAAGCATGGTTGTCGATATCGGGGGTGGCACAACGGAAGTCGCTGTCATTTCTTTAGGCGGCATCGTTACGAGCCAGTCGATTCGTGTCGCTGGTGATGAAATGGATGAAGCCATTATTCAATATATTCGCAAAACGTACAATTTAATGATTGGGGAGCGCACAGCGGAAGCGATTAAAGTCGAAATTGGGTCGGCAGGCAATCCGGAAGGGATCGGAAGCATGGAAATTCGCGGTCGCGACTTATTAACAGGCTTACCGAAAACGATTGAAATTCATGCGGAAGAAATCGCTGAAGCGTTGCGCGATACGGTATATGCCATTGTTGATTCCGTAAAAAATACGCTTGAAAAAACGCCGCCAGAACTTGCTGCAGATATTATGGATCGTGGAATTGTGTTAACGGGTGGAGGAGCGTTATTGCGCAATTTAGATAAAGTCATTAGCCAAGAAACGAACATGCCAGTTATTATTGCTGAAAATCCGCTCGATTGCGTCGCGATCGGTACAGGAAAAGCGCTCGACCATATTCATTTATTTAAAAATAAAGCGCGAGACCATCGCTAATGCGTAAGAAGGTGTCGTTATGCCGAAATTTTTCTTAAATAAACGGCTAATTATATTGCTTGTTAGCATCATGGTACTCGTGGCTCTCATTGGTTTTTCGTTAAAAGAACGAAATGAATTAACGTGGATGGAAAAATTCGCAAAAGACACCGTTGTTTTTATGCAATCTATCGTGCACAAGCCCGCACAGCTCGTTGCGGGCTTCTTTGAAAATGTGAACGATTTGCGCCATACATATGAAGAAAACAAGCAGTTAAAAGCGCACTTAGAGCAATACGTTCTTTTGCAATCCGAGGTGGAATCGCTCAAAAAAGAAAACGAACGTTTACGTGAGCTGCTTGATAAAAAAGAAAGTTTACGTGATTTTGTCGCCATTCAAGCGACGGTGATCGGGCGCAATCCAGATCGTTGGGAAGAGACGTTAATTGTAAATAAAGGATCTCAACACGGTGTGAAAAAAGATATGGCGGTCATTACGCCTCAAGGGCTCATTGGTAAAGTGCGCAGCGTCTCACCATTTAGCGCAACGGTGCAACTTTTGAGTGCAAACGATCGACAAAATCGCATCTCTGCATTTATTCAAGGAGATGAAAACGTATTCGGTTTAATCGAAGGATACGACGAAGAACGGGAAGCATTGCTGCTCAAACGCATTCCATATGATGCGAAAATAAATAAAGGGCAGCGTGTATTTACATCAGGACTTGGCGGGATTTTTCCAAAAGGATTATTTATCGGAGAAGTGGAAGAAGTCGTTGCGGATGAGTACGGGCTGACACAAATTGCCTATATCAAGCCAGCAGCGAATTTTTATGACATTGATGATGTGATGATCGTGAAACGAAAAATTGAAATGTCACAAGAGGAGGAAGGACAATGAGACGTTTTTTTCTCCCTTCTCTTGTGACCGTTATGTTTTTATTGGAAAGCATTATTGTGCAATTTTTTCCGTATCCGTTATTTGATGTTTATTTGCTCGTTCCGCGTATTTTGCTTATTTTAATTGTGTTTATTACGATTTTTATTGGACAAGCAGAAGGAATGACGTACGGATTTATCTTTGGGCTGTTGTATGATGTGGCATATACGGAATTATTAGGCGCTTATGCGTTTGCCTTTGCGCTCGTCGCTTATTTAATTGCGAAAGCGATGAACGTTTTTCATAAAAATGCATGGACAGCCTCCTTTTTTGCGATTGTTGCCATTGCATGTGTGGAATGGTACGCATATGTCATTCAACTCGTTATTAGCCGGACGACGATGCCTGTTCCAACATTTTTGCAGTCGCGCTTTTTACCAACGCTATTTATTCATACGATTGTTATTTTAGTTATTGCTTATCCGTTAAAGCAATTGCTGCTTAAGTGGTGTGAGAAGCGGGACGAATCGTCGCCAGTATGAAGGAATACAAGAAAAATGCGGAGAACTATTCATTGAGGTGAAAGTCGTGGCTGGCAAGGAAAAAAGACCATATGTGTCGATGAAAGGGACGAAAGAAGGGCTGACGTTGCATCTTGATGATACGTGTGCCTATGATGAATTGTTAAAACAAGTGGATGAGTTATTGACGACAACAACACGCGACGAAGAAGGGCCGCTTGTTGCTGTGCACGTTCATGTTGGTAACAGATATTTGACGCGTGAACAAGAAGAACGATTGCGCGATGTGATTCGAGCAAAGAAACATTTAATTGTCCACTCGATTGTAAGCAATGTCATGACGAAGCAAGAAGCGTTGGAATGGAAAAAGAAAAGTGAAATTGTATCGGTCGCGAAAATCATTCGTTCTGGACAAGTGCTACACGTCGATGGAGACTTACTTTTAATCGGTGATGTAAATCCTGGTGGGACGGTCATTGCAACAGGAAATATTTTTATATTAGGAGCATTGCGCGGCATTGCGCATGCTGGGTATGAAGGAAACCGTCAAGCCATTATCGCTGCATCAGTGATGAAACCGACACAGTTGCGCATTAGTGATGTGATGAACCGAGCACCAGACTATCGTAGCGATGAAGGAAATGAAATGGAGTGCGCTTATATTGATGAACATGATCAAATTGTTGTCGATCGACTCCAGCTATTGACGCATTTACGTCCGAATTTAACCCGGTTAGAAAGGAGTTTTTGACAGTGGGAGAAGCGATTGTTATTACTTCTGGAAAAGGCGGCGTTGGCAAAACGACAACGACGGCAAATCTCGGAACAGCGCTAGCGCTATTAGGAAAGCGTGTCTGTCTCGTTGACACCGATATCGGTTTGCGCAACCTTGATGTCATTATGGGGCTTGAAAATCGCATTATTTACGATCTTGTCGATGTCGTCGAAGGACGTTGCACGATTCAAAAAGCGCTTGTGAAAGATAAACGATTTGAAGATCGTTTATATTTATTGCCAGCTGCCCAAACGAGTGACAAATCGGCTGTCACACCAGAGCAAATGAAACAGCTCATTGACGATTTAAGACAAGATTACGATTACATTTTAATTGATTGTCCAGCAGGCATTGAACAAGGATATAAAAATGCTGTTGCTGGAGCTGATGAAGCGATCGTTGTGACGACGCCGGACATTTCAGCTGTGCGCGATGCTGATCGAATTATTGGTTTACTTGAAAAAGAAGAGCATATGAAACGACCGCGTTTAATTATTAATCGCATTCGTAGCCATATGTTAAAAAACCATGATATGTTAGATATTGATGAAATTGTGATGCACTTATCCATTGATTTACTTGGGATTATAGTTGATGACGAACATGTGATTAAAGCGTCAAATAATGGTGAACCGATCGTGCTTGATCCGAACAGTAAAGCGTCTTTAGCATATCGCAACATCGCCCGTCGTCTTCTCGGTGAATCCGTACCGCTGATGTCGCTCGATGATGAAGAACAAAAAGGCTTTTTCTCGAAAATAAAAAAGCTATTTAGCGCGCGTTAGCACTTCCGTTTGGAGGTGCTTTTTTCATTCATATCTTCTCCATTTCCCCATACATATAATACAAATCGGACGAGAGGGGTGTGGGAATGTGAGCGATCGAATTGAACATATTCGAAAGCGAATCGCCAAGCGAAAAAAGGAACGTGAACGTTACGTTCAAACGATGATGACAAATTGGAGTGAAGAAGAAAAATATGGGAATCCGACAGTTGTGACGTACGATGGGGAGCGAGAACCGCCACTTTTTCGCAAAGATATATTTTTATTGAAAAGTTTTCTGTCAGCTCTTTTGTTTTTTGGCGTTGCGATTTTATTTCAATATGACTCTCCGAAAGTTGAAGGTGCGCGTACGTTTGTGAAACAAGCGATGGCAAAAGATTTTCAATTTGCGACAGTTGCACAATGGTACGAAAAAACATTTGGTAAGCCACTTGCGTTTTTTCACGTAAACAAACAACAAGAGACAACAACAGCCGCATATGCCTTTCCAGCTTCAGCGCGCGTCGTGGAAACGTTTGAACATAATGGACAAGGCATTGTCATTGAAACCGATCAAGCCATTAAAGCAGTCGAAGAAGGAATTGTCGTATTTGCAGGAGTGAAAGAACCGTACGGAAAAACAGTCATTATTCAACATGCGGATGGAAGTGAAACGTGGTACGGAAAGTTATCCGCTATTTCGGTGAAGTTGTATGACTTTATTGAGGCAGGAAAAGAAGTGGGGAGAGCGGAAACGAACGATCATAAAGGTTTGTTTTATTTTGCTGTGAAGCAAGGGGATCATTTTATTGATCCAGTTCAGGTGATTTCCTTTGAATAAATGGTTATCTATTTTTATAAACATTCATATTCATCCGCTTTTTTGGGTTGTTGCGCTTATTGCCGTTATGACTGCACAATTTCAGACACTTCTTTTATTGTTTTGGATTGTGCTTTGGCACGAACTAGGACACGTTGTCGCAGCGCATATGTTTTCATGGCGCGTAAAACGCATTTTACTTTTGCCGTTTGGCGGAGTGGCTGAAATGGATGAACACGGCAATCGGCCGTTTCATGAAGAATTGATCGTGACATTAGCGGGACCGTTTCAGCATATATGTATTTTTTTCATTGCGTATATCGCTCATGAGGCAAACATGTTATCTAATGAATGGTACCAACAACTAATGGAATATAATATATCTATTTTACTCATTAACTTATTGCCTATTTGGCCGCTTGATGGAGGGAAGCTCTTTTTTTTGTATCGTACGGCGCGCACATCGTTTCGCCGGGCGCACGAACAAACGCTTTATGCTTCCGTCTTTTTTTTAGTCATTTGTTTCGCCGCTTTATTGATCCATGCTCCATTGCACATCAATTTATGGATCATCGCCTGCTTTTTAGCGCATGCCATTTGGATGGAATGGAAGCAACGTCCGTATGTATGGATGCGTTTTTTGTTGGAACGATATTACGGAAAACGGGTCGAATATCGAGCGTTAAAGCGACTTGTCGTGGATGCAAATGATTCGTTATTTCACGTTCTTCTCTTATTTCATCGCGGAAAAAAACATGCGATTATCGTAAAGAAAAACCAAATGGAAATGGAACTTGATGAAAACGAATTGTTGTACGCTTATTTTCATGAGAAACGAACGAATGAACCGATCGGCCATTTGCTTTATACGTATTGACAATTGTTTTCTTTTTATGCTATCATCTTCTATGTTGTGTAGCACCCGTGCTACAACCGCTCAGCTAAGGCTATTTAAGCGTTCGCTTGAACCGCCTCACAGCTGGCGAGTCTGAGTCTAATTTGGGAGGTGCAAATATGTACGCGATTATTGAAACTGGTGGAAAACAAATTAAAGTAGAAGAAGGCCAAGCGATTTACATCGAGAAAATTGATGCAGCAGAAGGCGAAACAGTAACATTTGACAAAGTGTTATTTGTAGGTGGCGAAAATGTCAAAGTTGGCAATCCTACAGTCGCTGGCGCAACAGTAACGGCGAAAGTTGAAAAACATGGTCGTCAAAAGAAGATCATCGTTTTCAAATATAAGCCAAAGAAAAACTATCGTCGTAAACAAGGTCATCGCCAACCATACACAAAAGTTGTGATCGAAAAAATTAACGCATAAGGCGTAAGCGATGATTCGTATAACGATTAATCGAACGGTGGAAGGGACGATTCGTTCCTTTACGATTAGCGGACACGCTCAGTTTGCGAAGCGTGGCCAAGATATTGTATGTGCCGGTGTATCAGCCATTTCGTTTGGTGCGGTTAATGCAATCGTTGCGTTGACGAATGTGAAACCGATCATTCAACAAGGAAAAGACGGCTATCTTCATTGTGAACTTCCGACAATTGAAGATAAGAAAGCACAAGCCGATGTGCAGCTTCTTCTTGAGGGGATGATCGTGTCGCTCCAAACGATTGAGCGTGATTACGGGAAATACGTCAAAATAACGACGAAAACGTTGTAGGAGGTGACACGGCATGTTACGTTTAGATCTTCAGTTTTTCGCATCGAAAAAAGGG
>OFGS01000067.1_pt1 | contig 31067 bp, 40 predicted proteins | sample 1521851 | NCBI WGS metagenome assembly OFGS01 (sample SAMEA3142070, study PRJEB24117) | hot springs metagenome
CCCTTAAAACCCGACATCCGTGACGGTAGGTTTTTCGTAAAGACAGATGGTAAAATGTACGCTACCACTATGTTTTTGGCTCTTCTTTTTGTGGAAGCATCAGATGTCATGTTTGCCATAGACTCAGTCCCTGCCATCCTTGCCATATCGAGAGACCCTTTTGTAGTCTACACATCTAATATATTCGCCATACTAGGGCTTAGGTCCCTTTACTTTGCTGCAGCTGGCATATTGCCACTCTTTCATTACCTACACTACGGTCTTGCCTTCATCCTCGGTTTTATAGGATTTAAGATGCTCATATCTGGATTTTACAAGATTCCTGTATTCGTTTCACTGGTACTTATACTTAGTGCTATTGTGCTTTCAGTGCTTGCTTCCTTGGTTTCCAAAAGGGAGAAAAACGAACCTCTTTAAAATAGCTCAAAAAGATTTTGTTTACGTAATAGCTCCTGTCATCGTAAAGTATAAGAACACCTATGCTTTTATCTTTCAAAAATTCCATCATACTTAACTCATTCATAGCAAAAAGTGCGGTAGATAAAGCATCTGCGTACGTGCAATCCTCATGAACCACAGTTATCTGTAGTAAGGTATTTTCTTTACCCAGTATGTGTTTCCTAAGGTAGTTTCCAGATGTGGAAAGACACAAGTCTCTTGCATTGTATCCTTCCATAAATGTTTTTCCGCTTGTTGGGTCATAAATACCCAGAAGTCTGCTATGTTCCCATACCTTCATATCCCCGCCTATAGCCATGAAACCTCTGGGTAGAGATAGTCTTTCCCACGTTTTTTGAAGAGCGAACCCCTTTGCTATCCCACCTAGGTCTATAGCCATCCCTTCCCTCTCTAACTTTACAACACCTTCTTTTAAAAGAATCTTTCTGTAGTCTATAAACTCTCTGGCTTTATCCTCTGGCATTTCCTTAAGCCTTTTCGCCTTTATGGTGTAAGCTCCTACAGTAATGTCAAACGCACCATTGGTAAGCACAGAGATGTCCAAAGATTTTTTTAACACCTCGTATGTTTCCTCTGAAACCCTTACCCACCTTTTGCCAGCCTCTGTGTTGATGAGTGATACTTCTGAGCCTTCCAAGTAATCTGACATCTTCTCTTCAAGTTCTCTGAGGTATTGATAAGCTATATACTCTTTACCATCTGGCAAATCTATGATTGCATACGAGCCCATAAGGTGAAAAACCTTTTCTTGAGAGTAGCTCAATCCTGAGAGAAAAAACAGAAAGATAAACAAAATCATGATTTTTGAATATAATTTTATTTAGGAGAGCGGGTATGGTTTTAGAAGACGAAAAGCTTGAAGAGATAGCAGAGTTTTTAAAGGCTTTAGCTCATCCAATAAGATTGAAGATTCTTTCCGTACTTATAGACAGTAGACAATGTGTAAAGAACCTTAGTGAGATCCTTGGTGCATCTCAACCAAACATATCACAGCACCTTACCATACTTAGAAACAAGGGTATAGTTGGGTGCAGAAGGGATGGATCTATAGTATGCTACTATGTAAAAGATATGAAAGCTGTAAAGATATACGAATTACTTACCAAGGAGGTAGATACATGGCAGGAAAAGTGATAACCCTGACAGAGAGCAATTGGCAAACGGAAGTTATAAACTCAGATAAAACTGTGGTCGTAGACTTCTGGGCTCCATGGTGTGGGCCCTGTAGAATCATAGCCCCAATCATAGAAGAGCTGGCCAACGAACTTGGTGATGGTGTCAAGTTCGGTAAATTGAACACGGACGAAAATCCCAATATAGCTATGCAGTACGGTATAAGGGCTATCCCTACTATCATGGTGTTCAAGGGCGGAGAGGTGGTAGATACTAGGATAGGAGTGCAACCTAAAGAGGCTCTAAAACAGATGGTGCTTAGCCACACATGAGCCTCGAGTTATCGGAAGATATACTCTACGATTGCATAATAGTAGGTGGTGGTCCAGCAGGCCTTACTGCTGGGCTTTATTGCGCACGTGCCAAGATGAACACACTACTTTTAGAAAAAGGTACGTTGGGGGGACAAATAGCTATGACAGACCTCGTAGAAAATTACCCAGGCTTCCCAGAAGGTATAAGCGGGAAGGAGCTTACCAGACTTTTTAAGGAGCAAGCGGAAAGGTTTGGACTTCAAATACTGAGAAAGGAAGCTGTCAAGATAGAAAGGGTAAACAAAGAGATATTTGTACATCTCAGATCCGGAGAGCTTTTGAGATCTAAAACCCTTATCCTGACTGTAGGTTCAAACCCAAGAAGGTTAGGCGTTCCTGGCGAGGAGGAATTTTTAAATAGAGGAGTTTCTTACTGTGCCACCTGTGATGGAGCACTCTTTGATAGTGTGCCTATCGCTGTTGTTGGTGGTGGAGATTCTGCAGTGCAAGAAAGTCTCTTTCTAACGCGTTTTGCTAGCGTTGTTTACCTTGTACACAGAAGGGACCAGCTTAGAGCACAAAGACACTTAAAGGAAAAGCTTTTTTCCAATCCAAAGATAAGATTCATAAAAAACAAGGTGGTTGAAGAGATAAAGGGTTCAGACACTGTGGAATACTTGATTCTTAAAGACACAATCACGGGAGAGGTTTCCCAGCTTCAGGTGGAAGGTGTCTTTATCTTTATAGGTCTGGAACCTAATACCCATTTCCTTAAAAATTCCGTAAAACTTGACGATAGGGGATATATAGTTACCGATGAAAGGATGAGGACAAGTATGGAAGGTGTATTTGCTGCAGGGGATTGTAGGAGTGGAGCCACTGGTCAAGTTGCTGTGGCTGTGGGGGAAGGATGTGTAGCAGCCATAGAAGCTGAAAAGTACCTACAAGAAAACTTCTGATTCTAGTATGGATTATCAGGGTGGATTCGAAATCTTTAAAAAGTCCACAGAGTATATGTTCAAAACACCTGACCTATCTGATATTCTACGTGTTTTGCTTATATTTTTTGCAGTTATAGGGGTGCTTATAGTACTTCCCTATTTTATCTCGAAACGCATTCAGCTAGAGAGCAAATACAAAAGTTTTCTCGAAACAGCTCAGTCTTTAGGTCTGACCAAAGAGGAGTCAAATTTACTTTGGTCGTGTGCTAAAAAAATGCCTTACGATCCAAATAAGTTTTTGTCGAGTAAACCCGTCTTTGAAAGATGTGTATCCTTTCTTGTAAGGATCGACCCATCTAAAATAGAATCTATCAACAGCGTTCGTAAGAAACTACACTTTGACTACGTGCCATGGTTTTTACCTCTTACGACAACGAGAGAATTAGACCTTTATCAGACTGGATTTTTAACCTACGGCAATCATGTATACGATGCTGCTGTATGGGATAAAAACGAAATGTACCTTCACATAGCCATACTAGATGCCACTGTTAGCACGAATATTAAGGCCGGAGATAGAATAAAGTTTTCTTTTCTACGAGAAGATGAGGGAAGGTATTACTTCGATACCGACGTTAAGGAGGTTTATTCTGATGCCAATAGAACTGTTGTTGTTGTAAAACACTTGGATAAGCTTAATAAAATTCAGCTCAGAGAGCATATCAGATGGCGTATAAACATACCTGCAAAAATCTATACACCTATTGAAGAAGATCTAGGTTTACTAGATGTTTCGTTAAGTATAGAACAACTTGAACCCTTGCTAGGGAGTATAGAAGATATAAGTGTTGGGGGTGTTCGTTTTTGTGCCAAATACATACCTGAAGAAATAAAAGAAGAGAAGAAAATCATAGTGGAGTTTGACCTAGAAGGCAGGCACTTGGAGTTTGTAGGAGTTGTCAGGAGTAGACGTTCTCTCACAGACAGAATATGTTTGGGAATAAAGTTTGAAAACATAACAGACGATGAAGCTAATTATATAAACAAGTTCATCCTAGAAAAACAAAGAGAAATGCTAAAAAAGTACAAAGCAAAAGAAACTTAGATAAGGTTTTTCTGTTTTTTAAGAGCTTTTATTATCCTTTTTCTTGCAGCTCTTTCTTTTCTTTTCTTTTTCTCGCTGGGTTTTTCATAAAACTGCCTTCTCTTTACTTCAGTTAGTATACCTTCCTTTTCTACAATTCTTTTAAACCTCTTTAAAGCTTTCTCAAAAGATTCACTATCACCCACAACAACAATAGCCAATACCTATCACCTCCTATATTAATTCTATCATAATTATATACCGAAAACAAGTTTTATGCTACTCTACTCGGCGACTTCGTTGCGTAAATGAAAGCAGAACAAGGCAAGCTGTGCAAGCTTTGGTAGCGATGCTTTCGTGAGCTATGGACTTTGTTGCATAAATAAATACACTCCGCTAAAGTGAAGGAGTGTAACGGTTTTGGTGCGAAGGGGAATCTCTAACTGTGGTTAACTAAAATTGCTACCAAAGAACATTAAGATAAGAACTGACCTTGTTTAGCGATGTAGCCTTTCCTATGATTTATGCGACAAAGCCTACAAACTTTTATGCTTGTTGTGATTTTTGCAAAAAAGCACTATTCAGCAAACACCTTTTCGAAAACCTCGTGCAGGCTGCTCACAAAGTGTAGGTTCATCTTCTCTCTCACGTAAGATGGTAAATCTTCCAAAACCTCCTCTCTGTTCTTTTCTGGCAGAATAACTTCGTAGATACCTGCCCTCTTTGCTGCCAGTATTTTTTCCTTTAAACCACCCACTGGTAAGACTCTACCTCTAAGGGTAACTTCACCTGTCATGGCTATGTCCATCCTAACCGCCCTGTTAGTCAACAGAGAAAGCAATGCAGTAGCTATGGCTACACCTGCTGAAGGTCCGTCTTTGGGTACAGCGCCCTCTGGTACGTGTATGTGTATGTCTATATTGGCAAATATGTCAGGGTCTATGTTATACTCTGATGCTTTTGACTTTATGTAAGATAATGCTGCCTGAGCAGACTCTTTCATAACATCTCCCAAAGAGCCTGTAAGTATAAGTCCACCCTTACCTTTGAATTTGGTAGCTTCTATCAGCATTATCTCCCCACCTACTTCCGTCCACGCAAGCCCAACTACGATACCCACCATTGGCTTTTCTTCTCTCTCAGTGTATTTTCTCGGTGTTCCCAGGAACCCTCTAACGTCTTGTGACTGGATGTTAAAGGGTGGTGATTCCCCTTGAAGTCTCTTGAGAGCCAATTTTCTAAGCACAGTTCCTATCTGTCTCTGAAGATTTCTTACTCCAGACTCACGTGTATAGCCCCTTATTATTTCCAGAAGGGCATCATCGGAAAAGTTAACATCTTCCATTCTAAAACCGTGCATAGGAAGAAGTTTTGCCAGAAGGTGGTTTTTTGTTATAAAAACCTTCTCTTCTTCAGAGTATCCTGCCAAGTGTATAACCTCCATCCTGTCTAGCAGAGGTTTTGGAATTGTATCTATCCTGTTTGCTGTGCATATAAAAAATACCTCTGAAAGGTCAAAGGGAAGGCCTATGTAAAGGTCAACAAAACTCTTATTTTGTTCTGGATCAAGGACCTCCAGCAAGGCGGCAGCAGGATCTCCCTGGAAAGACATGGACAGCTTGTCTACTTCATCCAAAACTATCAGAGGGTTTTTTGTCCCAGCCTGCTTTAGGGCTTGGACTATCCTCCCGGGCATGGCACCCACGTATGTCCTCCTGTGCCCCCTTATCTCTGACTCATCCCTTATACCGCCTAGGGCTATTCTAACAAAACGCTTATTAAGAGATTCCGCTATAGATTTGCCAAGGGATGTTTTGCCAACTCCAGGTGGTCCCACAAAACATAGTATTTGTACCGCCGAGCTTTTCCCCTTTGTTAATTTTTTGACCGCCAAATACTCCACTATCCTATCCTTTACCTTTTCCAGGTTGTAGTGGTCTCTATCCAATACCCTTCTAGCTCTTTCTAAGTCATAGTTATCTCTCGTTTTTCTGTTCCAAGGAAGGTCGAATACCCATTCGAGCCACGTTCTTAAAACACCAGCCTCCGCAGAATCCGGATGCAATCTTTCCAGACGCCTTAGGTTTTTTTCTATCTCGGTCTTTATACTTTTTTCCAGTTTTAGACTTTCTAACTTTCTCCTGTATTCCTCTATCTCTGCCTTTCTTTCATCTTCCTCTCCTAACTCCTCTTGTATAGCTTTTAATTGCTGACGTAAAAAGTATTCCTTCTGTTCCTTTTCCATCCTTTCGCGAGCTGCATTTCTTATCCTACTTTGAACTTCCAGCAGTGTCGTTTCGTTGAGAAGATACTGGTGTACGAGCCTTAGCCTTTCCCTTGGGTCTACTGTCTCTAGGATTTGTTGAGCTTCTGATGACTTTATATCAAGTATAGAAGCGCATAGATCGGATAGTCTGCCAGGCTCTTCCACATCCCTTATGAGCATCAAAAGGTCTGGTATTATTTGCTTACCAAGGGATACAGCTCTGTCTAAAAGGTCCTTTACGGAGTTTATGTATGCATTATCTTCTTGACTCAGTTCATCCTTTGAAATTTCCTTTTCCTTTATGACTTCCACGAGGGCAACGTAATGGTCATCTTCCATCTTGTAATCTAGGAGTTTCGCCCTTGTAATGCCTTGGACTAAAACCTTTACTCTCCCCTCCTCTATCGGTGCTAGCCTTATAACGTGAGCTATTACACCCACCGTGTAAAGCTCATCCTTGGATGGCTCTTCTATATCCTTGCTTTTCTGAAGCACTAAAAATATGAGCCTATCACCCTTTAGTGCTTTTTCTACCGCTTTTATAGAAAAGCTCCTACCAACAAAAAGGGGCATTATCATGGTAGGGAAAACCACGATATCTCTCAAAGGCATAACCGGAATTTCCAGTTGACCTTCTGGAACGGTAGGCACTTTAATAAGCTCTTCCATCGTACCCTCCTAGCTAAGGAGTTCTTCTATAAAAACACGGGCATCAAAGGGTTGTAGGTCATCCATCTTTTCACCTACGCCTATCAATTTGACGGGTATCTTTAGCTCCAGACATATAGGCACTATGGCCCCACCCTTTGCACTGCCATCCAGCTTGGTAAGTATCAAACCGCTCACGTCCACCACAGACTTAAAAACTTTTGCTTGTGCTATGGAATTTTGTCCTATGGTAGCATCCAAAACCAACAAGGTTTCAATGGGTTGATCGCCAGCAAACTTATTTATAGAGCTCTTTATCTTGGAGAGCTCTCTCATCAAAGGTTCCTTTGTGTGAAGCCTTCCAGCGGTGTCAACAAGCACCACGTGATAGCCTTCGTTAACAGCCTTTTCCATGGCTTGGTAAACTACGGATGCAGGATCCGCTCCTTCGTGTTTCTTAACTATGTCCACACCAGCCCTATGAGCCCAAACTTCCAACTGCTCTATGGCGGCAGCACGAAATGTATCACCGGCGCAGAGAAGTACCTTTTTACCTTCTCTCTTGAACTTATAGGCGAGTTTACCGATGGTGGTAGTCTTCCCAGAGCCGTTAACACCCAGGAAAAGATAAACAGATGGTGTGGCTGCAGGTTCCGCTAAAGAGCCTTCACAACCCTTTACAAGGTCTAGCAGTATGCTAAAAAGAACTTCTTTTAAACCTTCGGATTCTTTTATGTTTCTCCTTATGGCTTGCTTTCTTAGTTCTTCTACGATTTTAATAGATGCTTTAACTCCAACATCAGCCCTTATAAGTTTTTCCTCTATCTCCTCAAAAAGCTCCTCGTCGACCTTTCTACCTCTAAAGATAATACCAAACTCTATGGTTTCTTTCGTCTTTTTTAAGCCCTTCCTTAGCTTATCTACGAAGCTCTCCCTTTCTACCTGAACCAGTCCAAGCTCTTCCTCCAATTTTCTTATGCTTTCTTGGAGCTCCTCTTTTTGTATAGCAGGGGCCAACTTTAACGCTCTGCGAAGTAAGTCCAGTGCCCCTTCCTTATCACCCAGCTGATAAAGTATTTCACCCGCTCTTTTTAAGCTTTCAAAGTCACCGACCTTTAGGTACTCTTGAAGTGCCTTCTCCTTTTCGCCTACCTTATCATAAAGCAGCGCTCTCTCTTTAGTTGTTGCTAAGTTTTTGTCGTAGTACTCCACGAGCTGGTACGCGTAGTAGTACTTGCCACTTTCCATGTACAACTTGTAGAGTATGGGACGGAGTTCTGGATCGTCCTTAAAGTTTTCCAAAATCTCTATTGCCAAATCCTTTTTACCTTTTTCTATGAGGCTTAGAATGGCGTGTTTGTCTCCTTGCCGTGCGAGTTTTTCTTCTTGAGACTTTTTCCAAAAGAGCATCATTTAATAATATTACTATATTAGCTTTGTTATATGAATCGCAAGAGGATATCAAAAAAGAGCTTATTCAGCTTAACAAACAAAACATACACTGCATGCACTATTAAGATAAGAACTGATCTTTGAGTTCACATCTCCTATTCGTTGACTACCCGTCCGTCCACCATCTTTATTATCCTATCAAAATAACTTTGCCACTCTACATTATGAGTCGCTATGAGAAAGGTTATACCCCTTTCACTCCTTAGTTTTAAAAAAAGCTCAAAGATCCTCTTGCCTTCTTGCAGGTCAAGGTTTCCCGTAGGTTCGTCAGCTAGTATAAGCTTCGGCTCTAGCATAAGTGCCCTACCTATGGCTACCCTTTGCTGTTCACCTCCGGAAAGCTGGTAGGGCTTGTGGTTTTTCCTGTGAGAGAGTCTAAGATATTCTATTATCTCCATCGCTTTTTCACTGCTATTCTTAATTCCAGCTAGTTCTCCTATCAAGACAAGGTTTTCAAGAACCGTAAAGTCCTCCAGAAGGTAGTAAAACTGAAACACAAAGGCTATCGTGTTCTTTCTAAACTTAGAAAGCTCGTCTTGGCTCAACGTGTCTATTCTCTTACCCAGAGTCCACACTTCACCATCCGTAGGCTTGTCTAACCCGCCTATCAGATGTAGTAAAGTGCTTTTGCCAGAGCCAGATGGTCCCATTATGCCCACAAACTCCCCTTCCAAAACACTTATATTTACACCTTTTAACGCTTGAGTTCCATTGGGGTAAACCTTTTTCAGATTTATCGTCCTTATTACTTCATTCATTCCTGAGTATCTCCACCACTTGAGACTTGCTTGCTCTGTAGGCGGGCAATAAACTCGCTAAAAAGGAAAGTGCGATAGCGGAAAAAGATGTGTAAACTACATCTTTAATGGTAAAGTGAGCTGGAACATGATCCATAAGGTAAACGTCCGAGGGCACTCTAATGAGTTTGTACTCGTTTATGAGATAGCCACCTACTAAGGAAAGGAGTAGTCCAAGAACTAAACCTACAAGTCCTAACATAATCCCCTGTAATACAAACAAAAGAGCGGTTTCCTTTGTGCTCATTCCGAAAGTCCTGAGCACCGCTATATCCTTCATCTTCTCCTTGATCTTCATAAAGAGAAGGCTTGTTATGTTAAAGCCCGCTATTACCACCATAAGGAGTAAAACAAAAAACAACCCTACCTTCTCAAGCTCAAGGGCGTTAAAGAGCGGTGCGTTTAAGTCTATCCATGACCTGACATAAACTCCGTCACCAAGCCGTCTTTCCAACTCAACTTTGACTTCCTGAGCTTTGTATGGATCTTTTAGAAAGATCTCAAACCCGTACAGTTGCCAGCGGTCTCCAAAAAACTCCAAAGCATTCTCCATAGGCATGATAAGAGTTAGGTAATCTTGGTCGAAGGTTCCTACACGAAAGATACCGTCTACTTTTATACGTGTGCTTTTAGGCAAAAACCCAAGCGGTGTTTGTATACCTATGGGGGATACAAGTAAAATCTCCTTTCCCACAGAGATGCCCAACACGCTCGCCATACCTATGCCTATAAGGTTTCCCGTTTCTTTACCATCCAGAAGGTAGTTTTTTCTCATCTTCATATCCTCTTTCTTCAATCCCTTTACGCTCACACTTTGGAAAGATTCTCCATTGGAGACCATGCCTTGATAAACTACTACAGGGTAAAAATATTTAACTTCATTAACCTTTCTAATTTCCATCTCTTTGCTAGTTAGGTCTTTCTCTCCAATTACGCTAATTATCACATGAGGTGACGAAGAGAGTATCTTCTCCTTTAGAGCATGTTGAAATCCCGCAAATACCGCCATGGTAAGCAAAAGAGCCATTACGCTTAGAGCAATCCCTAAAACTGATATAACCGAGACCAGCAAAGTAGAGCCCTTACTGCTAATTACGTACCTTGCGGAGAGTTTAATTATCCCTTTCATCGTTATAACATCGCCAAGTCATAAAAGTTTAAACTGCTCTATGATCTCCTTTTGCCTCTTCATGATGTAAGCTCTTACATGTTTTAGGTCCATATCTTTAAGCTTTATTCTAAAGCCCAATCTCACGTACACACCTTCTCTTTCTGTTACTACGTTTCTAAGCTCTCCTTCTACCTCCAATTCATGACCATCTGGCATCTCCATGTAAAACCTGATTTTTTTATGTATGAGAGTTTCAGACCCGCTGTTAGAATAGCCAATTATGTTAAAGAACTTCTCCAAATCCTTGCCACTCAGTAATATTCCAATTCCCATTTCGCTTATGTCCAACACCTTTGACCTTAGTGTACACTCCTTTTCATCGCAGAATCTTACAAAGATAGGTTCTTTATCCGAAGTTTGAACCCTTACAAACTCCCTCATGGTTATAGGTATTTCTTTCCAAGACGTAATGACCTCATAGCTAGCGGATTTATCTATCTTCCTTAGAATCTCAGCCATACTCATATTTCTGGATTTTAACCTATAGGTGGATAGAGGATTCCGTCCTCTGTAATTATAGCGGTTATATTTTCCGCTGGTGTTATATCAAAGGCTAGGTGATGGGCAGGTGATTCATCAGGTGCAAAGGAACACTCACCAAATTTTTTCAACTCCTCTTCAGACCTAACCTCTAAAGGTATCTCATGTCCATATGTTATGCCCGTGTCAAAGGTGGAACTCGGTGCACATACGTAAAAGGGTACGTTATGCGCTTTAGCCAATACGGATAGGGTATAGGTTCCTATCTTGTTGGCAACATCTCCCCTTCTGGTTATCCTGTCTGCACCTACGATAACGCAGTCCACGAGCCCTCTACTCATGAGGAATCCTGCGGTCGAGTCGGTTATTATCTTGTGGGGTATTCCTTCCTTGAGAAGCTCCCAGGCGGTCAGCCTAGAACCTTGTAGGTAGGGTCTAGTTTCATCCACCCAAACGAATATGTTCTTTCCAGATACGTGAGCGCTTCTTATTACGCCCAGTGCTGTGCCCCAACCGGCAGTTGCCAGAGCACCCGTGTTACAATGAGTTAGTATCTTAGCCCCTTCCCTTAATAGGGAATTTCCTATATCTCCTATCCTTCTGTTAGCTTCGTAATCTTCCCTCTCTATATCCATAGCCTCTTTTTCTATGTCTCTACTTTCCGCAAGGGCCTTCATCATTCTATCCAAAGCCCAAAAGAGGTTGTAAGCTGTAGGTCTTGTATTTTTCAACGCTTGGTAGACGATTTTAGGGTCTTCTCCCTTTTTTACCCCCAACACAAAGCCGTAACTGGCCACGCAACCTATGGCAGGTGCTCCCCTAACCGCCATGTCTTTTATAGCTTGAGCCACTTCTTGATAAGTATACAACTTCAACCACCTTTCCTCTTTCGGTAAGGCTCTTTGGTCTAACAACAGCAGGTGATCACCTTTCCATACAAACGCCTTAACTTCCATAGATTTAAGTTTACTCTATGTGATTCTTTGGATGCAGCACAAGCATTACGTTCCCCATTTTTGACCAAATCCTGTTAAAATCTTCATAGCTTAGCCTTTGATTAGCCTTATAGCCTGTGTGAGCTACTATATGCTCCTCATCGTAGCCAACCACGACCATATAGTGTGGAGCGCTTACAAAGAATTTACCAAGGTCTACAAGAACTATTACTGGATATCCCCTGTTTATGTACGACTTTAACTCCTCCAAAGAACCACGCCGTACATCGCTTTTAAAACCCAAAGATTGGGCGTACCTCTTTAGGTCTATAATGAGCGTTCCTTTTAGTGTAGGTGAGTAGATCTCCTTGGCTATCTCCTCTTGATCTATGTCCGTTCCGTAGAATTTGAGAACGGAGCTTAGACTAGCAGGTCCACAAAAGTCATCTTTCTGCCTTACAAAGGGCACGTCTAGAAGGGAAAGAATAAAGGGGAAAAGGAGCAGAAGGGCTAACCTCACCTTATGATTATTTCCTTGTTGAGAAGTTTAAGTAGTATCACCACAAGGATTAGGATTACCAGCACAGCTATTACCGCACCTAAGGCATCACCACCCGCAAGCACCTTATCGGATGCCTTTGCCAAGATGTGTATTTCTTCGTCGCTCAGCTGGGAAAGCTTGCTTTCTATTTCCTCTTTGGAAAGACCGTAAGCCTTTAGTTTTTCCTGAACCAGTTTGTTCTCTAGCGCTCTTTGTATTTTTTGCACTTCTATTTCTCTTTGCGATTGCATCTCTTGACTAATGGGTTTCGATGGTACTAAAGTTGCCAAAGCAGGTGCGGAGTTAAAGGCAAAGAAGTATCCAGCCACGCAGAAGACTATAAAGGGTTTCCTTAGAAAACCTAACATGTCTCTACCTGGTCATCTAAACCCTGCAGAACTGCAAGAGTTTAGATGGCTGGGGTATTTGTATCCCGCCTTTTAGGTTGTCCCAGTCCCCAGCAGGCGGTATTTGGGACAACCATTTCTTTAGCTTACTCCCAGCGCTTTGTATATTCAACAACATCAATAATCCTCCCGAATAATATTTTAAAAGACCTCCTTTAAAACTCTTCAAGCTCAGGGTTTACCGGAAGGCTTCCATACTTAGCACCTTTGACTATAACGCGCCTACCTTTTAGTTCTACCCTTCCTTGAGATATCCATTTTATAGCCTGGGGTAATATGCGATGCTCAAACCTTAGGATTCTCTCAGAAAGACTATCTTCCGTATCATCGGGTAGTACAGGAACGCACGCTTGAATTATCACTGGTCCATTGTCTAACTCTTCGCTAACAAAGTGAACACTACAACCAGTTATACATGAGCCATAATCCAAAGCTTGCTTCTGTGCATGAAGACCTCGAAAAGCTGGTATTAGGGAAGGATGTACGTTGATTACCCTTTCTTTGAAGGCGTTTATAAAGACTGAGCTAAGTACTCTCATAAAACCAGCAAGAACAACCAAGTCAACCGAATGTCTTCTTAGTTCGTTGATCATTGCCCTTTCGAAATCTTCTTTGCTTTTAAAATCCCTTCTCTTTATAACTTGGTGGGGGATTCCATGCCTTTTACACCTTTCAAGAGCAAAAGCTTCTTCTTTGTCCGATATGACTAAGCTTATCGTGGCTTTCAGCTTTCCTGAGTTTATAGCATCTATTATCGCCTGAAGGTTAGAACCTCTACCGGATACCAGTACACCTAAATTCATCAGATATAGTATAATCATAAAGCTATGCCCAAGTTAATTAAGAGTTCAAAAGAGCTCAAAAGCTATCTTAACAGTTTGCGTTGTTCTGATACTGCGAGGAAAAGCATAGGATTTGTCCCCACCATGGGATACTTGCATAAAGGGCATATGAAGCTTATCAAGCTGTCTAAGCTTCAAAATGACATAACCGTCGTTAGCATCTACGTTAATCCCCTTCAGTTTGGACCTGAGGAAGATTATCAAAGGTACCCAAGGGACCTAAACAGAGATCTGGAGATGTGCGAGGAAGAAGGTGTTGATGTTGTTTTTGCTCCATCCGATGAGGAGGTGTATCCGGAGACTCCGAGGGTTTCCATAAGTGTGCCTGGGCTTGATGATGTTTTAGAAGGTGCATTTAGACCCGGGCACTTTCAAGGTGTAGCCCTTGTTGTCCTAAAGCTCTTTAACATGGTACAGCCAGACAGAGCCTATTTTGGCGAGAAGGACTACCAGCAACTAAAGATAATTCAGAGGTTGGTAAGGGACCTTTCTCTACCTGTAGAGATAGTTCCTGTCCCAACGGTAAGAGAAGGGGACGGACTTGCTTGTAGTTCAAGGAATGTCTATCTTTCCAAAGAGGAAAGAGCCTCTGCCCTTTCCATATATAAGTCTTTTTTGCTTGCTCAGAGGCTCTACTCAAAAGGCAACACAGACCCTATTTCTATAAAGGAGGCGGTGGAAGACTTCATACGTAAACATCCTTTGGTAAGTAAAGTAGATTACGTGGAAATTAGAGGTGAGTATCTGGAGCCGGTAGACAAAGTAAAAGAAGGTGATAGACTTTTAGTTGCCATTTGGGTGGGGAAAACAAGGCTCATAGATAACTGGAGGTTTACCGATGAAAACTTATGAAGGTAAGTTGTTGGCTCAAGGTTTTAACTTTGGTATAGTAGCAAGTAGGTTTAACCATCTTCTTGTAGATAGGCTTGTGGAAGGCGCCATAGATTGCATAGTAAGACACGGCGGTTCGGAAGAAAACATTCACTTAGTAAGGGTTCCGGGTTCGTGGGAGATTCCTTTGGCCGCCAAAAAACTGGCTCTAAAGGAAAACATAGATGCGGTCGTTGCTTTGGGCGTGCTCGTGCGTGGGCAGACTCCCCACTTTGATTACATAGCAAGCGAGGTTTCCAAGGGATTAGCTCTGGTTAGCCTTGAGACGGGAAAGCCAGTAACCTTTGGAGTCATAACCGCAGACTCTCTAGAGCAAGCTATAGAAAGATCCGGAACAAAACATGGAAACAAGGGATGGGAGGCAGCGCTCTCTGCTATAGAGATGGTCAACCTTCTTAAAGGTATGTGATGGCTGGCACCATATACAAACCTAAAGCTAGATTAGATGCCTTTTTAGTCCTCTACCAGTGGGAAATGAGAGGGGAAGACATATCAAGTCTTACAGAAGAGTACATACAACAGAAGGGTATAGATTATTCAGAACATAGGAGGTACATAAGGAAGCTCGTAAAAACCTTCTTTGAGCATGCCAAAGAGGTGGACAAAATAATATCTGAGCATTTAGAGGGTTGGGATCTGGATAGGTTGGGCTATATAGAGAGGAATATACTAAGGTTAGCGGTAACGGAATTTCTATACATAGGTGTTAAAAAACCTAAGCAGGTTTTATCTGATTATCTAAAGATGAGCATTAAGTATGCAGGTTCAAAGCCTACACGTTTTATAAACGGTGTGCTGGCAAAGATCCTAAAGGAGCGTGTAGGGAACTTACAATAAAAACGGTCAGCCTTTTGTCCTATCTACCTCTTCGCCTTTTACTTCTTTTGTTTTCTTGCTTTCATCTTCCGTCTCTCCAGAAATTGCCCTTTTAAAGTTTCTTATACCTTCTCCTAAGGCTTTCCCAGCCTCTGGCAGTCTGTTAGCACCAAAGAGTAAAAGGATCACCGCTAGTATCAATAAAAGCTCAGTTATACCAAACTGAGGCATGTCAACCTTCCTGAGTTTTATCCTTCTTCTCTGATTCTGTATCTCCGGAGAGGGCTTTTTTGAAGTTTCTTATACCTTCTCCCAAGCCCTTACCAAACTCTGGCAGTCTAGAAGCTCCAAAGATAATAAAAACTACCAAGAGTATCAAAAGCAGTTGCCATGGTAATGGAAAATGCATGTTTCACCTCCTATGTTTGAAAAATATCACTTTGAGTATATTATATGCTTGTTGTTGACAAAGGCAATGCAGTATGCTATCCTTTTAGTTAGAGTCCTTAGAGGAGGGGGTGTATCCTTCCGTAAAGGATTCAAATAAGTTAAAGGAGGTTTTAGGTAGTCATGACACTCAGAGGCACAGTAAAATGGTTCAGCAAGGAAAAGGGTTATGGCTTTATAACCCGCGAAGACAATCAAGGGGACGTATTTGTCCATTTCTCAGCAATTCAACAAAGGGGTTTTAAAAACCTAGTGGAGGGGCAGAAGGTAGAGTTCGAGATAGAGGAAGACACAAAAGGACCAAGAGCCAAAAACGTTAGGGTAATAGGCTAACCTCTCGGGGGCTTGCCCCCTGTAATAAAATATTTGAATGATACTCTGGAATCTTTACAAACACAGGGAGTATCACATAGTTCCAACTTTAGAGAGAATAGAGAAAGCCACAAGATACCTTGGACTTTCTGAGCCATCCTTTTTATCCCTTCAAGTAGGTGGTACCAACGGGAAAGGCTCTACGTGTGCCTTCTTGGAAAGCTTGATCAGAAATCATGGCTATAAAACTGGCTGGTTCGTTTCACCCCATCTTTTCGAAGAGGGAGAGCGCTTTAGGATAAACGGGGAGAAGATGAACGAAGAGACCTTAGGTGTCTATGTGCGAGAGTTAAAGGATGTGTTCAAGAGATTTGATCTTACATATTTTGAGGCTTGTACTCTTATAGCTATGAAGTACTTCCACGACCAAAAGGTGGACGTGGCGGTTTTCGAAGTAGGGATGGGTGGAAGGTGGGATGCTACAAAGGTTTGTAAACCTCAAGCGTGCGCTATCACGAACGTAGGCAGAGACCATGTAAAGTGGTTGGGGAACAAGCCAGAAGAACGAGCAAGGGAAAAGCTTGGTATATACGTAAGGGGAAGGCCTTTAGTGCTCGGTAGTATGAGGTATCCTCTTTATACTGAAGCCATGGAGCTATGTGATCAAAAGGATCTTATCGTTGCAGGTATAGATTTTTCAGCTTGGGGAAAGGTACAAGGTGATAGAACGTTATTAGAGTTTTTCCAATACGGGGATGTTGTTTATAAAGACATGAAGCTTGGTCTTTGGGGTAAATGGCAGATAGACAACGCCAGCGTAGCCTTAGCTACCGCTCTGAGCCTATTTAAGCTAGATGAAAATAAAGTCAGAAAAGCCTTATCGGATACCAGATGGGAGGGAAGGATGGAGATAGTAAGGCGTTCTCCCTTGCTCATACTCGATGGTGCCCATAACATAGAAGGAATAAAAAACGTTGTGAAGGAAGTAAAGAAACATCTACCTAACCTTAAACCCGTGTTTACAGGGCTCAAAGACAAGGATTGGAGAAGTTCCATGTTGCTTTTGAAGGAACTTTCCAATTCCATATACCTAGTCCCTATAAAACATCATAGAGGTGAGGAACTGCAAAGTATGGTAGAGTTTGCAAGGGAAATCGGTTTCTGTGTTAAAGCGTTGGACACCGCAGAACAAGTTTTAGAGCTGGACGAGGATGTTATTGTTTTGGGATCTCTTTACCTTATAGGAGAAGTTAAAAAAGCCCTGTCCCTTATTAAACGATGAATGTGAAGTTTGTGGGTTCTTACGATAAGGATTTCCCAAAGGATAAAGAACATGTGGTCTTTGTTGGTAGGTCTAACGTTGGGAAGTCTTCCTTGATAAACATGCTTGTAGCTAAGAATGTAGCAAGGGTTAGCAAGGAACCGGGTCGTACCAGGATGGTTAACCTCTTTGAGCTTGAAGGAAAGGTATATTTGGTGGACGTACCCGGCTACGGATACGCAAAAGCGTCCAAGGAAGAAAGGGAAAGGTGGCGCAGTATGATGGATGAATACTTTAGGGAGTGCAGAGACTGTATAAAAAGGCTTTTTATACTGGTAGATAGTCTCGTTGGACCTACAGACCTGGACAAGGTTATGATAGAGTGGGTGAACTCTATGAAATTAGATTACGTCGTTATTCTAACTAAAGGGGACAAGGCTAGCCAGAAGGAAATAATTGATACAGTAAAAAAGATAAAAGCTATGACTACACGCCCCATCGTCATCACATCCTCCAAAGAGGGTAGGGGTAGGAAGGAGGTTTTAAGTTATGTATTCTCATAGGGTTTTGGCTCCTATAAAAGAGTTGGTAGAAGAGACAAAAGCTGTACTTAGGCGATACTCCCTTAACACCGTCTGTGAAGAGTCTCTATGTCCCAACATGGGTGAGTGCTTCTCTTCAAGGAGGGCTACCTTTATGATACTGGGTAAGGTCTGTACAAGAGCTTGTAAATATTGCAACACCTCCACGGGCCGACCTTTGCCACCAGATCCGTCGGAGCCTGTTAGACTTTTGCATGCTATAAAAGCGCTTAAAATAGAGTATGCGGTCTTAACCTCCGTAGATAGGGATGACTTACCCGATTACGGTTCTGGGCACTTCAGGAAGTGCATAGACTTTATAAAGGATAGGACTGAGGTTAAAGTGGAGGCTTTAACGCCGGACTTTATGGGTAGCGAGAGGGCTCTAGAAAGAATAATAAAATCAAGGGTAGACCTTCTTGCCCACAACATAGAAACTGTAGAAAGGTTGTTTCCTGTCGTTAGACCAAAGGGTGATTATAGGCGTAGTCTGAAGGTATTAAGATACTACAACGAAAATTCTCAAGTACCTGTAAAGTCTGGTTTAATGGTAGGTCTTGGAGAAAGTATGGACGAAATAAAGAAAACTGTAGAGGACCTGCGCAGTGTAGGTGTTAGTATTTTAGTGGTAGGTCAGTACTTGGCACCAACCGTTAAACATCATCCAGTTGTTAAGGTGTACGCACAAGAGGAGTTTTTGATGATAGAGGAATTTGCCCTTTCCTTGGGTTTTAAAAAGGTTCTTAGCAAGCCTTTGGCAAGGTCTTCCTATCATGCAGAGGAGCTATCTTCATGAGAGACTATCTAAAAATCCATTTCGAGGACTTGGTCTCATAAGTAAGCATACAAATCTTATCTTGATGTTCTGTGGAGCAAGGTGTGTTAATTGTGAACTTCTTTAGGGGTAGGAGGAAGCGATTTTCTAAAAGAGAAAGGCGGGGAGCTTTATAAGACGAGCAGGGCAGGTTTTGGTAGTTAAGCTGGAGTGATTTATGCAACAAAGCCTTCTTTGGTAGCAATTTCAGTTAACCATAGTTCTTAATTCCCCAGCTGGGTGTGTTTGTTTATGCAACAAGTCTATCGCTTTATACAGCAAAGCTTCTTAGAGAAGAAAACTATTAGAATCTAAATCCTAGGAAAAACAACCACATGGGTAGGTTCTATACGCACGCTAACCCTAGTCCCAACAGGGTATATGTAAACCGAAGGTTTGATAGAGTGCAGAAATATGCTATTCTCGAGCTTTACCTTGTAGATGATATCGGGACCCAAAAACTTCAAGTCTACTATGATACCTCTGCCCTTCTCGTCTGGCTGAAAATCTACGTCCTCTGGTCTTATCATGACATCTACCGTATCTGTGTCAATAGGTTTACCGTTGGAAGACGTAAAGGTTCCCACATCGGTAATGATAACGTTCCCTTTTAGCCTTCCGGGAATGAAGTCCGCTTCGCCTACAAAACTTGCCACAAACCTCGTAGAAGGTCTGTGGTATATATCGTAGGGCGTGCCTATCTGTTCTAGTTTTCCATCCTTCAGTATGGCTATTCTGTCCGAAAGGGAAAGGGCTTCCTCCTGGTCGTGCGTGACCAAGATGGTAGTTATCCCCTTTTCCTTAAGAATAGCTTTGGTATCTTCTCTTAACTCCGCTCGAAGTTCAGCGTCGAGGTTGGAAAAGGGCTCATCCATCAGTAGAACTTTTGGAAAGGGCGCTAACGCTCTGGCTAGAGCTACTCTTTGTTGTTGACCGGCGGAGAGTTGATATGGATACTTATCTTCCAAATTGTAAAGACCAACAAGGTCAAGAAGCTCACCCACTACCCTTTTGACGTACCCTTTATCGCGGTTCCTTATTCCGAAAGCGATGTTTTCAAAAACTGTCATGTGTGGGAAAAGCGCGTAATCCTGAAACACAAAGCCGACACCCCTCTTTTCTGGAGGGACCCAACCTTTTCCAGCTACTGGAACGTTTCCTATGTAAACCTCACCCCTGTCTGGCACCTCTAAACCGGCTATCATCCTGAGCACGGTGGTTTTTCCGCAACCAGACGGACCTAGTATAGAGAAAAACTCCCCCTCTTCGACGTCAAAGGTTATATTAGAGACAGCCATCACTTTCCCATCGTAAGACTTGCTTATTCCCTTCAAAGACACAAAGCTCATAGCACACTCCTTTGCCTTTTAACTATAAGGGCAATGGGTATCAATCCAACAAGCACTATAAGTAAAGCGGAAGGTGATGCCATTTTCCAAAAACCTTCAGTTGCCTCCACCCATACCCTAACGGACAACGTATCAAAACCTATCGGTCTTAGAAGAAGCGTAGCAGGAAGCTCCTTCATGGCGTCCACAAACACTATTGTGGCACCCGCAAGTATGCCCGGCTTTATAAGAGGTATAAATACTCTTATAAACCTATCCCAAAGACTAGAACCTAAAACCTTTGTGGCGTCTTCTACAGATTTAGAAACCGTGGCCATGGCCGAATCTTGAGATTGGATAGAAACAGGAGCAAACCTTACGACGTAAGCAATAACCAGTAAAAGCAGTCCACTATATAGCCCCGGAAAAAGGGAAGTGGCGATCAAAAGTAAGCTCACAGCCACTACAGGCCCTGGTAAGCTGTATCCAAAGTTGGATACATAAAAGAAAAGCTTGCTTAAAATACTTTGTCTTTTGGAATGCATGTAGGCTATGGGAAAAGCCAATATAGTAGCTATTAAAGATGCCAAACCTGCAACTAAGAGAGTGTTGAAGGTAAACCTTATAAACCTACTGTCTAAAGCACCCATTAAAATGGTCTCCACGCTCCAAAATACTAGCATGGAAACGGGGAGTAAAAAAGCAAAGCCTAAAACAGAAAGTATATAAAGATTAAAAAACAAAGCCCTTACGGGAGAAACAGGAATACCCTTCGATACTCTATACTTTCCTCGCGTCTGTTCAAAAGAAGACTTTCCCTTAAAGTATCGCTGAAGGTTTAAAAGGATAAAAGATAAAAGTACCAACACAGAGCTTAAAGCCGTTGCACCTATTGGGTCAAACCTTCCCGTCATCTGCCTGTATATGGCTTCCGTAAAGGTCGGGTATCTCAACATGGCAACCGTTCCAAAGTCAGCCATAACTTCCATCAATGCAAGAACAACGCCCGCCCATATACCTGGATAAGCCATACGTAGGTTTATATGCCAAAAACGCGCAAAACTGTTGACACCCAAAGTTTTTGCCACTTCTTCGTAAGTTACGTTCTGGGATAAAAAACTCGCTCTGGCCAATATGTAAACGTAAGGATAGTTTACCAGGCTAAGTATTATGGAGACTCCCCAGAAGTTGTATATGCTCGGAGGCTCTATAAGATCTCCAAAGAGTGCTTTCCAAAGAGATTGAAAGGGACCGCCCGGTGCAAACACGCTACCGTAAGCGTAGGCAAGTATATAGCCAGGAACAGAAAGGGGTAGAATGAGAGCCCAGTCCCACAGACCCTTACCAAAAAACTTATACCTGGTGACAATCCATGCGGTAGTAGTGCCTATAAGAGCTGTCAGGAAGCCAACGGATACCATCAACTTTAAGGTGTTAGGAAGGATCTCCTTAAGGCGCGTTTCATAGAGCCTTATCCAGAGTTCAGAAGGTACAGAGGTCAAACTGTAAAGAAGGAAGAAAAAGGGCGTAGCGACAAACACCACCACACCCAAGGTTATAAAAAATAGCGCATCAAATCTCATCTATAGCCCACTCTATCTATTATGTCTATGGCTCTCGAGAGATTCCTCCCCATCTGATATAAGGACACATCAGATAAGGATATGTTCTTTTTCAAATCCTCTCTCAGTTGGATGTTTGGATTTGCAGGATATTCAAAGTTTAGGTCCATAACCATCTTCTGGGCTTTATCCGATGCCAAAAACTCTACGAGCTTAAGAGCTTTATCTTTGTTTTTGCTGAACTTTACTATGCCCACTGCGGTTGCATTGTAAGCTGTTTTTTGCGGTATTATGTAGTCTACCTTCTGTGCTTCATTTGGGTTTTCCTTCTTGAAAAGATGCACGTAGTAGTGGTTTACTATACCCACATCTATTTCTCCCCTTGCTACCGCTTCTACGATCCTGTAATCGCTTGGGTATATGTTATTACCTGCGTTTTTCAGTAAATCCCTAAGAAAGGCTTCCACCTCTCTTTCATTTCTCTCAGCCAACATCATAGCTACTTGGGACTGCACGTATATATTGGAACCTGTCCTTAATCCCAACCGCCCCTTAAAAGTAGGCTTTCTTAGGTCATCAAAGCTTCTAATCTCATTTGGTCTTACCCTGTCGGGATTGTAGACTATAACTCTAAGCCTGTAGGTAAGTCCTGCCCAGCTGTTGTCTTGGGCTCTCATCTGCTTGGGTATGTTTTTGATAATGACATCTGATTTCATAGGCTCTAAGAGCCCAAACTGCCTTGCCATCTCTATCGTTGCAGCGTCAACGCTTATAAACACGTCTGCGGGAGTGGCACTACCCTCAGCCCTGAGCCTGTTTAGGATTTCAATCGCTCCCGCCGTGTGAAGCTTTACAGGTATCCCCGTCTCTTTAGAGAACTCGTCAAGAAGCGGTTTTATGAGCTTTTCACCTCTGCTCGTGTACACAACCAGCTCTTGGGCTAAAGCTAAGCCACTGTAAAAAAGCATGACAAGGGCTAGGAGTAAAAGGCTAAAGAGCTTTTTCATAGCTGCACCTCCTAAAATAATCTTGAAAATTGATATCAATTTTATATTAGTACACGTCGCGTGTCAAGACCTCTTTATAAGCCAAACTTGACGAAAGCTATTAAGAAGTCTTAAACTTATAGAAAGGAGGGTATCAAGATGGCAATATTTGTGATGTTGACAACTTTAACGGACGAGGGTATGAAAACCCTAAAGCACAAGCCCGAGCGAATACGGGAAGTAGACAAAGAGATAATGGAGCGGTTTGGTGTTAAGATACTTGCCCAATATGCGGTTATGGGACCTTACGATTTTGTCAACATATTGGAGGCACCCGACAACGATACCATAGTAAAGCTAGCTATAGAGTTAGGATCACGCGGAACCATAAGAACGCTCACGATGCCAGCCATTGAGGTTGACACGTTAATAAAGGATTTAAAAGAGCTTTAATGGAACAGCTTTTGGGACTTTTCAGGGAGATAACCACCAAATATACAGATAGAGAGTGGGGCAAAAGCAGAGACGACCTTATAAGCAGGGCGATGAAAGCCCTGCGTGCTTTTAAAGAAGGTAAGGGTATAGAGGATGTAAGATCAAACAGAGAGATAAGCTTAGGAATAGAGGATATTTTGGAGACGCTTCATAAGTTTACGACAGAAAACCCCCACATGGTAGAAAAGCTTCTAAAGGTTCTAAGTATATACGTGAAGTCTCCATCGCCCTGTAAAACACGGCTCATATCCATGACGGAGGTTCTTCTTGAAGATATCAGACTTGTTAAAAACTGAGCCCTTCAGCGTATCCTTTGAGTTCTTTCCACCCAAGGACAGCGAAGGAGAACTGCAGCTTTTAGAAGCTGTCAAAGACCTGGAAAAGCTTGAGCCTACCTTTGTTTCTGTGACCTACGGGGCTGGAGGAAGCACACGGGACAGGACAAGAAGGATAGTAGAAAAGATCCATACGCAAACAAACATAACGGTGATGGCACACTTAACCTGCATAGCGCACACCAAGGAAGAGCTCCTGGAGATCTTAACAGATTACAAGAATATAGAAATACAAAACATCTTAGCCCTCAGGGGTGATATGCCAAGGGAGTTAAGGGAAAATTACAAGCCTGCGTGTAAGCATGCCAACGAACTAGTGTACTTCATAAGAGAAAACTTTTCGGATTACTTTTGTATAGCGGTAGCTTCCTATCCAGAGGGACATCTTGAATCACCCAACATGGAATGGGAGATAAAGTTTTTTAAGAAAAAGGTGCTCGCCGGTGCAGACTTTTCTATAACTCAGATGTTTTTTGACAACAGCTACTATTACAAGTTTCTTGAACTTTGCCAAAGGGAGCGTATAGACATACCCATAATACCCGGCATAATGCCCATCACCAACTTTAAGCAGATTAAAAAGTTTGCCCAGATGTGTGGTGCAACTATTCCACAAAAGCTGATAGAGAAGATGGAGCCTTACGAGGACAAGCCTGAAGAAGTAGAGAAGATAGGTATAGAGTTTGCCATAAAACAGTGTCAGGATCTGATTCTCAACGGTGTAAAAGGTTTACACTTTTACACGCTTAACAAATCCAAGGCAACGATAGAAATATATAAGCACATCAGCGGTTTAGTACCTAGCAGAAGTTAAAAGGATGGAGTATCTTTATTTGGTTTTTCTCTTTCTTGTGGGCATCTCGCTGGGGAGTTTTTACAACGTAGTTATATACAGGTTTCAGAGAGGGATGTCTCTACTTTTTCCATCTTCACACTGTCCCGTTTGCAAACATTCCATAAAGTGGTACGACAACATCCCTATAATCTCTTACCTTTTACTTAGAGGTAGGTGTAGGTATTGTGGTACAAGGATAAGCTTAAGGTATCCTTTAGTGGAGCTTTCCACTGGAGTTTTAGCTCTTTTGTGTACCATCAAGTGGGGTATAACCTTGTCCGCACTTGTATTTTTTATTTTCTTCTCCCTTTTGCTTATCCTTTCTATCATAGATTGGGATACTTTTACCCTCCCGGATAGCCTCACCTTGGGAGGGCTTGCCTTTGGCATTCTAACAAGCCTTATCAGAGAAGATTTTCATATTCTAGATTCTCTGCTTGGCGCTTTCGTAGGAGGATTTTCTTTTTTACTAATCTACCTTTATTACGTAAAGTTTAGAAGGATGGAAGGTCTTGGCTTTGGAGACGTAAAACTCATGGCTTTTATAGGTTCCATTGCGGGTGTAAAGGGTGTGCTATACAGTGTCTTTTTGGGTTCTTTTTTAGGTTTAGCCTACGCCCTTCCTATAGTGATAAGGAACAAAAGTCTTCAGTTTGCCATACCTTTTGGACCCTTCTTGTCCCTTGGATGCTTTTGGGGTATGTTTCTCGAGCTTGATAGATTTTTGGTATCATATCTTGTATGAACGAGAAAATGGAGCAAAGATTGAGAAGCCTTTATAGAGAGGAAAGTTTAGACAGGTTAAAAGCTCTCTTTGAAGACAAACTATACAAAACAAGCCCAACGATGGAGTACGTAAGAAACCTGATGTTAGACTTAAAGATGTTTTTGAGGATTCTCAGAGACCAGGACTTTGACCTGAAAGAGGAAGCCCGCAGGGACTTTATGGCTGTAGTTTTAGCCTTCATAGAGAAAAAAAGACCTATCCCCATGATAGGACTCTGGGATGTTTACAAACTCTCAAGGTACGTAAAGGAAAAGCATAAAGAGGAGATTGATAGGTACTTTAAACAGGTCAAGCATTTTATAGCCAATTACTTCTAATCTATGCTTAGGCACCTGCTTTTTAGAGTACTTCAAGCTGTACCTACGTTGATAGGTGTTACGTTTATTTCCTTCCTCATCATAAAGCTTGCACCGGGGGATTATTTAGACCAGCTAAAGCTCAATCCCCAAATATCGCCAGAGACCATAGAAGCGCTGAAAAGACAGTACGGATTGGATCAACCCTTTTGGCTTCAGTATTTCAGCTGGCTAAAGTCCGCCATAACCTTTGACCTTGGCTACTCCTTTCAGTACCATGCACCCGTCAGCCAGCTGATAGGAGAAAGAATAGGAAACACTCTGCTTTTGACACTTTCTTCAGCTATACTCTCTTGGCTTTTTGCCTTTCCACTGGGCTTTCTTGCAGGTTATAAGGAAGGTAGCCTTTTGGATAAACTTATAAAAGCATACGCCTATACTTTCATGTCCTTCCCATCCTTTTTCTTAGCTTTTATCCTTTTACTCGTGGCTTCGAAATCTGGTGTGCTTCCTGTAGGTGGTATTCATAGCCCAAACTTTGAAGAGATGAGCATTTGGGAAAAAATCTTGGATTTGGCAAAACATATGGTTGTCCCAGTCGCTACGCTTACTCTTGTGTCTACCGCCGGCTTGGTTAGACTGGTAAGAAGCAGTGTGATAGAGGTTTTAAACAGTCCTATGGTGGTTATGCTAAAGGCAAAGGGTCTGTCCAGCTGGGGAATTTTCAAACACGTGTTTAAAAATGCGTTAAACCCCTTTATCACGCTTATAGGTTATGAAATAGCAGGACTACTTTCAGGTGCGGCTCTGATAGAGATAATCGTAGGTTGGCCTGGGCTTGGCTCCTTGATGCTGGATGCGGTTCTGGCACAGGACCTATTTCTTGTTATGGGTGGGCTGTACATAGGAACACTTATGCTCATCTTAGGTAATCTTATAGCGGACCTTCTCTTAGCCCTAATAGACCCAAGGATAAGAGAAAGGGAAATGTTATAATTTTCGCATGGTATACAGAGGAAAAGTCTGGAAGTTCGGTGATAACGTAGATACAGACCAAATAATACCCGCCAGATATCTAAACACCACAGACCCTTACGAACTTGCCAGCCATGTTATGGAAGACTCGGAACATCCAAACTTTGCTAAAGAACACCAGCCGGGAGATATAATAGTGGCTGGTAGGAACTTTGGGTCTGGGTCCTCTAGGGAGCATGCGCCCATATCTATAAAGTACGCAAACGTACCTGTTGTAGTTGCAAAATCCTTCGCACGCATATTTTTTAGAAATGCGATAAACATAGGTTTGCCAATAGTGGAAGCTCCCGATGCCGTTGACGAAATAAACCACGGCGATGAGATAGAGGTGGATACAGAGAAGGGGATAATAAGAAACTTAACCACCGGTAAAGAGTACAAAGCTACCAGGTTTCCTGAAACAATTCAAGCGATACTCAAAGCGGGAGGACTTATGGAGTATGCAAAGGAGAAGTTGAAATCCAATGCTCAGGGATAAGTTAAAGGACCTCATAAGAGAAAGGTCTCTAAAAATATCTGAAGAGCCAATCTTTAGATTGTCTTCTGGAAAACTAAGTAGGTATTACGTAGACCTAAAGCAGGTTACCCTCGACCCAGAAGGTGCTTACCTTGTAGGTAAGATTATGTACCAACTTATAAGGGACTTTGGCGTAAAGGGGGTTGGCGGGCTTACCCTAGGAGCAGACCCTATTGCCTATGCGATTTCCTTCGTGTCCTATATGGATTCTAATCCCATAAAGCCCTTTATAGTTAGAAAAGAACCAAAGGGGCACGGTATGGGAAGACAGGTAGAGGGATTACTGAAAGAAGGTGATAGGGTTGCGATTGTAGACGATGTGATAACTACTGCAAGTTCATCTATAAAGGCACTTCAAGCGTGCATAAGGGAAGGGCTCGAGGTCGTAGGCGTTTTTTGCATCGTGGATAGGGAAGAAGGTGGAAAGGAAAGTATACAAGCTCAAGGCTTCGAGCTTTACTCTATCTTTAAACTCTCAGAGCTTCTATGAGCTATATATGGCAAAACGCCCTTTTTCTTTTGCTAGGCACTGCAATAGGAAGTTTTCTCTTAATCTTTTGGAAAAAACCCTTTGATTACAACACCTCCTTAGCCTTTTCCGGTGGTGTTATGTTGGTAGCATCCTTTATGAGCTTGATAATACCCGGTATAGAGTCCGGTGGATTTTTTATAACAACTTTGGGTATCCTTTTAGGTTTTGCCCTCTTAGGTCTTGTTGAAAACCTTTTTCCCCATGAGCATATTCTAAAGGGCTACGAAGGTAAAATATCCTTTGGTAAGTCTAAGAGGCTACTCTTGATAGCCTTCGGCATATTCATACATAACATACCGGAGGGTTTAAGCGTAGGTGTCGCCACTGCTTACTCTGACAAGGTGGGGAGAGATTTGGCAATAGCTATTAGCTTGCAAGATGTGCCAGAAGGTTTAGTGGTCAGTCTGCCTCTATATCTTATGACGGGTTCCATTTTCATTCCCATTCTCATAGGTCTTCTCAGCGGTCTTCTGGAAAGCGCTTTTGCTGTATTGGGGTACTTTACGATAGAGGTCTTCAAAGGTCTTTTATCTTTTGCACTGGGTTTTGGTGGCGGTGCTATGCTCTACGTTACGATAAAGGAGGTTTTTCCAGAGGTGTATGCGGAAGGAGTGAGCCACATTAGAGCAACCGTTGGATTTCTCCTGGGCTTTGTAGTGATGCTCTTTCTGGATACCCTTTAAGAGACTCGTTTAATTTGGATTGCTTTTCAGTTCGAATTTTGGTTAGCTAAAACTACTACCAAGGCTAGTGACTTAGCCTTTCCTTTGATCTGTGCAACAAAGCCCTAGGCAAGGCTTTAATTCCTTTTTTGAGTACACAAAGCCTTGGGAGTGAAATAGAGAGTGTATCAACACTTCTGGATGGTATAAATCTCTGCCCTCTGCGAAAGCTCTCAAGGTAAGCTCCTAGTTTCCTAATCCCCTCTGTATTAGTGCTGGTGTTAAGTGCACGTTGTGGCATCTGTAGCAGTACTGACCAAGCTCCGAAATATGTTTTGATATTGCTTCTCTGTTGGCTTGGGGATTGGACAGCGCCCTATTGAGGCTGTCGAGCAAGTTTATGTAGTCTTTGCCAGCCAGAGATTCAATAGAGGCTTTTGAGGTGTGGCATTTGGTGCACATGGTGTTCATAGCCTTTGCCCTCTCTACGAGGTTCATTCCTTCTTCTTTAGCACCATTAAAATCTCCCTGTGCCATCAAAATCCTTAATGCTTTCATAGAGTTGGATAGCTTTTTCATAAACTCTTGAGTCTTTAAATCCTGTAATTCAACAGGATCTTCTATCTTTATGTTGTCATAGCGCGGAAAGTGGTAGTATACTTTAACAACTGCTTGATTTTCCTGATGGCACTTTGTACACGTATCTCCTAAGTTTTTACTAGCCCTTACCACATTATCTACGTTTTTGGATTGTACTGCCTTTACAAAGTCGGCTACTGCCTGAGTTTTATAATAATCTTTCCACTCTGGAACCATCTTAGCACTGTCGTTGTAATATTTTTCCAAGTTCTTTGCCCATTCTAAAGCCTTATTCCAATCTCCCCTGTTTATGTTCATCTGCACCGCATAGAAGGCTGTGCTCATGGCATGCATGTTTGATAGAAATTCCATCTTGTTAGACTTGGGAGGGTAGTAGTTGTCTAGGGATTTTGGCGGTCTTTTTAGTATCACCTGTTGGGAAAAAGAAACACTTATGAAAACTGAAAGTACAAGAGCTATCTTTTTACCCATAACAACCCTCCTAATACTTTTTCTTTAGAGATATAATTTTAAGCTTTTAAGTTTTTCAACGTATAGAATTTGCTTATGCATACCATAAGACGATGTTATATCCTATAATCTTACAAATGCCAAAGGAAAAAGGTGAATACACGGTAGCTTATAACAAGGAAGCTAAAGCTGACTACGAAATAATAGAGACTTACGAAGCGGGTATCGTTTTGGAAGGTCCTGAGGTAAAATCCCTAAGGAACAAACAAACAGTATCTTTTAAGGACAGTTTTGTAAGAATAGAAAAAGGGGAAGCATGGCTTTACAACCTCTACATAGCACCATACAAGTACGCCACCATCAAACCCCCTGACCCTCTGAGAAAGAGGAAGCTCCTACTCCATAAAAGGGAGATACATAGGCTTTATGGAAAGATTCAGGAAAAGGGGTACTCCTTGATACCTCTGAAACTCTATTTTAAAAACGGTAAACTAAAGGTTGAGATAGCTTTGGTAAAGGGTAAGAAAAAACACGATAGAAGGGAAGAGCTCAAAGAAAGAGACTTAAAGAGACAGCTACAGAGAGAGCTAAAGGAAGGAAAGATAAAGCTTTGATTGAGTTAAACTATTAGGCTATGAAGTTTTACATAACCACGCCCATTTACTACGTTAACGACGTTCCACATATAGGTCATGCATATACCACTATTGCTGCGGATGTGCTGGCAAGGTACTACAGACAGAGGGGGTACGATGTTTTTTTCTTGACGGGGACTGACGAACACGGCTTGAAAATACAAAAGAGCGCAGAAGAGAAGGGGACATCACCCAAAGAACTGGCGGATCAAAACGCAGAGAATTTTAGAAAGCTATGGGAATTCATGGGAATATCTTACGATCACTTTATCAGAACCACCGATGATTATCATAAAGAGTACGTAAAAGAAGTGTTCCAAAAGAGTTACGAAAGGGGAGACATTTACTTGGGAGAGTATGAAGGTTGGTATTGCGTAGGCTGTGAAGAGTTTAAGCCAGAGTCGGAACTTTTAGAGGGTAACATATGTCCTATACACCTAAAGCCCTGCGAGTACATAAAAGAACCTTCTTACTTCTTTAGGCTTTCTAAGTATCAAGACTTTATACTTCAAACGCTGGAGGAGATCCCAGACTTTGTGTTGCCAGACTACAGAAAGAACGAAGTAATAAGCTTTGTAAAGCAAGGGCTAAGGGACCTATCCGTAACAAGACCAAGGGCTAGGGTAAAGTGGGGGATAGAAGTACCCTTTGATAAAGAACATACCATATACGTTTGGTTTGATGCGCTCTTTAACTACGTCTCAGCCCTCAGGGGTAATATGCATTACTGGCCTGCAGACCTGCACCTGGTAGGTAAGGACATCCTAAGGTTTCATGCGGTATACTGGCCTGCTTTCTTAAACTCTGTGGGTTTGGATATTCCTAAAAGGATATTTGCTCATGGTTGGTGGAAGGTGGAAGGTCAAAAAATGTCCAAATCCTTAGGGAATGTTATAAGTCCCTATCAGCTTGTACAAGAGTATGGTTTGGATGAAATTAGGTATTTCCTACTTAGGGACATGCCCTTTGGACAAGATGGGGATATCACAAAAACCGCTCTAAACAACAGGATAATCGGAGAGCTCTCAAACGAGATAGGAAACCTTTTTAGTCGTGTTTTAGCCATGGACCTAAAATATCTAGCGGGAAAGATAGATGGAGACATAGATTCCTCTTACCAGAACGTAGCCAAAGAGATTATTCAAGAGTATCACAATAGCATGGAAAGGGTAGATTTTTACCGTGCCTTGGAAGAGGCTCTTAAACTTTCCTCTTACCTTAATAAGTATGTAGACAACAGTGCTCCATGGAGCTTAGCAAAGAGTGATGAAAAGGCTCTAAAAAAGGTGCTCTATACACTGACGGATGGCTTGTTTGTTCTAACGTGGATGTTAATACCTTTCATGCCCTCCAAGTTTAGTCTTGTTTTGGAGAGTTTTGGGATAGAAAAGGTTCCCACAGATATAAAACCATATTCCTACAAATCTTACAGCGTAAAGG
>OFGS01000068.1_pt1 | contig 30787 bp, 27 predicted proteins | sample 1521851 | NCBI WGS metagenome assembly OFGS01 (sample SAMEA3142070, study PRJEB24117) | hot springs metagenome
CCAAAATCCTTTTTCTGCTGCTGTCTTTTTAGCATTGAAGCAAACAAATCGCCTGTGTGTGCAATTATAGATAGTATCATACCTTCTGCAGTGCTCAGCAGCAGGGTTGACAAATCAAAATTTTTGCCCGAAAGTCCAAACTGGTAAAACCAGACAGCAACCATACCCCCAATCATTGCCCCCAAAAAACCTTCCAAACTCTTTTTAGGACTTATATTACTCCATATTCTTCTTTTGCCAAAAGCAAGACCAGTAAAATACGCAAAAGTGTCTGAAAGCCAGCACACAATGTAAGGGACCCATATTAGCTTTTTCCCATTTTCAAATTCTCTAAGTAACACTAAAAATAAAATGGGAAAAACTATATAAATAAAAGAAAATAGCACATAAACTATACTCTGTGAAGCTATCCTGTTTTTAAAGCTTTCTATGAGGGCAAGTAGAAAAAGAAGCACAAATAAAAACAATATTTTATTGTTAATACTATAATTGCTAAAAATAACAAATGAGCTTAATATTATGCTCAAATACAACATATATCTTTCTATTCTAAACAAATTGAAAAATTCATACAAAGCAACTGCTGCAACAAGAGCACCAAAAATCTTCAGCCAAATGCTACCGAGAAAGTTTGCTAAAGCTACCAACGCTATTCCCCAGATAGCAGTGATTATCCTCTGTTTCATCCTATTTCCTCCAAAAAAGCTATTTAACACCGCCAAATCTTCTTTCTCTCTTTTGATAGTCTTCGATAGCTTTTAAAAGGTGCTCCTTTTTGAAGTCTGGCCACAGGACATTTGAAAACCAAAATTCTGTATATGATATCTGCCACAAAAGAAAGTTTGAAACCCTCATCTCCCCGCTTGGTCTTATCAAAAGGTCAGGGTCAGGGATATCCCTTGTGTAAAGGTATTTTTTAAAGAGGTCCTCATCAACATCTTCGATATCAATTTTACCACTCTTTATGTCCAAAGCCAAATTTTTTACCGCATTTATTATCTCCTGTCTTGCACCATAATTCAAAGCTATAACAACACAAAGTCCACGTTTGTCTTTGGTTCTTTCTTCAGCACTTACAATTCTCTCTTGAATATCTTTATCAAGCTTTGAAATATCCCCTATAACCCTGATTCTTATCTGGGTCTTGTTTATGAGGTTTTCTATCTCTGTATCAAAGAATTCTCTCAAAAGATTCATAAGATTTTCAACTTCCTCTTTAGGCCTTTTCCAGTTTTCTGTCGAAAAAGCGTAAACTGTAAGATATTTTAGCCCTATCTCATCAGCAAAAAGGACTATCTCTTTTAGCTTCTGCGCACCAAACCTGTGCCCCGCCGAACGTGGAAGACCTCTTTTTTTTGCCCATCTGCCATTTCCATCCATAATGATTGCAATGTGCTGTGGCATCTTTTCCTTGTCTATTTTTATTTTTTTTCTTTTCAAAAATTCAAACATTTGCCTTCATTCTCCTTTTTATCGATTAAAAAAATAACGGGGTTGCCACCCCCGCCAAAACCTAAACTTCTGCAACTGGAAAATCTTATACCTCCATAATCTCCTTTTCCTTTGCACTCAAAAGTTTTTCAATCTGCTCTATGTATTTGTCGTGAAGCTTCTGGACATCCTCTTCGGCATCTTTAAGGTCATCTTCTGTAATCTCATTATTCTTTTTCATTTTTTTGTACTCATCAAGTGTTTCTCTTCTTATGTTTCTAATTGCCACCTTTGCATCTTCAGCCATCTTTTTGACCTGTTTCACAAGCTCTTTTCTTCTTTCTTCTGTGAGTTCAGGGAAAATAAGTCTTATAACCTTTCCATCATTTGTTGGGTTTACTCCAAGGTCAGATTTTTGAATGGCTTTTTCAATCTCTTTGAGCATTCTTGCTTCCCATGGCTGGATAACAATCATTCTCGCTTCGGGAACGGTTATGCTTGCAACCTGGGGAATGGGAGTAGGAACGCCATAATAGTCAACCATCACCTTGTCCAGAATATGAGGATTTGCTCTTCCTGCTCTGACCGTCGCAAACTCCTCTTTCAAATTCTCAATTGCTTTTTTCATCTTCTCCTCTGCAACCTGAATAGGCTCTGCCATTTTACTTTGCCTCCTTTACATTTACAATTGTTCCTATGTTCTCGCCCATAACAGCCTTGAGAATATTTCCTTTTGCAAGTTCAAACACCACAATAGGAATTTCATTGTCCATGCACATAGATGTTGCTGTCGAGTCCATAACCTCAAGCCGCTGATTGATTACATCTAAGTAAGTGATAAAGTCATACTTTTTAGCATTTGGATTTTTCTTCGGGTCACTGTCATAGACACCGTCTACTTTTTTTGCAAGTAGTATTGCCTCTGCGTCAATCTCAGCAGCACGCAAAGCTGCTGCAGTGTCAGTTGAGAAGAAAGGATTGCCTGTGCCACATGCGAAAATCACAACCCTGCCCTTTTCCAAGTGGCGAATTGCTCGTCGTCGGATGTACGGTTCTGCAATCTGTCTCATCTCGATTGCGCTCTGCACTCTTGTCGGAATGCCTCTTTTTTCAAGAATGCTCTGAAGTGCAAGTGAATTAATAACAGTTGCAAGCATTCCCATATAGTCGGCTGTTGCCCTGTCTATATGCTCAGCACTTCTTCCTCTGAAGAAGTTGCCGCCACCGACCACAATAGCAACTTCCACTCCAAGCTCCCTTACTTTTTCAATCTCTTCACAGATGGTTTCAACAACCTGCCAGTCAATTCCAAAACCCTTTTCACCACCCAAAGCTTCACCACTTAATTTTAATATTACCCTTTTGTACTTTGGCTTAACCATTTTTATCTTCTCCTTCTTCACGATAATATTTTACAAACAAAGATGCCCGCATATCAAGAGTTTTTGCTCAAAAAAAGGGAACACCACTTTCAATAAAATAGTGTTCCCTTCCACTGCCATATTTAAAATCTTAGCAGGAAGCAGCCTTTTCAATTCCCTCTCCTCTTTCAAACCTTGCAAATCTTCTTATAACAATATTTTCTCCAATCTTTGCAATCTTTTCTGTAAGCAAATCCTTTATTTTCATGTCAGGGTTTTTAATCCAAGGCTGCTCAAGCAAGCAAACCTCTTCAAAGAACTTTTCAAGCCTACCCTCAACAATTCTATCAACAACATTTTCTGGTTTTCCTTCATTCAAAGCCTGCTGTCTTAAAATTGCCTTTTCTTTTTCAATTACATCAAGGGGAACCTCTTCTCTTGAAACATACTTTGGATTTGCTGCTGCAATCTGCATAGCAATGTCCTTTGCAAATTGTCTAAACTCCTCATTTCTTGCAACAAAGTCTGTCTCGCAATTTATCTCTACCAAAACACCAATTCTGCCATTTCCATGGATATAGCTTTCAACAATACCTTCTGCTGCAACACGTGAAGCCTTCTTTGCAGCCTTTGCAAGACCTCTTTCTCTCAAAAGCTCTATTGCCTTGTCCATATCGCCGCCGGCATCTTCTAAAGCCTTTTTGCAGTCCATCATACCAGCACCTGTTTTTTCTCTGAGCTCCTTCACCATCTCAGCAGTAATCATGAAAAATCCCTCCTACAATTGTTTGATAAAAAACATATTATTCTTCATCTATGCTATCATCAACTGTTATTTCTGCCTGTTCAATCTCTTTGTCAGCTTCTTGAGATGAAGTTGTAGCAGGTGTAAACTGTTCACCTTCTCTTCCCTCAATCACAGCATCTGCAATTTTAGATGTGATGAGCTTTACAGCACGGATTGCATCATCATTTCCAGGAATTACATAGTCAATTTCGTCAGGGTCGCAGTTTGTATCAACAATCGCAACTATCGGAATCCCAAGCTTTCTTGCCTCAAGCACAGCATTTCTTTCCTTTCTTGGGTCAACAATGTACAGAATGTCGGGAATGCGTGGCATATTCTGAATACCACCAAGATACTTCAAAAGCCTTTCTTTTTCTTTCCTCAAGAGATTTACTTCTTTCTTTGGTAGAACATCAAATGTTCCGTCTTCTTCCATTCGCTGTAGCTCTTTTAACCTCTCAATTCTTGTCTTGATTGTTCTGAAGTTTGTCAAAAGTCCACCAAGCCATCGCTGATTGATATAGAACATACCGCATCTTTCTGCTTCTTCTTTGATTGTCTCTTGAGCTTGTTTTTTTGTCCCAACAAAGAGCACAATCTTACCTTCTGCTACCTGAGACTTCACAAACTCATAAGCCTCGTCCATTTTCTTTACTGTCTTTTGAAGGTCAATGATATAAATCCCATTTCTTTCAGTAAAGATATACTCAGCCATCTTGGGATTCCATCTGCGTGTCTGGTGACCAAAATGCACACCTGCTTCAAGAAGCTGTTTCATTGTCAAAACTGGCATTTGTCTTACCTCCCTCAATTCGGTTTTTCTTCGAGCCGGATAAGAAGAAGGCTTTTTCTGCCTTCCACCGAAGATTTCCGGCTCTGTTTTTTTACAAAGTCGACAATATTATAGCACAGGTTAATATTAATAACAAGTCAATATTGTTTTTTTACTAAAATTTTTATATAATCATATCTGCAAAACCCCCCAAATTTTATTTTGAAGGTCTATATCCAAAAAAAGAGGTCGTGGCAAGTTGCCATGACCTCTTTTTCTCTATATCTTTTCCAGCACAAATCCTTTTTCTTTTGCATCATTGTAAGAAAATACATTTCGTGTGTCAATAATAATTGCCTGAGAAGGTGGAATATACTCAAAAATCTTTTCAAATTCTATCCCATGCTGCTTTGATAAAATCAAAACAAGCTGTGTATCTTTCAAAACCTCTTGCAAGCTGCTGACTTTAAAATCATATTCGGTTTTCACCGCAGGGTCAAACGCTTTAACCTCAACGCCTCGATCTCGTAAGATTTTAATTATTTCAATAGCAGGGCTGAGCCTGTCGTCAGAAGAGTAATCTTTCATCGCAATACCAAGCACTGCAACCTTTTTTGGACATTTGTGTTTTTCAATAGTCTTCACAACAAGGTCGGAGATATAATTAGGAATACCTTCGTTGAACATTCTTGCTGTTTTTGAGAGTTTGAGCTCAACACCCAGCTCCTGTGCTTTTGCATCTAAATAATAAAATGCGTTAGGAATGCAAAATCCTCCAACCCCAGGCCCAGGATACAAGAGATTTACCCTTTTGTGAGTGTTTGCAACCTTTATTACTTCAAATATATCAAGGTTCATCGCCTTTGTAAATCTCTCAAACTCGTTTACCATCGCAATATTTATATCCCTTTGCAGATTCTCTATCACCTTTGCTGTCTCAACAACCTCAAACGACGATGCAACAATTATCTCTTCCTTACAAATCACCTTAATCAAATCAACAGCTCTTCTTACGCTATTTTCACAAAATCCCGCCAAAGCAGTAGGCATATTTTCAAACTCTTCAAAAGCCTTCCCCTCTGCAATCCTTTCTGAGGCATAGGCTAAATAAAAGTCCTCTCCACATTTCAAGCCACTCTCTTCTAATATCGGTAGAAATATGTTTCTTGTTGTACCTGGAACAACGGTTGATCGCAAAAGTATCAGCTGATTTTTTCTCAAATTTTTGCTTATCTCTTTAGCGCAAGAAATTAGATAATCAAAGTAAGGTCTTCCTCCATAAACAGGTATTGGTACCGTGACTATTATATCGTCTACATTTTCAAGTGCCTCTTCGTAATCGACCATTGGAACAAAGTTCCCATTTTCAAGCTGCTCCTTTAAAATCTCCTGTATAGTCTTTCCATTGTAACTTTCTAAATGGTGAGTCACTCCCTTTTTAAGCTCCTCAATCAATTTTTCATTGCTATCAACACCAAAGACTTTATAACCCTTCATTGCAAACGAAAGAGCAAGTGGAAGACCAACATACCCAAGTCCAATTACACATACGCTATTCAATATCTATCCCTTCCCTCTTTAGTATATCAATTATTTGAGCTACTCTGCTATCCCAGGAAGTTTGCTTTGCATACTCTATTCTTTTTTCTATCTTTTCAATATTAGGATTTTGTGCCTCCTGCATAGCTTGAATGCATTTTACAAGCACATCTTCATAGTTTTTACCAATATACACAACATCAGAAAATTCTTCTACCTGAGGCATAGAAGTTGAAACAATTGGTTTTCCAGTTGCCAAATATTCATAAAATTTTAGCGGACTTACATTCTCTGAGAGCTTGTTTGTTCTGAATAAGTTCAAGCACACATCAAATTGAGAAACATACTGCGGCAAATCCCTGTGATCAATCCTTCCAAGCAAATAAACATTGCTCAGCTTCTTTAAATTATCTACACTCACACCAGCACCCACAGGTCCTATTAAAACAAAAGACCACTCTCTTTTTTCTCTTGCTAAATATTCTATAAGCTGAGTGTCTATCCATGTGTGGATAACACCTACAAAGCCAAAGATAGGACGGGGTATATTATTCATCTTATCGGGTACAGGCAATTTATTTGAAGCTTTATTAAAGTGTTCAAACTCAGCACCGTTTGGCACAAGATATGTGTTAGGATTTAATGGCTTAAGTTTATTATATAATCCATGGGTTGTTGTAAAAACTACATTACTCTTTTGAGCAAGCTCATCTTCCATGCTCTCAACCAAAGCCTTGTCAATAAACCCTTGAAACTCTGAATGTTTGTCTATACAGTCGTAAACTAAAAAACTGTAAGAAAGATGTTCAAGAAGATCAACCGTGTTTGGCATATAGGTCCATATTATAGGTGACTTTAAATCAAAGTTTTGATAGATAACTTCTTTTACAAAATTTGCTATCATTTTTTGATTGAACTTATTTATAGCTCTTTTCTTGTTATAAAAAGGAATAATAGGTGGTAGAGCAAATACAAAAAGGTTTTCTTTTATTCTTTTTGGAGACTTTCTAAATCTTGTTAGGTAAGGTCTCAAACTGGGGTCTTTTAATGGACCTATCAAGGTCACAGGTGGGTCTAAATAAAATATTCTACAGTTTTGTGGCATTCTTTTCATTATCTGTTGTTTACGTGTTGGTATAGGGTCCCATGGCGTTGTTGAAAAACAAATTATATCTACCATTTTATCTCAGTCCTTTAGTAATTTTTTGAAACCCTTTTTACAAATCTTAAGATACAATATTTTGGGCAGTTCAGTCAACAAAAAAATCTAAAATCTCTTGACCAAGCTCAATAATTTGTAATACTATGGTCTTGATAAACTATTGTGATGGAGGGAGAAATAAATATGAAAATAGTGGACCAAAAAGGAAGACTATTTGGAATTATTAACATTGTTGACCTTATCTTGATAGTGCTGATTGTAGCAATTGCATGGGTAGGGTTTGCAAAGATTTCATCACATGCAAAATCATCCGAAAATACTCCGCAGGATGAATTTGTGGAAATCAAGCCGGGCGAAGCAATCATCAATGTAAAAATTCCTCTTGTTGACCCTCTTATGGCTCAATCTCTTCACAAAAACGATTATTTGGTAACTGGCGACACTTTGACAAAATCATACATTCAGGATATTCAAATAAAAGATGGAATATATGAAAGAACATCAACAGACGGCAAAGTTGTTGTCGCAACCCACCCATACAAGAAAGATGTCTATCTTACTATCTATGGCTACGTAACTTTGCAAGGAGCAACAATAAAGCTTGACAAGCAGACAGTCAGAGTTGGAAAGACATTTTATGTAAAGACAAGAACTACAGAACTTGTTGGAGTTGTAACTGGAGTGAAAATTGTAAAAGAATAGGGCTGGTGGAAACATGATTAAAGAAAGTTATTCTTACAAATTGGCTTTGTTATTAGCAAGATATTTAAAGGAGAGCAGAATATATGAGCTTGTTTCCAAGCTATTTTATCTTTCAAGATACTCAGCAGTCTTCGAACTTGTAAGAAAAAAAACAAAAGAAGACTACATACAACAATCTCTTTTCTTTAGGACTCTTTTGAACTTTTACAGCAAGATTATAAATAGTATACATCGGGTACTTTTATCCTCAGAAAGTTTGTGGTCACACAGTTTTTTGGTTTATGTTGTCCGTGAACAGATAAGATTTATGAAAGAAAAACCTGCTTTTTTCTGCATTCTTTACGCTTTTATCTTCTACACTGGCTTTATAGCTGGAAAAATTGTAAAAGGCGCTCTCTCAATAAAAAGTCTACTGCCATGGGCCATTTTGCTACTGCTAAATTTCTTCTTCATTCAAGATGCCAAGAGGAAGTTCTCAAAAGACAGTATAATTATTAGATTCTTTAAAGACATTTTTGCCTGAAAAATAGATTGTGAAAGGTGAAATAGGATGGCTGAAAAGAAAACTTTATATATTACCTCTTTTTTGATGCTTTTATTAGGAATTGTTAGCAGCTTAATCTCTGTAAAAGTTGGCATACTTGCGCTTGGCCTGTTTTTGCTTGTGCTGATAATGTTAGAAGACCCTTCAAAACTCTTGTGGGGTGTTGTACTTTATGCTTTTGTGGATTTTCTTTTCAGAAAACTTTCTATTTTAAGCGGTTTTGCTTCTGTGTGGGATGAAGCGCTATTTTTGATAATTGTCTTTGCGCTGTTTTTAAAGTCAATTATAAAAAATCAATCAAGTTTGAGAGTTTCTCCTTTAGATGTATACATTCTGATCTTTTTGCTTGTTTGTGTGTTTTTGCTGTTCAAAAATTCGCCTGATATGAGAATAGCAATAGAAGGGTTTAGAGTATACGCAGAGTATGCCTTATGGTTCTTTGTCGGACTGTGGCTTTTAAAAGACGCAAAGCAGTTTGAAAGGATTATTACAATATTCATCCTGATGATGTTCATAATATCCATTTACGGTATATACCAGTATATTATTGGTGTTGAAATACCCTCAAGCTGGATTGATAGCAGTAGAGAAACGTATATAAGAACAAGGGTATTTTCAATTATAGGAAGTCCAAATGTCCTTGGAAGTCTTTTGGCAATGTCAATCCCGTTTGTACTTCCATATGTGCTTTATGAGAAAAATATTAAAAAGAGAATTTATTATTCGGTTGTGCTGATTTCAATGATTGCCTGCCTTGGGTTTACATTTTCAAGAGGAGCATGGCTTGCATTTTTGTTTTCAATGCTTCTTTTTGGTTTTTTCATAGACAAAAAAGTTTTGGGTATTCTCTTTGCCATCTTTGTATCAGTTCCTATTTTGGCACCTTCAATTGTGATGAGGGTGCTTTATATGCTAAGCTCTGAGTATGCCAAAAGCAGCGCAAGGGCAGGAAGAATTGCCCGTTGGACAAAAGCGTACGAAATTTTAATGCAGCATCCTCTCTTTGGTGTTGGATTTGGAAGATTTGGCGGTGCGGTTGCAAAGAGAAATATAGCCAATGCATTTTACGTTGATAATTTCTACCTTAAAAGTGCTGTTGAAATGGGAATCATTGGAGCAGGTTTAATGATTTTGGTGTTTATAGTAGGGCTTTTGCTTGCTGCAAGAACTGTAAAACATCTGCGCTCAAAAGAACTTAAGAATATAGCAAGCGGAGTGATCATTGGTCTTGCAACAGTGCTGCTGCACAATGTGGTTGAAAACATCTTTGAAGTTCCAATGATGACAACATATTTCTGGCTGTTTTTGGGATTTTTGTTTGCTCTCAAATCAGTAGAAGATAAAAGCCAATTTTTTCAGCAGAAGAACATCTGCAACAATGGGGGAAGCTAAAAAATGCCATTTGACGGAGTTGTTTTAAGTGCTCTTAAAAAAGAGTTAATTTCGGAGCTTGTGGATGGCAAAGTTGAGAGAATATATCAGCCAAATCAGTTTGAGGTAAACCTTTATGTCTACAAATTCGGCAGTACAAAAAAACTGATTATCTCTGCAAATCCTTCTTTGCCAAGGATATATATTTCACCAAGGCAAAAGAAAAACCCAGAAGTTGCTCCAACCTTCTGTATGATTTTGCGCAAGAACCTACTCGGAGCAAGGCTTGTCGGAATTTATCAGGAAGGGTTAGAAAGAATTTTGAAGATAGAGTTTGAGACAAAAAGTGAGCTGGGCGACATTGAGACAAAGTATATCATATTTGAAATGATGGGAAGGCACAGCAACATATTCCTGGTAGATTCCAATTACAAAATCATTGATGCTATAAAAAGGCTATCATTCGAAGACTCACCAAGACCAATTCTACCTGGAGTCAAATACACATTGCCGCCAGTTTTGACAAAGAAAAATCCTATTGAAGTTTCATTTGAAGAATTTGCCTCTTTTTTTAAATCCTCAAACAAAAGTCCAGAAAATATACTGACCGACAATCTCTCAGGAATTAGTAAACAATTTGCTAATGAAGTTATCTTGCGTGCACAAGTTTTTGAAAAAAGTCTTGAAAATGAGGATACAATTAAAAGGATTTTTGATTCTTTAAAAGAATTATTATATTGTATAGTCGAAAAAGGGGAGATACTTCCAACACTCTATACTGAAAAAGGAAACGTTATAGACTTTTATGCTATCGACTTGAAATGTTACACTGCTTACCCCAAAAAACACTTTCCGAATCTAAATTCGTGTATAGACGAATACTATTTTAAAAAAGAACAATATACAGTATTTATTGAAAAACGTCAACATCTTCAGAAGGTTATAGAACAAAATATAAAGATGCTGAGCCGAAAATATGAGCAGAATATTCAAAAAATAGAAGAGGCTAAAAATGCCGAGGTTTACAAAAAATATGGTGACCTAATTTTAGCAAATCTTTACCAGCTCAGAGAAACAAATGAGGATTTTGTTGAGGTTATTGATTATTACAGTGAAGATTTGTCTACCATAAAAATTCCGCTTGAAAAAGACAAAGATTTGAAACAGAATGCTGAGAGGTATTATAAGCTTTACAATAAACTCAAAAAAGCTGAAGAGTATGCAAAATGTGAGATTGCCGAAATTGAGAAAGAACTTGAATTTCTGCAAAGTTTAGAAGCACTGCTTGAAAAAAGCCAAGAAATAGAAGACCTTTTGAGCATTGAAGAAGAGTTAGAAAAAGAAGGTTATATCAAAACTCAGGCAGAAAATGCAGGTCAGCAAAAGAAAAAAGAAAATCAAAAATCAAAACCTCACCACTTTATCAGCTCAGATGGATTTGACATATATGTGGGAAGAAACAACCTGCAGAATGATTTTCTCACCCTAAGATTTGCTTCAAGCCATGACATCTGGCTTCACACCCAAAAGATCCCCGGCTCTCATGTTATAATTCGAACAAACAACAAAGAAGTCCCGCAAACAACCTTGATTGAAGCTGCACTTCTTGCAAGCTACTTTAGCAAAGCCAAGCATTCAACAAAAGTGCCGGTTGACTATACATTTGTAAAGTATGTAAAAAAACCACCCAAAACCAAGCCAGGTTTTGTTATTTATGATAACTTCAAGACTATCATTGTTGATTCGCCTGAAAATATTGATAACTTTAACAAAGTTGAGTAATGGCTTCTATGTTTAACGTTAAAATAAACTAAAAATACGGACGGGAGGGATTTTGAATGCCAAAAGAAGGTAACTGCGTGGTTGCGCAATCAGGTGGACCAACTGCTGTCATCAACGCATCGCTCCTGGGTGTTATTGAAGAAGCTATGAAACAGCACCCAATCCGTGCTATTTATGGTGCTAAAAATGGAATCATTGGTCTTATCGACGAAGAGCTTTACGATCTCAGAATGGAAGACCCTGAAGAGCTGAAGCTTTTAAAGACAACTCCATCCTCTGCCTTAGGTTCTTGCAGGTATCAGCTCAAGCCTTTTGAACATGATGAAAAAGACTATATCAAGATTTTCAATGTATTTGAGGCGCACAACATCCGCTACTTTTTCTATATAGGCGGAAATGACTCAATGGACACAGCTGACAAGCTCACACGATATGCGCAAAAAATTGGATATGACATATGCATAATCGGAATTCCAAAGACAATCGACAACGACCTTGTGATGACAGACCACTGCCCGGGTTTTGGAAGTGCTGCAAAGTACATTGCAACATCTGTGATGGAAATTGCAAGAGATGCAGTGGTGTACCCAACAAACATTGTTACTATAATTGAGGTGATGGGAAGAAACGCTGGCTGGCTTGCAGCAGCATCTGCACTAGCATCTAAAGATATAGGCGCACCAGATTTAATATACCTTCCTGAAGTTCCATTTTCAATCGACAAGTTTTTGGATGATGTAAGAAACATCCACAAAAAAACTGGAAAGATCACTATTGTGGTTTCAGAGGGTATAAAAGACAAAGAAGGAAAGTATATTGCTGATATGAGCCACAAGTTTGGAATAGACGCGTTTGGGCATGTGCAGCTTGGCGGTGCAGCATTTGTTTTAGAGAACATCATCCGCGAAGAAGTGGAAAAGAGAGTAAAAGCCATTCAATTCAATGTGCTGCAGCGCAGCGCTGCTCATATCATGTCCAAAACTGATGTTGAGGAAGCGTATATGGTTGGACGCATGGCAGTAAGGTACGCGGTTGAAGGCGCTTGTGGATACATGGTAGCAATAAAACGCGACAGTGACAATCCTTATTCAAGTTCAACAGAGCTTGTTGAGCTCAGCAAGGTTGCAAATGCTGAAAAGCTTGTCCCACTTGCATGGATATCACATGACGGCAACTATGTAAAAGAAGATGCTCTAAATTATATCCAGCCGCTAATTGAAGGTGAAGTTGAAGTCAAGTACGAAAGAGGTCTTCCTCGATATGCAAAGCTCAGAAAGATAATGGTGCCAAAGAAGGTCGTATAAATAAAACAAAAAAGCGGGAGCTGAAGTTTTAAGTGCTGCTCCCGCTTTAATTTTTACTGTGACTGAGCCATTTCAGATGAAGATGTAGATGCCTTCTCTTTTTTGATTATCACTGTGTTCCCATCAACATAGTCTACTATGAACTCATCGCCCTGTTTTATCTTCCCTTCCAAGATAGCCTCTGAAATCTTGTCTTCTACCATGCTCTGAATTGCACGTTTTAGCGGTCTTGCACCGAACACAGGATCAAATCCTTTTTTAGCAATTGCTTCAACCAAGGAGGTAGTAAACTCTGCATAGTACTCGCTTGCTTTTATTCTCTCCTGCAAGTTTTTGAGCATTATCTCTACAATCTTTTTAACATCCTCTTCGTCAAGCGGATGGAAGACTATGATTTCATCAATTCTGTTCAAAAACTCTGGCCTGAAAGTTTTCTTAAGCTCACCCATGACATTTTCTTTTATTCTCTCATATGTCCTCTGCTTTTCATCTTCTGAAGTTGAAAATCCTAACTTTTTGGGGTTTGTAATGAGGTTTGCACCAATGTTAGATGTCATGATAATAACAGTGTTTCTAAAGCTTACCGTTCTTCCCTGAGAGTCTGTGAGTCTTCCATCGTCAAGTATCTGCAAAAGCAGGTTGAAAACATCAGGGTGCGCTTTTTCTATCTCGTCAAACAACACAACAGAGTAAGGTCTTCTTCTGACCTTCTCGGTAAGTTGGCCACCTTCTTCATACCCAACATAGCCTGGAGGCGAACCAATGAGCTTTGACACGTTGAACTTTTCCATATACTCCGACATGTCGATTCTTATCATAGCATCTTCTGTGCCAAACAGTGCCTCTGCCAAAGCCCTTGCAAGCTCTGTTTTACCAACACCAGTAGGTCCAAGGAAGATAAACGAACCAATTGGTCTTTTCGGGTCTTTGAGCCCAACTCTCCCTCGTCTTATAGCCCTTGCAACAGCTTTGACAGCCTCATCCTGACCAACAACTCGTCTGTGCAAAACCTCTTCAAGCTTTAAAAGTCTTTCAGACTCATCTTCGGTAAGTTTATTTACCGGAATTCCTGTCCAGCTTGATACAATGTATGCAATGTCATCTTCTGTAACAATTGGCTGTGTCTTTTGCTGGTCATTTGTCCATGAATTTTTGATCTTTTCAAGTTCCTGGCGAAGCTTCATTATTTCATCTCTTATCTTTGCAGCTTTTTCATACTCCTGAAGCCTTATAGCCTCTTCTTTTTCCTTCTCAAGCTTTTCAATCTTCTCTTCAAACTCTTTCACATGCGGGGGCAAAGTATACATTCTGAGCCTTACCCTTGATGCTGCCTCATCAATAAGGTCGATTGCTTTGTCCGGCAGGTATCTATCTGTGATATATTTGGTAGACAGCTCAACAGCAGCTTTTATAGCCTCATCTGTTATCTTTACGCCATGATGAGCTTCGTATTTGTCTCTAAGACCTTTTAAAATCTGTATAGCTTCTTCAGGTGTTGGCTCACCAACCAAAATTGGCTGGAACCTTCGCTCAAGTGCTGCATCCTTTTCTATGTGTTTTCTGTACTCATCAAGAGTTGTTGCACCAATGACCTGTATCTCACCGCGTGCAAGAGCAGGTTTTAAGATGTTTGACGCATCAATTGCACCTTCCGCTGCACCAGCACCAATTATGGTGTGCATCTCATCAATAAAGAGAATCACATTTCCTGCTTTTCGAACTTCTTCCATAGCTTTTTTGAGCCTTTCTTCAAACTCTCCTCTGAACTTTGACCCTGCAACCATCGCAGAAAGGTCTAAAGCCACAACCCTTTTGTTTCTCAAAAGTTCAGGAACATTTCCCTCAACAATCTTTTGTGCAAGCCCTTCAACGATGGCAGTCTTACCGACACCCGGCTCACCAATCAAGCACGGGTTGTTCTTTGTTCTTCTCGACAAAATTTGGATGACTCTTTCTATCTCCTTTTCACGGCCAATTACAGGGTCAATTTTGCCCTCGAGCGCAAGCTGGGTGAGATCTCTGCTAAACTGATTTAGTGTTGGAGTGTTCTGTGTTTGGAAATTGATCTGCTGCTGAGGAGATACACCACCAACATTTTTTGCATCCTCGTTCAAAAGCTTCATAATCTCTTCAAAAAGCCTCTGTGGGTCAACACCAAGGTCCATCAAAATCCTGACAGCAACACTTTCACCTTCTCTCATTATAGCAAGAAGGATGTGTTCTGTACTGATATAGCTGCTGCCAAGCCTTCGCGCTTCCATGAAGGCAATCTCAAACACTCTTTTTGTCCTCGGGGTAAAACCTGTTGGTGGCTGTGGAAGCTGATAGTCGCCCCTTCCAATCAGTTCTTCAATCTCATCAATCACCTTTTCCTCAGTAACACCCTGGCTTTGCAAAACTCTTGCAGCAATGCCACCACCTTCTCTTATAAGTCCCAAAAGCAAATGTTCTGTTCCAACATAGTTATGGCCAAGCTCAGCAGCAGCCTGCTGCGCAAGCATTATTGCTTTCTCAGCTCTTTCTGTAAATCTTCCTTGAAACATATTAATTCTTCCCTCCCTATTCCAAAATTTTTCTTATAAGTTCTGCTCTTTTTATGTCTCGTTCCTCTGGTGTCATTTCCCTGCCAAAGTAGTCTTGGATAATAGCAGGCTGAATTAAGTTCAAAAGCACATCCAGCTTGTCGATTGTTGTCTCCTTTATTATACCCATACTGATGCCCATCCTCACATCAGATATGAGTTTTAAAGCTTCGTTTGAAGAGATATTCCTTGCATATTTCAAAATTCCAAAAGCCCTGTAGACCTTGTCTTCAACAAAAGCTCTGTTTTCGCTCAAAAGCCTCAACCTTGCTTGCTGTTCCTGTTCTATTATCTGGTTTGTAATTGAAACTACATTTGCTATAATGTCTTCTTCAGGCTGACCCAAGGTTATCTGATTAGAAATCTGATACAAGTTTCCTGCAGCTTCACTTCCCTCACCATAAAATCCCCGCACTGCAATCCCCAGCTTTGTTATTGTATCAATTATTCCTTTCATGTATCCCAGAAGTGTCAGAGCAGGAAGATGAAGCATAAAAGATGCTCTCAAGCCTGTTCCGACATTTGTTGGACATGAAGTAAGATACCCCCACGTCTCGTCATAGGCATAAGGAAGATGCTGTTCCAAAAAGTCGTCAATCCTGTTTGCATCTTCCCATGCCTTTTGTATCTGCTGCCCTCTGTAAAGAACCTGAATTCTTAAATGGTCCTCTTCATTAATCATAATGCTGATATTCTCATTTTGGTCAATTGCCACAGCACTTTTTATCTTTGACGATGCAAGCGCGGGTGATATCAAATGCTTTTCTATCAGCACTTGACGTTTTATAAGAGGTAGTTTTTTTATCTCGAAAAAATCAAAATGATATTGCTTGTTTTTTAAGATTACCTCCCTCACCCTATCTATAACATTCGAGGCATCATAGTCATTCATCTTTATGGTGAAAGGAACATCAGAAAGATTTCGTGCAAGCCTTATTCTGCTTGTAACAACAATATCATTCATCGTGAAAAATCACTCCCGTGAAAGCTTTTTTTCAAGCTCTCTTATTTTATCCCTAATTTGAGCAGCCTTTTCATACTCCTCATTCTTTATAGCAACATTGAGCTCTATTTTGAGCCTGTCAATTTCTCTTTTTATTGCAATATCCTCGCCCATCTTTGTTGGAATTTTACCAACATGTTTTGTGTTGCCGTGAATTCTGCGGAAAATGGGATAGAGCTTTTCTGAAAAGGAGCTGTAGCACATAGCACAGCCAAACCTACCAGCTCTTCTAAACTCGTCAAACGTCATACCACAACCCTTGCATGTAAGAGCAATCTCGAAAGAGGGCTTTAGGACCTGCGCTCCAAAAGCTGGCTCCAGTATTCCTGCCAAAAAGTTTGTTACAGAAAATGGTGCATCGAACTCTATACTGCCTTTTTGCTTTGCACAAACCTCGCAAAGATGCATCTCTGTTTTAACTCCGTTTATAATCTGTGTATAGTGCACAGTTGCCGGTCTTTTCCCACAATTTTCGCAAAGCATGATATCTCACCGTCCTTTAAAAAGAAAAGCTTCTTCTCATTTAAATATTACCCATTCATAAGAGAAATTATCATTGCTTTTAGAATTAACATTCTGAGCGTATCTTTCAATGGTTGATTCACCGGCAGCGTCTTGTCATTGAGCGCAGCTTTCATTATATTTGCTTCTCTTTTTGATATCACACCATTTTCAAGTAAACACTCAACAATTTCGTTTGCCTGGTGCTGACTCACAGGTGAGTTTATATTGTTCAGAATATTTTCAAGCAGGTTAGAAGAATTTTCAAACTTGACCTTTACAATTCTAATAGACCCGCCACCGCCACGTTTGCTTTCAATGTAATATCCTCTTTCAATAGTAAACCTGGTGGAAAGCACATAATTTATCTGAGATGGTGCACAGTTGAAAAAGTTTGCAAGCTCATTTCTCTGAATTTCAACCTCACCATCTTTTTTTTCAATCAGGTCCTTTATAAACTCCTCAATGATGTCAGAAAGCCTTGGCATAAAAATTTCACCCCGATTCAACCTTAGCTGACTTTGACTATCTTTGACCTTACAAATATATTTTAATATATTTTTCTTTTTAATGCAATATATTTGTTGTTGTTAAGATGTAACAAATATATTATAATCATTTGTATAAAGTGCTCGCTCGAAAGGGAAGAAATTAAGGTTGAGTGTCAAAAAGATAATGTATGTAGCTTCTTCAATCATTGTAGGATTAATTATCTTCTTTGCATCTATGCATATAAGCAAAAACTTTTTCTCAGCTATAATTTTAAAACAAAATTATACTTACCTTCAAGAAGAGAGGCTCAAGAACTTTGAAAAGCCAAAACCTTTACAAAATCAAAAATTAGTCAAAATTAATTTAAGTGAAAACAATAAAGCTAATAATTCTATTGTCACTTCAAACAAAAATGCACAACCTGTAAAGCAAGCAAAAAATGAAAAAATCGTTTATCTTACCATTGATGATGGACCATCACCTGTCACCCCTTCCATACTTGAAACCTTGGAAAAAGAGAAAGTTAAAGCCACCTTTTTTGTGGTAGGTACAAATTGTATAAAGTATCCACAGTACTTAAAGGGAATTTATCAGAAAGGCCATTTGATAGGAAATCATTCATATTCTCACAGATATAAAAGCATATATAAAGATTTTAACCATTTTGTTGAGGACTTCAAAAAGGCGCAAGATACTATATACAAAATCATAGGAATAGTACCCAAATACTATAGATTCCCTGGTGGGTCTCTCAGCAGAGTTTCACCTCAAATTAAAAAGTTCCTTGACACAAACGGTATAGTATATGTCGATTGGAATGCAATTACTGGCGACTCAACAAAAAATCATGAAAATCTTACACCCAACCAAATCTTAAAAATTACAATTTCGACAGCTAATAAAAAAAATGAAGTTGTACTTTTGATGCATGACAGCTCTTCTAAAAAGAATGTGATAGAAGCTCTGCCAAGTATAATCAGAGCTTTCAAAAAACAAGGCTATGTATTTGAAACAATTGACAAGATGCAAAAACCCATTCAGTTTAAAACAAAAGCCGCATCACATTGATGCGGCTTTTAACTTCCCCATTTTATCTAAACCTGCAGTGGTTATCTTGCTGCCTTTATCTTGGAGAAACAATCACTGCAGTATATGGGTCTGTCGTTTCTGGGCCTGAACGGAACCTTTGTCTCTTTCCCGCACGCACTGCACACTGCATCGTAAAGTTCACGTCTCTGGGTTTGTCTACCTTCTCTTCTTTGCATAGCCTTTCTCTGGTCTCTGCACTCTTTGCATCTTGTTGGCTCGTTCTTGAACCCCTTCTGCGCATAAAATTCCTGTTCACCTGCTGTGAACACAAACTCTCTTCCGCAATCCTTGCAAACTAAAACCTTGTCTTGATACATTCTAAAATTCCCCTCACTTCATGGATTTAGATTTTTCTGACGCCCATTGTTCCTTTGCCGAACAACCAACGTCTTTTTAATTATAACCCCATTTTAGCATTTTGTAAATAGCAAATTAAAAATTTTTTTACTCCTCTTCTTCCTCATGCATCTGAGCCTTAGCTGCCTCTATTACCTTTTGTGCAATATGACTGGGAACTTCTTCATACCTTGCAAACTCCATGGAAAAATATCCTCTCCCCTGTGTCATGGACCTGAGGTCTGTTGCGTATTTGAACATCTCAGCAAGCGGAACCTCTGCCAAAATTTCTTCCAAGTGATTGTCAAGCGGCTGCATACCCAGAACTCTTCCCCTTCGTCTGTTCAAATCACCCATAATATCACCTGTGTAGTCTTGTGGAACTACAACCTTCACGCTCATGATAGGCTCTAAAAGCACCGGGTTTGCCTGCGCAAGACCTTTTTTGAATGCCAAAGATGTTGCAACTTTGAACGCAAGCTCTGATGAGTCAACTGGATGGTATGACCCGTCAACCAAGGTAGCTTTCAAATTCATAACAGGATAGCCTGCAAGTACACCCTTTTTAATACACTCTCTCAGTCCTTTTTCAACAGCAGGAATGTACTGTTTTGGAACAGCACCGCCAAATATCTTCTCTTCAAATACCAAATCTTCTTCCGGGCTTGGTTCAAATTCAATAAACACATGCCCGTACTGGCCATGTCCACCTGTTTGTTTTTTGTACTTTCCCTCGCTCTTTACCTTTTTTCTGATAGTCTCTCGATAGGGCACTTTTGGGTCAGACAAGACAACCGAGACGCCAAACTTGTTTTTAAGCTTGCTGACGATCACATCTATGTGCATCTCACCAATACCATAGATGATGTTTTGACCTGTTTCATTGTTCTTTTCTATCCTGAAGGTAAGGTCCTCTTCCATGAGCCTGTGAAGACCGTTTGAAATCTTTTCCTCATCGCCTTTTGTCTTTGGCTCAATCGCAAGCATAAGCCAGGGATGTGGAAAATCAATTTCTTCTAGCTTTACAGGTCTTGACTGTTCGCACAGGGTGGAGTTTGTCAAAGTAGATTGTAGCTTTGTCACAACACCAATGTCACCTGCAACAAGCTCTGATACTGGAATCTGTTTTTTGCCTCTTATAACAAACACCTGGGAAATCTTTTCTGGCTTTTCAGACATGGTATTAAGCAAGCTCATCTCCGGCTTTAGAATGCCGCTTACAACTTTCAGATATGAAATCCTGCCAACAAACGGGTCAGCAACTGTTTTGAACACAAAAGCACAGACAGGCTGGTTTTTGTCGACTTTTATACTTAATTCACTTCCATTTTTCGTATCCTTTGCTTTATAGTGCTTTGTATCGGCTGAGGGCAAGAGTCTGTAAATGCTGTCCAAAAGCTCTTTAACACCAAGACCTTTTGCAGCACACCCGCACAGTATTGGAAAGACTGACCTTTGTTTTATCCCTTCACTAAGTCCCTTGTAGATTTCGTCCTCAGAGATTTCTTCACCTGCAAAATACTTTTCCATCAGATTCTCATCATTTTCGACCGAATCCTCTATAAGACGATTCCTTATCTCCTCAATTTTATCACTCAACCCGCTCGGAATTTCTACTTCCTTTGCGGTGTTATCTTCATACCTATAAGCTCTTTTTGAAATCACATCAACAAAGCCAACAAACCTTCCATTTTCCATTATTGGATACTGAATTGGGATTGCCTTTGGTGTTAAAACTTGGTTAATTCTATCTACTACCTTTTCGAAATTGGCATTTTCCTCATCCATCTTGTTGACAAATATGAGCACTGGAAGGCCATGCTTTTGAGCAAGCTCCCATGCCTTCTCTGACCCAACCTGCACACCTGTTTTTGCACTGATTACCAACACTGCAGAGTCAGCTGCATAAAGTGCTTCACATACTTCTCCAACAAAGTCAAAGTATCCCGGCGTGTCGAGAATGTTTATCTTACAGTCCCGCCACTCAAGAGGTTCTACTGTCATTGAGATTGAAATTCGCCTCTTTATCTCTTCCGGGTCAAAGTCTGAGGTGGTTGTACCATCTTCTATCCTTCCCATTCTGTCAATACATCTTGCGGCAAATAACATACTCTCTGTGAGGATTGTTTTTCCATCCCCCCCGTGACCAAGTAAAACCACATTTTTTATATTCTGCGGCACATAGTCTTTCATACAGGCATTCCCCCTTGTAACTTAAAAGATTTAAAATTTGTGGACGATAATAAGATATTCTACAATGATTTTAAAAATCCTTTTGCTACTTTGCTAATCTTTTCAGAAAAAATTTGAAAAATGCATTCAACTGAATTTGAAATTTGATATAACAATTACAATTCTTATTGACGTATCAAAAAGCATTACTGTAAAATTTCATTTAGAAGCATTTGTTTATTCTCGTCACAAAAAACAAAGGGGTTTAAAAATCACATGAAAAAAGTGACAGTTGACCAGCTTGAAGAAGGCATGAAACTTGCGCGGGATGTGTTTACTGAAAACGGAAAGCTTTTGCTTCCAGAAGGGTTCATCATAAAAACTTCATTTATTCAGAAGCTGAGAGAACACAACATTGACAGCGTCTATGTGGAAGATGAAAAAGCCGAAAGTTATGTAAAAGAAGAGATCATATATCATGAGACATTTGTTGCCATTCAGGACTTGATGCTGTCTGCAAAGGCAGGAGAAATTGTTGACCCATTTGTTGCTAAAGAAATAGTAAACGACATTGTAGCGCAAATAATTGAAGAAGAGGACGTGTTCTTGAAAATAGTTGGATTTAGAGATGTTGATAACTATACATACTTTCATTCTGTGGATGTGAGTATTTTTGCCGCTATAATAGGAAAGCTTTTAGAACTTGACAGAAAACAAATAGAAGACTTGACTTTAGCAGCACTTTTGCACGATTTTGGTAAAATGAAAATTCCTCATGAGATATTAAATAAACCTGCAAAGCTTACTGATGAAGAGTTTGAAGAGATGAAAAAACACACTATATATGGATATCAAATTGTAAAAAACATGGATGGCATCTCTGAAGAGGTTGCAGAGGTTGCACTTTTGCACCACGAAAGACTTGATGGCTCTGGCTATCCTCTCAAACTCAAAGGCGATAAAATACCCTTGTTTGCAAGAATTGTGGCAGTTGCAGATGTGTATGATGCCCTTACTGCAGACAGAGTGTACAAAAAGAAAATTGTGCCAACAAAAGCGGCAGATTATCTCACAAAGTATGCAGGCATTCATTTTGACAAGGACATTGTTCAAAAGTTTTTAAAGATGGTGGTAAAATACCCGGTGGGTTGCTTTGTTGTTCTAAATACGGGTGAAATTGCTATTGTGTACGAAGAAAATCCTTTCAACAAGACAAGACCAATAGTGAAGGTTGTTGCAAGAAAAGAAGGCCCACCTGTGCTCATTCCTTATTTTGTGGACCTCTCTCAAGATCATAAAAGGGAAATTATTGATGTAATCAACTATTAACTTTTTTTGCTTACAAGACTTATATAAGGTACAGCATTTTCGCGGTAAGACGACACTATTCCTTTTTGCAGCTTAAAGTAGCCGCATGAGGCAATCATAGCTGCATTGTCTGTACAGTACTTAAATTCCGGCACAAAAAATTCAATATTCTGCTCGGCACACTTTTTATCAAATTCGTCTCTTAGCCTTGAGTTTGCAGCAACGCCACCGGCAACCGCTATTTTTTTTATATTTGTCTCAAGTGAAAGATTGATTGTCTTTTCCACAAGTATGCTCACAACTGTTTTCTGAAAAGACGCAGCAACATCTTCTATTTTAAATTCCTCTTTTTTTTGCCAAAGGCTATGAACATGGTTTATCACAGCAGATTTCAATCCGCTGAAACTAAAATTGTATCCATCAACATCGGCAATTGGGTATTTATATTTATCCTCATCACCCAGCTTTGCAATTTTGTCTATGGCAGGCCCGCCAGGATACCCCAACCCCAAGTACCTTGCAATCTTGTCGAAAGCCTCGCCTGCCGCATCATCTCTTGTTTTTCCAACCACCTCATACTCTTCAAAATCTTTTAAAACAATTAGATTAGTATGCCCTCCAGAAACCACAAGAACAATTAGTGGTGGTGTGAGCTGAGTGTATGTTATAAAATTGGCATAAATGTGCCCTTCAATGTGATTCACAGCAACAAACGGAAGCTTTTTGGCATAGCTTAGTGCCTTTGCAAACGAAAGCCCAACAAGAAGCGAACCTACAAGCCCAGGTCCGTACGTTGCAGCAACACCATCTATATCGTTTACATTCAAACCTGCCTGCTTGAACGCCATATCAACAACGTATGAAATCTTTTCAACATGCTTGCGAGAAGCTATCTCTGGTACAACACCACCAAATTGATGATGAATATCAATCTGGGAGTATATCACATTTGACAGAACTTTTCTTCCATCTTCTACAATTGCAGCTGAAGTCTCGTCGCATGATGTCTCGATCCCAAGTACAAGCATCTTTTAGTTCTCAGCTCCTTACTTAGAAACTTTGACACCCTTTTATTATACCAAATTCTCATAGAATTTTAATTTTTTCTATCACATATTTTTGATATAATAAATTAGTCTGAAACATTCTCAAGAGGAGGGCATGGCTTTGACAGCATTTCAGGCAATCTTCTTAGGAATACTGCAGGGGCTTGGAGAATTCTTGCCAATTTCAAGCTCTGCACACCTGATAATCTTTCCATGGCTTTTTGGCTGGAAAGAACACTCTCTTGTATTTGATGTTGCTCTACACCTTGGAACACTCCTGGCAGTGCTTGTATATTTTTGGAAGGATTACTTGGATATCGTGGTGCAAGGAATAGCGAAGCCAAAGTCAGAAAAAGGAAAATTGCTTTGGTTTATAATAGTTGCAACAATTCCCGGTGCACTTTTTGGATACTTTTTTGAAAATATCGTAGAAGAAGTTTTTAGAAAACAATATCTTTTGATTGCAATTGTTCTTGCAGTATTTGGATTCATACTATACTATGTAGATTCAATCGCAAAAAACAAAGTGGAACTTTCAAAGATGAATGTGTTTCACGCAGCTTTAATTGGTGTCTCACAGGCATTTGCCCTTTTCCCCGGGGTTTCGCGATCTGGCATAACAATGACAACAGGACTTTTGCTTGGTCTTAAAAAAGAAGCTGCAGCTAAATTTTCGTTCTTGATGTCAGCACCCATTATACTTGGTGCAGGATCTGTGTCACTTGTAAAAAACATTCATCATGTGTCTGCTGAGTTTTCAAACTTTGCAATTGGCTTTTTTACATCTGCTATAGTAGGTTTTCTTGCAATTCATTTTTTGCTTGGTATTGTCAAAAAAAGTGGTTTTAAAATTTTTGCATATTACAGATTTTTCTTGGCAGCAGTCATTTTAGCCTTCTATCTTTTAAGAGCAGTGTAGATAAGCTCAGCATTGCTATAACGCCAAGACCGATGTATCCCATGAGAGAGTAAAGTTTTCTCAGCAGCTCCTGAAACTCATTAAAGCCCAAAATAAGCGAAAGGATAATAATTACAAACTCAGCTTTTGGATTTTTTATAGAATAGGAAAGCCCCATGTAGTTTGCAAGAGTAGTTGTAAGTATTTCTAAAAATGCACAAGTAACAAGAATAAAGTGCAAAATAATATTCTTTTCAACTTTCAAAAGAGGCATCTGGGAAGTTTGAAGGTTAGCTTCCCAAAGTAGCATGACGTTTATAATGCTCAGCAGAAAAAAAATTATGATAGATGATATCCCTATTGAAATTTTAATCTCTTTTTGACAAAATCTTTCTTTAAGACCATTTACTACAGGAAAAGCAAGCAACGAATTGTAAGTGGAATAAAGCAGAGGAAAGATAAGATGATTTAAAATATCTTTTGGCAAAGTGCATTTTAAACTTTCAAATGGAAAGACTATCTCATTTTTATGCACAGATCTTAGAAAAATTAGAATAACTGTTGTAGTTAAAATGCTAACCACAACTTTATTTATATTTATGACTGCCAGCAAACCATGTTTGAAAATTGCAATGCTCAAGACAAAACAAAGCAGAGTAAATATATACCTGCTTACTCCCAAAAATTCTACTCCTAACTGCCCAAATGCAGAAAACATAACTATTAGTGTTATTACAGAAAAGAGCAAGATGTAAGATTTGAATATCATTAAAATTATTCTGCTTTTAATCCTGATGTTCACAAGGTAAAGTAGAATTAGAAATATCAAAATGGAAGAAAAGCCGATATAGAAAAAACTTTTTTCTTTGAACTGAGAGAAAAAATAGAAAATCTCCTGACCGGTAGAAAAACCAGCGCCTATTATCGACCCAAGGATTGTCGAAATGATTGCGAAAATTCTTCCCATAGGTGATTATTTCCCCTTGATACCTTCATATATTTCTCAAATTACATGATATTTAGATTCAAAATACTATATGAAAGAATTCTGGAGGAATAAAAAATGGAGTTTATAAAACAGATATTTATCTCAATTGCTGAATACCTCTCTCAGTTTGGCCACTTAGGCATATTCATAGGGATGACGCTTGAGTCTGCCTGCATTCCAATACCCTCTGAGGTCATCCTGCCGCTTGGCGGGTACCTTGCATACAAAGGAATTGGAAGCGTGCTTTCCATGACCATTGTTGCAACCCTGGGATGTTTAGCTGGATCTGTAATAGCTTATGTTGTAGGATACTTTGGCGGAAGACCATTTATACTCAAGTACGGCAAATACTTTTTTATCTCAAAGCACGACTTTGAAAGAGCAGAAAAATTTTTCCAAAAAAGAGGGGAAATTACTATATTTTTGAGCAGGCTTCTGCCTGTCATAAGGACATTTATCTCGCTTCCTGCTGGTATTGCAAAGATGAACTTTGTAAAGTTTTGTATCTACACAATCCTTGGGTCATTTCCTTGGTGTCTGCTTTTTGTCTATCTTGGTAAAAAACTTGGCGATAACTGGAAGTCAATTGAAGAGCATTTAAAAGGCTTTGACTATCTCATATTAGCCTTAATAATTGCTGCAATTGTGGGTTATGTTGTCTATAAAATCTTCAAAGGCAAAAAGTCAGCTGAAGTTGAATAAATATAAATATTGATGTATAATTATTAAAAAATTTTTAGTGAGGGAGCAAAATTATGAACATAGATGAAATAATATCTTATGATTCACAGTACTATGTCAACGTGTTTGGCAGTCGGATACCACTTGCTTTTGAAAGAGGAGAAGGGTGTATTCTTTATGACAGCCAAAACAAAGAGTATCTTGATTTTATCTCTGGAATTTCTGTGTGCAATTTAGGGCACAGTCATCCAAAATTTGTGGCTGCTTTAAAGGCTCAGATTGAAAGGCTCATACACACATCAAGCCTGTTTTACATTGAACCTCAAGCACTTTTGGCAAAAAAACTTGCTGAAGTTTCTAAATTTGACAAGGTATTTTTCTGTAACTCCGGCGCTGAGGCGAACGAGGCTGCCATAAAGCTTGTGAGAAATTATTTTTATAAAAAAGGGCTTTCTAAATATAAAATAATTACACTTGAAAATTCATTCCATGGAAGAACACTTGCAACAACCGCTGCAACAGGTCAAAAGAAGTATCAAAAGCCATTTGAGCCAATGCCAGAAGGATTTATAAACGTTGAGGCAGACATTGAAAAGATAAAAAGTGCTATAGATGACAAAACAGCAGCGGTTATGATTGAACTTGTTCAGGCAGAAGGCGGAATAAAGGTGCTTTCAAAAGAGTTTGTACAAAAGCTTTATAGCCTTTGCAAAGAACATGGGCTTTTATTTGTAATTGACGAGGTTCAAACAGGTATTGGTAGGTGCGGCAGTCTTTTTTGTTTTGAGCAGTATGATATAACTCCTGACATAATTACTCTTGCAAAAGGGCTTGGAAATGGTGTGCCAATTGGAGCTATGCTTTGCAAAAAAGAAGTTGCTACATTTGAACCAGGTGAGCACGGCTCAACCTTTGGTGGAAATTTGCTTGCAACAAGAGCAGCTTTAGAGGTGTTGAGAATAATTGAAGAAGAAAATATAATTGAAAATGTAAATGTGATGGGGAATTACCTAAGACAAAAGCTTCTTGAGCTAAAAGAACAATTTGATTTTATGGTAGATGTCAGAGGTTTGGGCCTTTTAATAGGTGTTGAATTTTCTTTCCCTGTGAAAGAACTTGTAAAAGAGTTAGCTTTAGCTGGACTTTTGACAAGCAGTTGCGGAGGTGGAAACGTCATAAGATTTGCTCCACCTTTGATTGTTCAAAAAACTCACATAGATAAAGCTTTGGAAATTTTCAAAGATGTGGTGAAAAGATATGCTGACATGGGAAGAGCTTGAAAATGCATGTCTTTCATGTGAAAAGTGTCCTATTTCTAAAAATCGCACAAACGTTGTTGTGGGTGATGGTAATAAAAACGCAAAGCTTGTGTTTGTAGGTGAAGCTCCGGGCGAGGAAGAAGACAAGCAAGGAAAACCTTTTGTGGGAAGAGCAGGAAAGTTTTTGGATTTGGCTTTGACCTCTTTGGAGCTCTCAAGAGAAAAAGATTTTTATATCTGCAACATTCTAAAGTGTAGACCTCCAAACAACCGCGTTCCAACAGAGGTTGAAGCTCAAAACTGCCTGCCTTTTTTGAGAGCCCAGATAAAACTCATCGCACCAAAAATAATTGTCTGCCTTGGTGCAACAGCTATGAAATATATTCTTGGCAAAGACCTTAAAATCACCCAAGACAGGGGGAAGTGGTTTGAAAAAGGTGGTTTTTGGATTATGGCTACATACCATCCAGCAGCACTTTTAAGAGACCCAGGCAAAAGAGAGGATTTTTACAGGGACTTGAAAAGTGTGAAGGAAAAGCTGGAGAAGATAGCGACAAAACCATAAAAAAAGAGCCGACCAAAAGGATGGTCGGCTCAAAATGTATTTTAGGAGTTCGAGGGGTTATGAGGATAGAGGGATTTGCTATTTTCTATTCCCCGCAGACCTCTCTTCATTTATCAAAAAGCTTGTTACAAAATAATTAAAGCACCTGACTTTTCGCCAGGTGCCTACTGTCAAAGAAAATAAAGTGAGTACTTTCCCCTTTCACTCAACCAACTTTTACTCACTCTTCTTTGACATATGTTTCGGCAGCCTGGCGACCATAGGAAGCTGTGCTTCCGACAGGCCCATGGCTTTGCGCCCCTGCCTTTCGACAGGTTTGCCATTGTCGACATATGTCTTTATTTTTTAATTTACCAATTTATTTTGTTTAGAACTTCTCTTTTATTATAATACTTAATTCCAAAACAAATTGCAATGGTTTTTGGCTCCTCTATTAACATTAATATCTTATTTTACTATAAAATGACGTGCAATGATAAACAGATTCACATCTTGAGGCAAAAAAGTAACTGTAGGATTACTAATTACAGGTGGCTGAACATTTTCTATTTTTATTATGTTCTTGCTCAATAAATAGTCTATAAGTGGTTGAGGCATTCTAACATACTCGATATTTAAGTTACCTCCATTGAACTGAAGAGCCCCATTTGATATTAAAACTCCATCCAAATGGTTTTGAGCTGATGGTACATTGATTCCACTTTTTGTAACAACGAAAATCTGAACATTAGAATGTTGATTGTTAGGTTTATTCTTGTTAAATATTTCATATATGTCATTACTATTCTGTCCTGTAGACACAAGTGAATAATAATTTGCTCCATTAATATCTTTTTTGTCTTCCACAATGTTATCAAGTCTAATCCAATTAGTTGGAAATGTATTCTTTTTTATTTCCTCTATAATCGCGGGAATAGTGGGATAAGGAATTTGAAAATTTACATTTAGATTTTGAACAAACAAATTCCGAATACCTGAGGGTATATTTTGTGGAATACTTCTGCACTCAATTTTATCTGAAACTCTTATATTCGTCCCTGAATTTAAATTAGAAATAGTAATCGTTCCACTACAAACAATTTTCTTTACGTTTAGCTTTACTTCTCCATCTATTTTTAAGTTATTACAATAGAGCACAGTATCAGGAGCATCAATAGTTGCAGATGAACCAATAATATCCAGATTGTTAGCATATACAACTGTTCCGACATCTGCAGACAGAATACCGTTATTTCTTATTTCTATATCTCCTCCAAAAAGCTTAGAATTTGATTTTAAGACCATTTTGTCAGTCCAAATATTTAATTTATTAAAATATGCAAATTCATTTATAGTCACCAAATTACTGCTCCCATTTTTAATATCCAATGTATTACAAAACAATGCATTTGCTACTATTTCATCTCTTCCACTAAGAGAGATAGTCCCATCCGAGAAAAGAAGAGAGTTTGATTCAAGTCTATTATTGTTTCCATTAAAAGTTATCCCATTTTTTGTGTACATCAAATTGTTAACTACTACCTTATTGTTTCCTTCAAAGGTAAAACTTCCATTTTTGACAATAATGTTATCAGCCCTAATAGTATAATCTCTTGGTCTATTGTTGTCATTTCGAAGTGTTATATCACCACTGCTGTACATATTTCGTGTGGTAACCGTTATGTTATTGTTAAATATGATTTTATCACTGCTAAAAAGGCCATAAGTAGTAAAGTCAAATATATTACTATCCCACCCTAACAAATAAGACGATGAAGTGTTTGAAGATGAAGAATTAGAAATAATCTCGACTTTTTCAAACGGGGAAGGAATTGTAAATACACATCTTTCTAGCCTCTTTGTCTTTGTAGTAGAATCTAAAGCTTCAACTTCTAAAATATATGAATTTCCCGATCTGGAAAAAAATATATTGTTAATATATTCACAACTTTGTCTTGCCATCAAAATAAGTTCAGATACATTTGAAACTTGAACTGAACTATTATCTGCGAGTTTCAGATCAATTCTAATCCTGTTACCTTTGTTTTCAAAAAAATCAGCTATATAGCTATTGAAAGTATTTAAATAATCATTTTCAAAACTATCACCCGTGTAAATCAACCTTCCAGTTGAATCAGAAAACTGAGCATATGTAAGCCTTTTTGCTTGAGCAATCGCTTTGCTAATATAAAACAGAATATATTCCATCGCACTATCTGCAGCAGTTGAAGTTTGTATCTTGTTTATTGTCTCTTTACTATGTATTAACGAGGTGAGGGCAAGTTCCATCGTGCCTGCAACAAGAAGAATCAATACAGTAAAAAAAACTATCACAATTATTAATGCTGACCCTTTGTTGGAGCTTCTTATAAAGTTTTTCATCATTGATTCACCCTAATAAAATATGTAAGCGACTTGATATTATTATTGTTTTTATCTAATATTTTAAAATCAACCTTTTTAAGTTCTTCCCGGTAATTATAAACATTTTGTGTCACTTCAAAATTATCATAATTTGAAACTTCATATATTATCCTGTACAACACATTTCCGTTATTATCTTTTACATTAACAGAATTTTGACCAACAAACGATGGATTTATATCTTTCAAGAAATGCACTACTTCTTCAATAGTTTTATTCAAAACTTTTGCTAATTCAAAGTTTTTCTCTGTTTTTATGTTAGCATTTATTATTTGCTGCAACAAGTTTCCTATCGGAATTAACAAAATACAAATTATAGCCACTACAACTACTACTTCTATAAGTGTAAAACCATTTTGTTTCATTTTTCGCTTCTCCTTCACAAAAACTCCTAACCCTATCTATTTAAAAATATTATTTTTCCCCGTAATTATATTTGGAAATGAAAGTTCTCTCTTTTTCGCAAATCTGTCTTCGTAACCATAAAACTTAATTTCAAAATCTGCCACTATTTTATCTTCAGAATTTATCAATGTGAAAGAATCTATAGAGTAAAGAGGATAAAAAAACTTCTGCATTTCAAAAAGTTTCTTAAAATCCTCATATTTTATTCTCCATGTTTGATGAGAAGAAAAATAAAAAATATCATCAAATTCATTACCAAAGGAGTTGTTCAACTTTTGTTTTTGAGAAATAGAATAGTCGGAGA
>OFGS01000069.1_pt1 | contig 30345 bp, 28 predicted proteins | sample 1521851 | NCBI WGS metagenome assembly OFGS01 (sample SAMEA3142070, study PRJEB24117) | hot springs metagenome
CAATCATCGTCGTCCCACCAATGACCGACATCCCAAACCCAAGCAAATAAAAAAAGAAACGCATGCGCCAGTCCCCCTTGTCCACTACTATATGTATGAACAAGCATGCAAACGATGCGTTACATAAAAAAAATTTCTTCTGATTTCATTGAAAGTAGCTCCATCATCGTCTTTTTTTCTAGCGCCCGCTTGACGACCATATATCCGACCGCATAACCAAGCATGCGCGGATAAAATGCTGAACCGTATAAAAGCGCGCGGTAACGAGCATCGTCTGGCCGAATAGAGAGATTTGGAATCATCCATTTTTTCATCCATTGCTTTAGTTGTTCTTCTGTATAATATGTCGTCCATGTTGCGACATATTCGCTTCCGAGTCGCTCCTTCACCGCATGTTCTGCTAATCCTTCCATCACGATGCGATCAAGAAGCGTATAGTCGCGCTCGTCTTTCGGATCGGCATGTAAACGACAAACGTGGTTATATTCGTGAATAAGCAGGGCATAAATATGTTCGTTCGATACGTGAGGAAGCAAAAATAAAAATAGTTGATCGTGAAAAGCGACGCCTGATTTTCCACCAAATTCATGTTGTAGAGAACGGTTTGTGGCATCAGCAGGGAAAATAAATACAGGCACATCTGGGCCATCCCACTCTTTTTGGAGTTCTGTGAACTTTTTGGCGACAAACGCCCATACGTTTTTTTCTGCGAGCTGTTTCATCGTATCATGTTGGTTGCGCCGAGCCATGCCATGCGCAAATAAATGGCGTTGCACATCTTCTTTTATTTTTTTTCGCCATCGATCATCGACAAACCAATCTTTCGTATTTACCACTCCCATGACACTCCTCCTTTCGTTATCGCATTGTACGATAAACGAAAGGAAAATGTGAAAAAGGATGAGGCGAACCTCATCCTTCATATTTTTTGAAAATAATCGTTGCATTATGTCCACCAAAGCCGAGCGAGTTGCTTAATACCGCACGCACATGTTGTTTGCGTGCCACGTTCGGCACGTAATCTAAGTCGCATTCTGGATCGGGTGTTTCGTAATTAATCGTTGGCGGAATGACGCCGTCGTGAATCGATAAAATAGAGAAAATCGCTTCAACAGCACCTGCTGCGCCAAGCAAATGTCCCGTCATCGATTTCGTCGAGCTGACAGCTAGTTTGTATGCGTGTTCGCCAAATACTTCTTTAATCGCCATCGTTTCATATTTATCGTTATACTCTGTGCTCGTGCCGTGCGCGTTAATGTAATCGATGTCCTCTGGTTGCATATTTGCATCATGAAGCGCTTGACGCATCGCACGCACACCGCCTTCTCCGCCAGGTGCTGGAGCGGTAATATGATACGCATCGCCTGTCGCACCGTAGCCCACAATTTCAGCATAAATGCGCGCACCTCGTTTTAACGCATGTTCTAGTTCTTCTAAAATAATAATGCCAGCCCCTTCGCCCATAATAAATCCGTCGCGATGTTGATCAAATGGACGGCACGCTGTTTTTGGGTCCGGATTAAACGAGAGCGCTTTCGCTGCGCTAAATCCGGCAAATGCCATATGTGTAATTGGCGCTTCTGTTCCGCCTGTAATCATCACATCGGCATCGCCACGCTCAATGACTTTAAACGCATCGCCAATCGAGTTCGTTCCTGTCGCACAAGCGGTGACCGTACATGAGTTTATTCCTTTTGCCCCAAGCATAATCGACACTTGCCCGGCCGCCATATCCGGAATCATCATCGGAACGAAAAACGGGCTGACGCGACGATATCCTTTTTCTAAAAACGTTTTCAGCTGTTCTTCGTACGTTTCCATTCCGCCGATGCCCGAACCAATCCAGACGCCAACGCGCGGTGCGTTTTCTTCCGTAATTTGTAAATTAGCATCTTTTACTGCCATCATGGAAGCGGCGACCGCATATTGCGTAAATCGATCCATTTTGCGCGCTTCTTTTTTATCGATAAATTGTTCCACTTGAAAATCTTTTACTTCCGCTGCTACTTTCGCAGGAAAATCGTCCGCGTTTAACCGTGTGAGCGGACCGATGCCGGATTGTCCAGCAACGATGTTTTTCCATGTCGTTTCAACATCATTTCCTAACGGTGTGACAGCCCCTAATCCCGTGACGACGACTCGTCTTTTTTTCACCACTCATCACTCCTTTGTTTCATCATACCATCGTTATTTGCCCCAGCGCAATGCAATAGCGCCCCACGTTAATCCACCGCCAAAGCCAACCATAATGATAAGGTCATCATCTTGAATGCGTCCGGCTTCCACTTCTTCTACAAGTGAAATCGGAATGGAAGCAGCGGATGTATTTCCGTATTTATTTACTGTAATCGACATACGATCAACAGGAAGTTCGAGCCGTTCGCGTGCCGCCTCCATAATGCGAATGTTCGCCTGATGCGGAATTAAAAAATCAACGTCCGCTTTCGTCAATCCTGCTTTTTCTAATACGCGAATGCATGACTCGCCCATTTGGCGCACCGCAAACTTAAACACTTCCCGTCCGTTCATGACCACATAATCGTCTTGATATAAATATTTTCCGCCTGTACCGTCTGCCCCAAGTTCAAAAGATACGATGCCGCGACCTTCTGAAACTTCTCCCATCACAACAGCTCCTGCGCCGTCTCCAAACAACACCGCCGTATTTCGATCGCTCCAATCGACGATTTTTGATAATTTCTCTACACCAACGACAAGCACGTATTTGTACGTATTCGTTTCAATAAATTGTTTCGCGGTTACCATCGCATACATAAACCCTGCACATGCTGCGCTTACGTCAAGCGCCGCTGCATGCACCGCTCCAAGCTTTTCTTGCAACATACACGCGACAGATGGAAAAGCACGATCTGGCGTCACCGTCGCCACTAAAATGAGATCAATTTGTTCAGGAGAAATGCCCGCATCATCAAGAGCGCGCTTCGCTGCGATATAACCCATATCGGACGTATCCATATCATTTGAGGCAATGCGCCGCTCTTCAATCCCTGTGCGCGTCCGAATCCATTCATCTGACGTATCCATTCGTTGTTCTAATTCTTTATTCGTCACAATACGTTCCGGCAAATATCGTCCAATTCCAATAATTCCTGCACTCACGGAAATATCGTCTCCTTTTATTATCAAACTTTATTACTTGGTACTAATTTTACTTTCTTTTTTCGTTTCATGCAATAAAAAAATGAGGCGCTTACTCAACACCTCATTTACTCATTCGGCAATTTTCCTGTTGCTTTATATCGTTCAATTGCTTTTGTTATTTTTTGTTGGAAAGGCTCATCGACAAGCGGGCTAAACGTTCCGAGTTCGACGACACCGTCTTGAAAATCAACATATGTCGTTCCAGACGTTAATTCTCCATCGATAAATTTTTTCGCAACAAGTTCATATAGCGCATCGACATGTTGGACGGTGCTCGTTAGTACCGTTCGTTCCCCTAAATCTGCTTGATCTGTCACATAACCAATCGCATAAAGACCGTGTTCCTTCATTTTCTCAATCACTGGTACGCTAAATTTATCGCCGGCTGGATATACGACATCGACCCCTTCCGCAATCATTCGTTCGGCAATGGCTATGGCCGTATCGACGTCATCCCAATGCTGTACATATTGTACGTCGACGTGAGCATTTCCGTTCTCATATAACACCCCTTCGAAAAAACCGTCCACTTCCGGCTGCCATTCAAATGCGGCAATGACGCCAATTTTGTTCGTTTTCGTCATATGCCCCGCTACCATGCCGCCAAAAAACCCCATCGCATGCCCAGCGAAATTGAAGCTCGTTACATTTTTCTTTTTCGCCTCTCCGTTAAAAAACACAAAATGAATATTCGGATATTGATCTGCGATCTCATCGAAATACTCCCCATACTCGCTTCCATGACCAAAAATTAAGGTGACGCCTTTTTGGTGAAATTGTTTTACCGCATGTGCCGCCGCTGCTTTTGAATTTACCCCTTCGCGATAAAACACTTCCGCATCAAACTTCGCTTGAATGCGAAGCAATCCTTTATACCCTTTCGTTCCCCACACTTGATCATCAATCGTATCCGAAACGAGCAAACCGACTTTTTGTACATTTCCCGATGATAATTGGGCAGGAGCGCAAGCAGATAAAATAAAAAGTAGTGCAAAAATGAAATATGTATATCGCCACATCAACATGCAACACTCCTTTTTCCGTCTCATTTTTTATTTTACTTGCTTTCTTTCTTATCGGTAAAGAAAAAATCCCCATGTGTATGGGGACTATACGTCGTTATATTGTTCATAAAACGCGTGAACGGCTTGCGCAAACGTATATGTTTTTTCAGGCAAATGATATGAAACAGGGACGCCAAACGCTTGTGCATACGCTCTTGCATGAATCATTGGAGGATATGGATTCACTCCTGACACTTGCCAAATTTTCATCGGTACGGTCGGAGCATAAAGCGGAGGGAGATCCAATTTCTCTTCTGTTGTTCCGTACGCTTGCTTTAATTGACGCATGAACCGTTTATAAAAAAATTTATGCTCTTTTTCATATTGCAGTTGTGCCTGTAAGTGCAAACAAGGATTTAATAGCGCAATCGCACGTATCTGATCGCGTAAATCGTTCATCAACTGCAAGGCGACAAGCGCCCCCATTCCTTCTGCTAACACATAAATGCGCTCATTTAAAATTTCCGTTTTTAACACATAATAAATAAGCTGTTTGGCTAGTTTGACCGCTTTTTGACTTCCCCAATTGGCGCCGTACAAATGTGAGTAGAAAATCGTATAGCCATGTTGTAATAAATCGTTTAACAACTTGTTTTTCCCAATATGTTGCACCCATAAGCTCGTTTTGTCATCGACGAAGTGGGATACGTCCCCTAAAAGAAGTAAGGCAAATCCGTTTGGTCGGTCTGGGACATGAATCGCACACCATTGCTCGCTGAATTGGAAAAATCGTTGCTTCTCTGTCATAATCGTCCACCTTAAGCACATCATTGTACAATATATCGTATGCGATTTTCTTTTTCGTGTACTAGGCGTTGCAATTTTTCGTTTTCGTCTCTTCACCATTTATGTTAAGATAAAAAAGAGTGTAAAGGAGGGAATGGCATGCGTATTTTTTGGACGTTTTTCTGGACGTTTTTATTAGTAAACATGGTGACATACGTCGTGAGCTCGATGATCGGCGTGGCGTACCATTTCGAAACAGGCACAACATTAGCAGTCGTTGCAACCGTTCTCATTTTATTGATTGCACAACTCATTCCGAACGAACCTGTGCATCATTAAGAAAGGATAAACGGCATACGTCCGTTTATCCTTTTTTTACGACCAATTCGTCTCCTTCGATATCAATCGTGACGGTGTCGTAGTCTCCAATACGTCCCGCAATGATTTCACGCGCAAGCTTCGTTTCAATATGTTTTTGAATAAACCGTTTGAGCGGGCGAGCGCCGTACACATGGTCAAACCCATGTGTCGCAATGTACGTCTTCGCTTCGTCCGTTAACGTAATCGTCATATGTCGTTCCGCAAGTCGCTCCTCTAATTGTTTCATAAACTTATCCACAATGCTTTTCACTTCGCGTGCGGTTAACGGTTTAAATAGTACAATGTCGTCTACTCGGTTTAAAAACTCTGGTCTAAAATGCGCCCGCAATTGTTTCAACACTTGTTCGCGCGCTTCTTCGCTTATGTCTCCATGCGCATCGACCGCTTCTAACAACGTATGCGAGCCAATATTTGACGTCATAATGACGACTGTATTTTTAAAATCGACCGTTCTTCCTTGCGAATCCGTCATGCGACCGTCGTCTAACATTTGTAGTAAAATGTTAAACACTTCCGGATGCGCTTTTTCGATTTCATCAAGCAAAATGACCGCATACGGCTTTCTGCGCACCGCCTCCGTCAACTGTCCCCCTTCTTCGTAGCCAACATATCCTGGAGGCGCGCCGATTAAACGAGAAACTGCATGTTTTTCCATATATTCTGACATGTCGATGCGAATCATTTGTTCTTCGCTATCGAAAAGCGCTTCCGCTAACGCCTTCGCCAGTTCTGTTTTTCCGACACCTGTCGGACCGAGGAAAAGAAATGAACCGATCGGACGATTCGGATCTTTCATGCCAGCGCGTGCGCGCAACACCGCATCGCTCACGAATTGTACCGCCTCGTCTTGTCCGATGACGCGCTCATGTAAAATGTCCGTTAAGCGCAACAACTTTTCGCGTTCGCCTTCAACAAGTTTTGTCAACGGAATGCCCGTCCATTTTGACACGATTGTCGCGATTTCTTCCTCCGTTACTTCTTCGCGCAACAACCGTCGCTCTTTTTCTGTTTCTTCTAGCTGTTTTAATTGTTTTTCAAGTTGCGGAATGCGTCCGTGGCGCAATTCTGCCGCTTTATTTAAATCGTAATTGTTTTCCGCTTCTTCTAACTCGCGCTTCGCTTTTTCTAACTGCTCACGCAACGCGCGCACTTGTTGAATCGCTTCCTTTTCTTTTTCCCATTGCGCTTTCATCGCATTTGCTTTTTCGCGCAAATTCGCGAGCTCTTGCGATAACGATTGCAAGCGCTGTTTGCTCGCTTCATCTTGCTCTTTTTTCAACGCCGCTTCTTCAATTTCAAGCTGCATCATTTTTCGCATCACTTCATCTAACTCTGTCGGCATCGAATCGATTTCCGTTCGAATCATCGCACACGCTTCGTCAACGAGGTCAATTGCTTTATCCGGCAAAAAGCGATCAGAAATGTAACGATCCGACAACGTCGCCGCCGCAACGAGCGCACCGTCATGAATGTTCACGCCGTGATGAATTTCAAATCGCTCTTTTAAGCCGCGCAAAATCGAAATCGTATCTTCTACCGTCGGCTCTTCTACGAGCACTTGTTGGAAACGGCGTTCGAGCGCAGGGTCTTTTTCAATATATTGACGATATTCATCAAGCGTCGTTGCTCCAATACAATGCAATTCTCCGCGCGCAAGCATCGGCTTTAACATATTCCCAGCATCAAGCGCCCCATCCGTCCGTCCAGCGCCGACGATCGTATGCAGTTCATCAATAAATAAAATGATGCGCCCTTCGCTTTTCTTTACTTCATTTAATACCGCTTTTAACCGCTCCTCAAACTCTCCGCGAAACTTTGCCCCTGCAATAAGCGCACTCATATCTAACGCAAAAATCGTTTTATCTTTTAACCCCTCTGGCACGTCTTTACGCACGATACGTTGGGCGAGCCCTTCAACGATCGCCGTTTTTCCAACGCCCGGCTCTCCAATTAAAACCGGATTGTTTTTCGTCTTGCGCGATAAAATGCGAATGACGCGGCGAATTTCGCTATCGCGACCGATGACTGGATCAATTTTTCCTGCTTTCACTTCCGCTACTAAATCACGACCGTATTTTTGCAGTGCTTCATATGTCGCTTCCGGATTTGGACTAACCACGCGTTGATTCCCCCTTATGTCCATAATCGTTTGTAATAGTTTCTCTCGCTCAATTCGATAGCGCGACAATATATGTTTCGCTTCTTTGTCGTCAATGAGCGCAAGCAATAAGTGTTCAACGGATATATATTCATCTTTCATTTGTTTCGCTTCTTGTTCCGCTCGAACAAGCCATTGTTGCAAACGGCTCGTGACATATATTTTTCCGGACTCCGAACTAGAAATGACTTGCGGTTTTTTGTTGAGCTGTTTGTTCCATTCATCTAACAAACGGGAAACGGGAACAGACATTTTTTCATAAATGCGCCTTGCAAGCCCATCTTCTTGTTGTAAAAGCGCGACACAAACGTGTTCAACGTCCACTTCCTGATGTTGCTTCTCTACTGCTAACGATTGCGCTTGCATGAACGCCTCTTGCACTTTTTCCGTCATTTGTTGCATATTCATCGCGCTCACCCCTTTGACTTTGACTTTTTTTGACCTTTATCTATTACGTATTATAACGAGAAAGCCACCCTTATGCAAGGATGGCTTACGGTTTTGGAAAGTACGTCCATATCCGATTATGATTCGACGTTTCAGGGAAACGGTCACCTGCTTTTAGTTTTAATTTTTTCGGATTTTTCACTTGATCCCCTGTCTCGCCAATTTCAATATATATCCCGTTGTTTGGCGCTTTTTGTCCGGGGCGAAAATGTCTACTTTGTCCCATCCGTATTCCTCCTCATCGTCTGATCATTTCATAATATGCCCGTCTTGTTTCAAAACGATGATGAGAAATAACGGATCGATATCCAAATGCTACAGCAACGAAACGAGCAATGCTTTTTGTGCATGAAGGCGGTTTCCAGCTTGTTGGAAAATGTACGAACGCACGCCATCAATGACACCTTCTGTCACTTCTTCGCCGCGGTGAGCAGGCAAGCAATGTAAAAACATAAAATCGCTTTTCGCTTGTTGAACGAGCGTTTCATTTACTTGAAACGGCGCAAAGATGTGCATCCGTTCGTTCGCTTCCGCCTCTTGCCCCATGCTTGCCCATACGTCTGTGTATACAACGTCTGCATCGACAATCGCTTCACACGGATCGTTTGTTACAACGATCGTTGCACCGCTTTCGCTTGCAATGTTTTTCGCTTCGTTGACAACCGCTTCTTTCGGCTCATATCCTTTCGGTGAAGCGACCGCACAATGCATGCCGACTTTTGCCGCCGCAAGCATTAACGCATGCGCCATATTGTTTCCGTCGCCGATGTAGGCAAGCTTTAGCCCTTGAAGTTTTCCTTTCACTTCATAAATCGTTAATAAATCAGCAAGCGCTTGGCACGGATGGTCATCATCCGTTAACCCATTAATGACAGGAATCGTTGCATAATGAGCAAGCTCCTCTACTTTTTCATGCTCGAATGTGCGAATCATAATCCCATCCACATATTCCGATAATACGCGCGCCGTATCCGCAATCGTTTCTCCACGTCCAATTTGCAAATCGCGGCTACTTAAATGAAGCGCATGCCCCCCTAATTGAACCATGCCAACTTCAAATGAGACGCGCGTTCTCGTTGACGGCTTTTCAAAAATCATCGCGAGCGTTTTGCCACTTAGCGGCGTGTATCGTTCGCCGTTTTGTTGCTTTTCTTTTAATTCAAGCGCCAAATGAAGCAAATACTCAATTTCTTCCTTCGAATAGTCCGCTAACGTTAAAAAATCTTTTCCTTTTAACTGAATCGTTGCTGTCATATTCATTTTCTCACCACTTCACGTAAATTTTTTAACCAATCTTGAATGGAACAAACGGAAAAATGTTTTGTCGACCACGCTTGGAAAAACAAATGCGCGGTTTCTTCTTCCGTCAACACGAGCACATGTCGAGCGAGCGCTTGCTTTCTTCGCCATGCACTTTGTTCATCACGCATGAAACTAACAAATGCGAGCGCTTCTTTTTTCGCCACCCATTGTTCGAACGGTTCATCTGTGACGATCGTTACCCCTTGTTGTTTCGCTTGCTCGCTCAACGCTTTCGCCTCGTCTCGTGCATCAACATATATTTCATACGCTTCTTTTTTCTTCACAATATATGGATAAAACGCTTTATATGCCGCTTCTTGCACCGTTTTTGCGATGCTAATCCCTTCTCCAGTGGATTTCATTTCCGGACCGACAAGCGGATCGACACCCGGCAATTTATATGTCGAAAACACGGGATACTTTAAGACAACATACGGAATAGAAACCGATTGTTTGACGTCTTCCGACAAATATTTCCCAAGCAATACGTTTGTTGCGAGTTGAACCATCGGCACACCTGTCACTTTACTTACGATTGGAACGGTGCGGCTTGCGCGCGGATTGACTTCTAATACGTACACATCCCCATCTCGCACAATAAACTGCACGTTCATTAATCCTTTAAAATGAAGCTTATTTGTGATCCGCTTCGTATAATCGATCATTTTCGCTTTTTCTTCTTCCGTAAACGATTGAGCAGGCAACCATGCATAACTATCACCGGAATGGACGCCTGTTTTTTCGACATGTTCAATGATTGTCGGAACGAACACATCACGTCCGTCACAAATCGCATCAAGTTCCCCTTCTTTTGCGCGCATATATTCATCGATTAACACCGGATACACCATTTCTTGTTTTATAAGTGAAGCAAGCTGTTGTTCATCATAAACGATATGCATTCCACGTCCGCCAATGACATACGATGGACGAAGCAAAAGCGGATAACCGATATGTTTCACTTTTTCCATTAATTCCGCTTCGTCGTTTGCCGTCGTTCCTTTCACATGTGGAATGTCAAGCGACTGAAGAAGCGCATAAAAACGTTCCCGATCTTCTAGTTGGTCAATGATCTCGCTATTCATGCCGATGATTGACACGCCGTACGATTCAAGCTTGTTCGCTAAGTTAATGGCCGTTTGGCCGCCAAACTGCACGATGACCGCTTCGACGTTTTCCGCTTCCACGACATTTAACACATCTTCTACCGTGAGTGGCTCAAAATATAAACGATCGGCCACTGTAAAGTCGGTGCTGACGGTTTCTGGATTATTGTTCATTAAAATGGCTTCATATCCTGCTTGCTGCAAAGCGTACACGCAATGAACAGAGCTATAATCAAATTCAACTCCTTGCCCAATGCGAATCGGACCTGAGCCGAGAATAAGCATTTTCGGCTGATCGCTCGTCTGTATTTCACTTTCACCAAAATATGTCGAATAATAATACGATGTTTTAGCTGAAAATTCAGCTGCGCACGTATCGACCATTTTATAGGCTGGAACAATGCCGTATGCTTTTCTTTTTTGACGCACATCTTTTTCATCAACGTTCCATATATAAGCTAAATACGCATCAGAAAATCCTTTTTCTTTTAGCATGCGAAACGTTTGTTCATCAATCGAATGAAGCGTCGTTTCTTTTGCTTGTTGTTCAAGTGCGATGAGCTGAGCGAAACGAGTTAAAAAATATAAGTCGATTTTCGTCCATTCATATATTTGTTCTGTCGCTATACCGCGGCGAAGCAGCTCGAGTATCGCGAAAAAGCGGCGATCGTCTCCCGCTTTGACAATGTCTACTAACACCTTTGTCGACTGTTTCGCAAGCGCTGGTGAATATAAACCGATATGATCTAGCTCAAGCGAATGGAGCGCCTTTTGTAACGCTCTCTCGAAATTACGGTCGATCGCCATCACTTCTCCTGTCGCTTTCATTTGCGTGCCGAGACGACGATCGGCAAACGGAAATTTGTCAAACGGAAAGCGCGGGAATTTCACGACGACATAATCGAGTGCAGGTTCAAAGCTCGCATACGTATGTCCTGTCACTGGATTCACTAGTTCCGAAAGCGTATAACCGACCGCTAATTTTGCCGCCATTCTTGCAATCGGATAACCCGTCGCTTTGGATGCGAGGGCAGAGGAGCGGCTCACGCGCGGATTCACTTCAATTAAATAATACTTTTTACTTTTTGGATCGAGCGCAAATTGAATGTTGCATCCTCCGACAACACCGAGCGCCGAAATAATTTTAATGGCCGCTGAACGCAACATATGATATTCGACATCCGTCAACGTTTGCGACGGCGCAACGACGATCGAGTCGCCCGTATGAATGCCGACCGGATCGATATTTTCCATATTACAAATCGTAATGCACGTATTCGTATGGTCGCGCATCACTTCATACTCAATTTCCTTAAATCCCGCGACACTCCGTTCCACTAAACATTGTGTAATCGGGCTTTCTTGCAATCCTTTTGTGACGATGTCGACAAGCTCCTCCATCGTCTGTGCGATGCCGCCACCTGTTCCCCCGAGCGTATATGCCGGGCGAACGATGATCGGAAACCCGATTTGTTTTGCAAATTGTACCGCTTCTTCAACTGTCGTCACAATTTCGCTTTCTGGCACCGGCTCGTTTAATTCATACATTAACGCCCGAAACGCTTCACGGTCTTCACCGCGTTGAATAGATTCAATCGGTGTACCGAGCAAGCGGACATTATACTTTTGTAAAATGCCTTGTTCATGTAAAGCGAACGCTAAATTGAGTCCCGTCTGTCCACCAAGCGTCGCTAATAGCCCATCGGGTCGCTCTTTTGCGATAATTTTTTCCATGCTTTCTACCGTCAGCGGCTCAAAATATACCGCATCCGCATGTACTTCATCTGTCATAATTGTCGCTGGATTGTTGTTTGCTAAAATGACGCGATATCCTTCTTCTTTTAATGCTAAGCAACCTTGCGTTCCCGAATAGTCAAACTCTGCCGCTTGCCCGATGACGATCGGACCAGAACCGATCACAAGAATCGAACGAAGCGTTGAATCTTTAGGCATATACTTTCTCCTTTCTCGCTGCTTTCATCATGTCAACAAATTCAGCAAAAATAAATTGCGTATCGTTTGGTCCAGGATGCGCTTCCGGATGATATTGCACGCATAAAATCGGCTTCGTTTCATGGGCGACCCCTTCCACCGAACCGTCATTGACGTTAATAAAACGAACGGAAAGCGGCGTATGGGCTAAACTTTCCGCCTTCACAACATAGCCGTGGTTTTGCGAAGTCATAAACACTTTTTTCTTTTTCGCATCATATACTGGTTGATTCGCTCCGCGATGCCCAAACGGCAATTTTTCCGTATCCCCGCCGTAAGCGAGCGAAACGAGCTGATGCCCAAGACAAATCGCAAGCGTTGGATACCGTTCGATCACCGCTAAAATATTTGGCAAATAACGGGACAATTGTTTCGGGTCTCCCGGTCCGTTCGATAACAATACTCCGTCTGGATCCAGTTGTTCGACCGTCTGTAACGTCGTATCGTACGGAACGACCGTGACGCGACATCCGTACGCCATTAACGAATGAACGATCGATTTTTTATATCCGAAATCAAACAAAACAACGTGCATATGACCGTTTCCGTACGTTTGGATGTCCGCTGTGCTCACAAGCGGCACGGGCGCTTGTTCTTCCACTTGTACGACCGCCTCCCGACTCGTTGAAATGACAGCAGGCATCGCCCCGTGTTCCCGAATTTGTTTCACAACCGCCCGCGTATCGACATGTGTAAGAAGCGGAACGTTCCATTTTTGCAAATATTGTTTTAAACTGTACGTCGCTTCGTAATGAAACCCCGTCTCCTCCGCCTCGTAAACGATCACTGCCTTCACATGCGGCTGTTTGCTTTCAAAATCGACTTCGTTAATCCCGTAGTTTCCAATAAGAGGATACGTAAATACGATGATTTGATTTTTGTACGACGGATCTGTTAACACTTCTTGATACCCTGTCATGCCTGTAAAAAAGACGACTTCTCCCGCAATATCTCCCGTCCATGCCGTTTCCAATTTCCCGACAAACGTTTTGCCGTTTTGCAAATGTAAATACGCCTCCATGTTCACACCCCAAACGAATGTTTATTAAACAAAAAGAATTTTTATTCATTTATGCGTATAAAAAATCGCGTTCATACGACGTTAACGCTTCTTGTAATATATGAATCGCTTCGTCAAGCTCCTCTTTCGTAACGATGAGCGGTGGCAATAAGCGAATGACGTTCGGCCCCGCTGCTAAAGCAAGAAGCCCACGCTCATGAATATGCGGCAATATATTTGCAACTGGTTCACTGCATGCGATGCCAATCATGAGCCCTAAACCGCGCACCTCTTGCACCATTTGAACACCTTTTAGCTGTTCGGCTAATTTTTGTTTAAAATATGCCCCTTTTTCTCGTACTTCCTGTAAAAATGACGGTTGTGTCACAACGTGAAGCGTCGCTTTCGCCGCCGCCATCGCCAAAGCGTTTCCGCCGAACGTCGATCCGTGCACTCCGGCGCTAAACGTCGGTACGACATGTTTCTTTCCGATCATCGCCCCGACAGGAAAACCGCTTCCTAATCCTTTTGCGACGGTAATGATATCAGGGGAAAGATCGAACTGCTCATACGCAAACAACGTTCCTGTTCGACCGATACCCGTTTGCACTTCATCGACGATTAACAATGCTCCGTACGTTTCGCAAAGCTGTTCGGCTGCCTGTAAAAATGACTTTTCTCCGACAACCACACCGCCTTCGCCTTGCACGACTTCAACCATGACAGCTGCCACCGTTTCATCCATTTCTCGTTGTAGCGCAGCGATATCATTAAACGGCACGTACGTAAACGTCGGCACCAACGGGCCAAAGCCGTCGTGAATTTTCGCTTGCCCGGTCGCTGACATCGTCGCAAACGTTCGGCCGTGAAACGACTGTTCGCACGTAATGATTTTAGAACGTCCCGTATGTTTGCGCGCAAGCTTGATCGCCGCCTCGTTCGCTTCCGCCCCGCTATTGCAAAAAAACACCGCATCGCCAACGGAATGTTGCACAAGAAGAGAAGCGACTTCTTCTTGAATGGGGAGATGAAATAAATTAGACACGTGCCATACTTCGTTTAGCTGCGCCTCAAGCGCCTGCTGTACAGCCGGATGGCGATGGCCGAGATTACATACCGCAATGCCTGCGACAAAATCGAGATATTGTGTTCCGTCTGTTGCAATCAGTTTCGTCCCTTCCGCTTTGGCAACCGTAATCGGAAACCGTTGATACGTTGGAAAAATCATACGTACACCTCTTTCTTCATCATCGTTCCGTGCCACGTTCCTTCTTTATAAAATGGAACTTTTCCGCTTACAATAGCGACTTCGTTGACCGAGTTGAGCGCATGAAGAGCCGCTTTCACTTTCGGAATCATTCCTCCTGAAATCGTTCCATTGGCGATCATCGCTTCAATCATATGAGCGGTTGCTTCTTTCACAACTTCTCCGTCGTTTAAAATGCCTGCGACGTCTGTCACAAAAACGAGTTTGTCAGCCGAAAGCGCCTGTGCAATCGCCGCCGCCGCTGTATCTGCATTAATGTTATACGTCTGGCCATGCTCATCCACTCCGATCGGTGCGATGACAGGAACGTATCCGTGACGTAGCAACGTATGGACGAGATGCGCATGAACGTGCACGACTTCTCCTACATAGCCGAGCGTCTGCACGTCGATCGGTTTCGCTTGTAACAAGCGATCGTCCACACCGGACAAACCAACGGCACGAATATCGTTTGCTTGCAACAGCGAAACGAGCGTTTTGTTCACTTTTCCGTTTAACACCATTTCGACAACGTCTAGCACGTCTTTTGTCGTTTTTCGCAATCCGTTTACAAATTCAGACGGAATGTGAAGCGCATGTAACAACTGTCCAATATCCGGTCCTCCGCCATGCACGATAACAACATCAAGACCGCTGTTTCTTAATTGTTGCACGCTTGTAAAAAACGACGGGGATAACTCATGAAGCACGCTGCCGCCGCATTTGATAACAATCACATGAATCCCCTCCTTACGTGCGATAACTTGCATTAATTTTAATGTAGTCGTACGTTAAATCACAGCCCCACGCCACTCCTTCTCCATTGCCGACATGCAAATCGACTGTAATCACCACGACATCTTCCATTAAAGCGGCTTTCGCTTCTTCTTCCGAAAACGGCACCGGTTGACTTTGTTTTAACATTTGAATCGATCCGATCCATACGTCGACGCAATCTGGGTTTATCCATGCTCCGCTATGTCCAACCGCTCCAATAATGCGACCCCAGTTTGCATCCGCTCCGTATACCGCTGTTTTCACTAAGTTGGAACCGACAATATGTTTCGCTGCCCATTTTGCTTCTTCGTCCGTTCGCGCTCCTTTGACGCGCGCTTCAATTAATTTCGTAGCCCCTTCTCCATCGCGAGCAATTTGTTTCGCTAAATGTTCGCACGTTTGACGGAGCGCTTCGTAAAAGTTTTCCCAATCTGGATGTTGCGGGGAAAGCGGCTCGTTGCCTGCTAATCCGCTCGCCATGACGATGACCATATCGTTCGTTGACGTTTCTCCATCGACCGTAATTTGATTAAACGACACGTTCGTAATGGAACGAAGCGCATCTTGCAACACGTCTGATGGGACGTTTGCATCCGTCGTAATAAAAGCAAGCATCGTCGCCATATTTGGATGAATCATTCCCGATCCTTTTGCCGCTCCTGCGACCGTCACGACTTGACCGTCTATGACCGTTTCATAACACGTTTTTTTCATGACGAGATCCGTCGTTAAAATCGCTGTTTGAAAATCAACCGCTCCATCTAATTGTGCCGTCGGTTTCAATTTCGGAATGCCCGCACGAATGTTTTCCATCGGTAAACATTCACCGATCACTCCTGTCGATGCAACAGCAACGAGATGTTCTGGAAGCCCAAACACTTCCGCGCACAACTTTCGCATTTCGTATGCGTCTTTTAATCCTTGTTCCCCTGTACATGCGTTCGCATATGCACTATTGACAATGACTGCTTGAAGCTTTTGTTCGACCGCAATGCTTTGTTTCGTCACTTGAAGCGGTGCCGCTTGAAACACGTTTTGCGTATAAACGGCCGCACACGATGCCGGCACGTCGCAAACGATCACCCCTAAATCTTTTTTCGTATAGCGTAACCCTGCATGCACACCAGCAGCTTGAAATCCTTTTGGCGTGACAATTGTTCCATCTGCGACATATTTCACTTTTTCTTCGATCAACTTCATCTTCTCCACCCCATTTACGGATACATCGGCATCGATGTTAATCCGGTTTGTTCCTCGAATCCAAGCATGACATTAGCGTTTTGAACGGCTTGCCCCGCCGCCCCTTTCACTAAGTTGTCGATTACACTCACAACCGTGATGCGATTCGTTCGTTCATCGTAACTGACTCCAATATCGCAATAGTTTGAACCGTACACGTCTTTCGTGCATGGGAAAGACCCTGCTTCCCGAACGCGCACGAACGGACAATGTTTATACGTTTCTTTATATAACTCTATGATTCTATCAAGCGATACGATACATGCTGCTTCGGCATATATCGTCGCCATAATGCCACGCGTCATCGGGATTAAATGCGTGCTAAACGTCATCGGCCCCATTTGTTCGTTCCAATCACGTAGCATTTGTTCAATTTCTGGAATATGTTGATGTGTATTCACTTTATATATTTTTACGTTTTCATTCGTTTCCGCAAAATGAACGCCAAGCGATACTCCACGTCCTGCACCCGATACACCTGATTTCGCATCAACGATGACAGAATGAGGCACGATCCACTTTTGAATGACAAGCGGCGCTAATCCGAGCAACGTCGCTGTCGGATAACAGCCGGGATTGGCGATTAAACTAGCGTTTGCAATGCGTTCGCGATTCCATTCCGTTAACCCATATACCGCCTGTTTGAGCACTTCTTCGTTTGGCGGCGTTTTTTTATACCACTTCGCATATACGCTTCCATCGCGCAAACGAAAGTCTCCAGATAAATCAATGACTTTATGTCCCGCCGCAAGCAATTTTGGCGTCCATTCGCTCGATACGCCGGGTGGCGTCGCTAAAAACACAAGCTCGCCTTCGATATCGTCGCTTCGAATATCGCGCAAGACGAAACGCTCCTCCATATGCGGATACACGTCATGCAGCGAAACACCTGCTTGTGAAGATGAATGAACAGAAGCGACGCGCATGTGCGGATGATGTTGCAATAAGCGAATGAGCTCAATGCCCCCATAGCCTGTCGCTCCGATAATGGAGACTTTCATGAAATGGCTCCCCACTTTCTATATATTGTTATAAATTTAGTTATCATTATAATACTGCATAAAAATAAAATCAAATGTATATTTAAATATTTTTTCATTTTTCTCATTCATTTATTGACCGAATATGTATTTTTCTTTTTAATGGAAGTAGAAAACAATCAAAGGTGGTTAGTGTATGACAATTCAACCGATCTCCTTATCCGATCTTCTTTCCCTTCCTCACCATATGATTGATATGCAAAAAGGAGAATATATATTTCGCGAAGGAGAAGCGGCAAACGAGCTATATATTGTATGTGAAGGGAAAGTGCAATTAAGCAAAACGACGGAGGAAGGGCGCGAACTATTGCTTCGCATTTGTGAACAAGGCGATGCGTTTGGGGAGGTCGTTCCGTTTCAATTGACGTGCATCTGTACGGTAAGTGCAAAAATGATGGAAGGAGGAACGTTAGCTGTCATTCACAAACAGCAACTTGAAGAAAAGCTGTTGACGGATCACGCGTTTTCGTTACAGTTTATGCAATGGGTTCATTTGCAATTGCAACGAATGCAAACGAAAATACGCGATTTAATTTTGCACGGAAAAAAAGGAGCGCTGTATTCGACGCTTATTCGTTTAGCGAACAGCTACGGTGTCGAAACAGAAGACGGCATTTTCATTGATACGCCGATGACCAATCAAGAGCTCGCCAATTTTTGCGGAAGCGCACGCGAAGTCGTCAGCCGTCTGTTAAAAGAATTAAAAGAACTCGGCATCATTTCTGTCGAAAAAGGGAAAATCACGATTCACGATGTGCAATTTTTAAAAGATGAAATTCGCTGTGAAGGCTGTCCGATTGATATATGCAACATGAAATAAGCCGACACATTTGTCGGCTTAATAAACGATCATAATGACGAGCGCAAAATAAACAGCATTTACAATTTCATAAATCCCTACTTTTTTAATCGACATCGCTTTTCCATAAAAATAAATCGCTCGCACGACGCTTGGTACATACGCGAGAGCAAGCCAACTGTTTCCCGTTGCCACACATGCGACAATGATGATGATATGAAACAACCATGATGCCCACTTATAGCGTGGGTTATTTTTTTCGCGAATCATCGTTTTTACGTAAAATGTACTTCCAATGAAAAATAACATAGAGGCGATAAATAAAAACCACGCTTTTTCATCGATGTTCCCTGTACCGATGTAATAACTTCCAAGCCCACCGATCGAAAAATTTATAATTGCAGCGACATCGTTTGTAAACGAGCGCTCTTTTTTCTTTTTCGCAAAATACATATTTACGATAAAAAACGGAATCATGGCTAAACCGAAATACATGAGCGGTGGCTTGTAAGCAATCGGAATGGCAACAAACACGCCCGCAAGCGATGCATACAAAATAAACCATTTTTTATGACGAGCGTTCGCTTGCTTTTTCATCATTAACGTCCATATATATGTGGATAAATAAAGAAAAAACCATGCGCTAAAGAGCGGCAAATGAAGCCACGTCGCTTGGCCGATATCGATTCCGAATAAAAACGGAATAAGTAACATCGCCCAAGCGCCATGTTGTTTTGGAATAACCATCATCATCCCTCCTTCTTCTTCGATTGTACCATCCTCCTTTGTTTTTCTTTGTGACGTCTGTCACATTTTTTTATAAATGTGTGACAAACCATTGAACCGTTTGTAAAAACGCCTCGCGCGTCACTTTATGTCCCGCATGTTCATCGATAAGCATCATAAGCGGCTCATGAAACGGCTCAATTTGTTTATAAAAGGCGTATGTATACTCAAACGGGACGACATCATCTTGTTTGCCGTGCCAAATGAAAAGCGGACGGCCGTTTAATTTTTCAGGCTGCAACGATAAATCGTACGCCATTAACGTGTTGCGCAACGTTTCAATTTGTTCGTTCGAAAGCGGCAACGTCATCCCTTTTCGCTCAGCAAATTGCAACTGCAAATCGAAAAACGTTTGATAGCACGGACTGCCCATAAGCGAGCCAGCGACGCGAATCCAATCATATTTCGTTAACGCACCAAACGTCACGATGCCTCCCATCGATGTACCAACGACACCGATGCGATGAGGATCGACAAGTTTTCGCTCAACTAGTTCATTTTTTATCTCTTCTAGTTCGCGAATAGTCGTTAACACAATGTCCCAAAACGACAAATGTAATTCATCGTCAGAAAGCGGATTTGGCCGTTCCCCATGATAAAGCGCATCCGGCAACACGACGCGATATCCAGCTTCGGCAAGCAAATAGCCGAAATGAAGATTATGTTCTTTTGCGCTTGTAAATCCATGAATAAAAATGACAAGTGGGCGCATATGATGTTTATCATCTTCTTTCACTACATGCAAACACGGAACGTTTGCGATCGACTCACGAATAATGGATATCATGTTCTCATCTCCCATTTTATGTTTTAACATTATCTTACCATATAGACAAATATTTTAGAAAAACGATACACTAATAACGAATGATTTTAACGAAAAGGGGAACAAAAGATGGACCAACATTTAATTGCAATTGATTTAGACGGTACGTTATTAAAAGATAATAAAACAATTTCTGATCGTACATATGACGTCATTCAAAAGGCAAAACAAGCGGGACATATCGTCATCATTGCGACAGGACGACCGTATCGCGCAAGCAAAATGTATTATGAACAATTACAATTAACGACGCCGATCGTCAATTTTAACGGAGCATTCGTTCATCATCCGAAAGACGACAGCTGGGGAATGTACCATACGCCGCTTCAGTTAGAAACGGTGAAAGAAATTGTGGAAGTAAGCCGAAAATACAACGTGCGCAACATTTTAGCAGAAGTGATGGACGATGTGTATTTTCACGAACATGACGAACAGTTGCTTGATTTATTTAATTTAGGAAACCCAAATGTATATATCGGAAACTTGCGTGACATTTTACGCAAAGATCCGACGTGCATTTTAATTTTATCTGATGAACAAAACGTTGGACGCATTCGCACATATTTATCAGACGTGCATGCGAACGTCATCGATCATCGCAGTTGGACAGACCCTTGGCACGTCATTGAAATCGTCCGAACCGGCATTCATAAAGCGGTCGGTCTTGAAAAAATTGCTTCTTTCTACGGCATTCCACGCAAACGCGTCATCGCTTTCGGCGATGAAGACAACGATATCGAGATGTTAAAATGGGCAGGTGTAGGCGTGGCCATGGGCAATGCGATTGAACCATTAAAAGCGATCGCAGACGATGTAACAAAAACAAATGAAGAAGATGGCGTCGCTATGTATTTGCAATCGTTATTAAAGTTATAAAAAATTCCCTTACGTATTGTGGCGCAAACATGAACAAACTATCATTGACGCCATATGCGTCATAAGCGGCAAACAAGGGGGAATGTCGTGTGGGCAAACGAAATAAATCAAAACGTTTCATTCAACAAGGTGCCGACGCTGTCTATAAACATGATGAGCGCATTCCGTATCATATGACGTATGAAGAAGCGGAACGACGCAAAGCAGAAAAAGCAGACCATACAAACCTCGGGGGATTTTAATATGGGCAATCCGTTATTTCAACAAGCGAAAAAAGCGGTCGCCAAAGCGAAAGAGGAAAAAACAGAACGCGCCATCGCTGTGGCAAAAAATACGCTCTCATCCGCTTTCGCCAACGCCAACGATGCCGAACGGAAACAACTGCACGACTTGCAAGACGAACTCGATACATTGTAAAAAGCTGCGCCTCGTGCGCAGCTTTTACTCTTTTCGGAAAAAGCCGACTACTTCCGTCGTTTGCATAATGTTCGTAAACGCTTTTGGATCGACTTCTTTAATAATTCGTTTTAAATCAAACAATTCATAACGTGTAATAACGATCATTAACATATCTTTATCTTCATTTAAAAATGCACCTTTTGCTGGAATGACGGTAATGCCGCGAATCATTTGCGATTTAATCGCCTGCTTCATCTCTTCTCCTTTTGTGGTAATAATGAGCGCCGTAAGCTTTTGATGGCGCGTATGAATGGCGTCGATGACACGCGTCGTGACATACAACGTCACAAGCGTATAGAGCGCCTTTTCCCAACCGTACATATATCCAGCCGTTAAAATAATAATCGAGTTAAGCGCAAAAATGTACGTCCCAACAGAACGATCGTTCACGCGCGACAACACGAGCGCAATAATATCTAAACCGCCGGTTGACGCCCCCCACTTTAACGTCCAGCCCGTTCCGACCGCTGCAATCACCCCACCAAATACCGCATTTAATAAAATGTCTTCTGAAAGCGAACGAACGGGAATGAGCTCGAGAAATAACGACATAAACACAACGCTTAAAAAGCTGTAAAAAGTAAATGACTTCCCTACTTTCTTCCATCCTAAAATGGCTACCGGAATGTTAAATAAAAAAAGCAGCAATCCAGTTGAAATCGCATAAGGTGTATAGTCGCCAACGACTTTTGAAATGAGCTGCGCCGCCCCAGCAAACCCGCTCGTATATACGTTTGCTGGAATTAAAAATAAATTCATGCCGATCGCATTTAATAATCCGCCAATCACGACGACAAACAATTTTTTCACATCCACAGAACATCCTCCTACAAAGCGATAAGATTGTTTTTTTTCATCACAATCGATACACTTAAAATAAGTACATACATAGGGGTGATTGAAATGAATATTAAAATTATAGCGGATAGCGGGTGCGATTTGCCACTTTCTTTTATACGAGAAAAACAAATTGCTTTTTTACCGTTAACTGTTCATGTAAACGACCGCGATTATGATGATCAACTGACGATTCAACCGAAGCAAGTGTATGAGGCGATGCGCAAAGGCGAAGTGCCGAAAACGTCGCAAGCGAAACCTTCCGAAATGAAAGAGCTATTTACAACACTTGCGAAAGAAAACATTCCTGCCATTTATATTGCTTTTTCTTCCGCTTTGTCAGGCACATATCAAACAGCCGTCATGATGAAAAACGAAGTGCTTGAACAATATCCTCATGCCAAATTGACGGTCATTGACTCGAAATGCGCATCACTCGGGCTTGGACTTGTCGTAAAAAAAGCGGTTGAGCTAGCTGAAAGCGGCATAGCATACGAGCATATCGTGACAACGATTGAAACGTATTGTCGCCATATGGAACATATTTTCACCGTCGATGACTTACAATATTTAGCGCGTGGTGGGCGCGTCAGCAAAACCGCTGCGTTCGTCGGTGGAGTGTTAAACATTAAACCACTCCTTCATGTCGAGGACGGAAAATTAATTCCGATTGAAAAAGTGCGCGGACGGAAAAAAGTATTGAAGCGCATGATTGAGCTAATGCAACAGCGCGGAGCAAACGTTGAACACCAACTGATCGGCATTAGCCACGGCGACGATGAGCAAACGGCGCTCGAACTCAAAGCGATGATTGAAGAAACGTTCGGATGCAAACAATTTTTCATTTCTGAAATTGGCGGTGCAATCGGAGCGCACGCCGGACCGGGAACGATCGCCCTCTTTTTCTTGAATAAACAGCTTGAGCAATGATTACACTACCGATAAAAGGAGGGCGAGACGATGACAAGCGATAACGACAAAAAAGCAAAAGACAATAATGCAAAAAGACATGAAAAAAATATGGAGCGCGAAAAAAACCGCCAAGCTGGCAAACGCGCCTATTCAAAAGAAACGAATCATTTGTAAAAAAAAGATGCTCGCGCGGAGCATCTTTTTTACTTCATTTGGAACTTTGCCATCGTTTGTTGTAAGTCGTCTGTTAGTTGGCGCAACGTCGTCACTTTTTCGCTCATTTTTTTGAACGCTTCTAGCTGTTCCACCATAGAAGCGGCAATTTGTTCGCTTCCTGCGGCTGACTGTTCGACAACCGCACTAATGCTTTCAACGTTTTGTAAAACGTTTTTGCCGAGCTCTTTTGATTCGTTCATGCCGACGACAAGCGCTTGAATATCTGTCGTAATATGATGCACTTTATTTTCAATTTGTGCAAACGCATCGGTTGTCGTTTCAATCGCTTTCGCTTGCGCTTCCGCGATGTCCACCCCGCGACGAACCGCTTCGGTCACATTCGTCAACCCTGATTGAATGAGCTGTACCATCTCAAAAATTTGGCTTGTCGCTTTCGACGATTCTTCCGCAAGCTTGCGCACTTCTTCAGCAACGACGGCAAATCCTTTGCCCGCTTCCCCTGCTCGCGCCGCTTCAATGGCCGCATTTAACGCAAGCAAGTTCGTCTGCGTCGCAATATCAGCGACCGCTTTGGCCATATCTTCAATTTTGCTTGCATACGTCGCAAATTGTTTAGTCGATTGTTCAATCGAAGCAGTCGCTTTCGTATTTTCATCAATAAATCCTTTTTGTTCTGCTAACGCGGCTTGTCCATTTGTAATCGCTACAACCGCTTCATCGCTATAACGGGCTGTTTGCTCCGTCCGACCGACGTTCTCCTGTACAGTTCCTTCCATTCGCTCAATGAGCTGTACCGCACTTTGCAAATCTTCGGAAATGCTTTGCGCCCCTGCGGATAATTCGTTTGTTGACACAGCGACTTGGTTGTTAATTTCTGTTAACACTTTTGTTTCTTCATCAATTTCTTTCGCAAACGCTTCGACTTGCTTACTGACAGTATCGACTGATTGAAGCAATGCATTCAATTGATCGGCCATCGTCGTAAACGCCGCATTTAAATCGGCCAATTCGTCTTTTCCGTTATACTTTACAGGCTCAATACGCAAATTGCCGTTGGCGATTTGTTTTGCGTTTTCTGCGATTTTTCTTAGCGGTGTCGACATTTTTTGCGTTAAACGGACGCCGCTAAATCCCGCAAACAATAATACGACAGCAATCGCCACAAGTGAAATCGTAATGACGCGATCAATTTGCTTTTGTAACGTTTTTTGCATGTACGTATAATATTCGCTCACATACGTGTTGACGACGTACACATCGTTTAATACCCCTTCCGCGCGCATCGACTGGCGGCGCACTTCCGCTACATGGTTTGCATCAAGCGCTTCGTTCGATTGTTTCGCAAGCTCAGCAAACTTTTTATTCGCTTGCTCAAGTGCAGAACGAAAATACGGCTCAGTTAACCCTTTATTTAATGCTTGAAGCAGCTTTTCCGATTCCGCTAAATGAACGATCACTTCTTGTTTATTTCCTTCTGTCGGACTGTAAGCATAGTTGCTTAAACTTTGTTTCGTCGCTTTTAGCTCTGCCTGCAAATGTTGCGCTTTCATCATGAGCGGAACAAAATCTTGATTCGACGATTGAATCGAAAGCATATTTATAATGATAAACACGATAATCGCCCCCGCAATGACGGGTGTGGCTAATGAGTGAAATAATAACCGTTGTTTAATCGTCATCATATTCCTCCTTTATTTTGCGATGCCGTTTGTCGCTTTTTCTTTCCACTTTTCAAGCGTTGCTTGTTGCTCTGGAGTGAATGTCACGACGCGAATCGGCGCCAAATCAACACCGTTTTCTTTTAAGCCAAGCTGAACCGTCCCTTTTGGCACTTCTTTCGTTTCAACGTATTGTTTAATGACTGTATATAATGCGACATCAACATTTTTTAACATCGATGTGACCACTGCTTTTTCCGCATAAAAATATTGATCGCTATCGACACCGATCGCATATTTTTTATTCATTTCCGCCTCGCGAAGCACACCGACACCTGTAAATCCAGCCGCGGCATACAAGACGTCGGCCCCGTTTGCGATCATTTGTTTCGCAATTTGTGCCCCAAGTTTATCATCACCGAAATTGCCAGCGTACACTTCTTGCACTTTTGCTTCTGGTCTAACCGCTTTTACCCCTTGAATAAAGCCGTTCGCAAATTTGCGAATAAGCGGCACATCCGCTCCGCCAACAAAACCAACGTTGTTTGTTTTCGTCAACATGCCAGCCACTACGCCAGCTAAAAAGCTTCCTTCATCTTCTTTAAACGTAATCGATGTAATGTTCGGTAAATCAGATACCGCATCAATTAAGACGAATTGCTGTTTCGGATATTTTTTGGCGACTTTTTCTAAATCTTGTTGCACCATAAAACCTAATCCGATGACGAGATCGTTCCCTGCTTCAACGAGCTCTGTTAACCCTTTTTCATACGTCTCGGTTTCTTTTAACTCACGATAGTCAAAAAAGATACCTAGCTCATCGCGCGCTTTCATTAATCCTTTAAATGCCGAATCGCTAAACGATTGATCACCGAGTCTGACGTCTGACAACATAATGACTATTTTTATTCGATCTTTCGGTTGAAAAGAACTCGTTTGCGAACACCCTGCGGCAAGCAATAAAACGAATGCCATCATGAGTGAAATCATTTTTTTCATCAAATTTCCTCATCTCCTTACTTTTCAATCAAATCCCGCTTCATTTATTATATCGACACATTCCGACATTTTGTTTACTTTTTATATATAAAAACTTTGTAAAGTTGTTCGTATGCCAACAATCGACTATAATGGAAGCACAACGAATTTATGCCGAGGTGATTCATATGTCAAAAGAAAGTTCGTTTGATATTGTGTCGAAAGTCGATTTGTCAGAAGTGACGAACGCCATCAACATCGCGTTAAAAGAAATTCAAAACCGCTACGACTTTAAAGGAAGCAAAAGCGACATTTCACTTGAAAAAGATGAGCTCATTCTCATTTCTGACGATGAGTTTAAACTTGAACAGCTGAAAGATGTGCTTATCGGCAAACTCATTAAACGCGGCGTGCCGACAAAAAACATTCAATACGGAAAAGTAGAGGCTGCATCTGGCGGAACGGTGCGCCAACGTGCGAAACTCGTCCAAGGCATCGACAAAGACAACGCGAAAAAAATTAACACGATCATTAAAAATACAGGTTTAAAAGTGAAAAGTCAAATTCAAGAAGACCAAATTCGCGTCAGCGGCAAAAGTAAAGACGATTTACAAAAAGTCATCGCCGCCATTCGCGAAGCAGACTTACCGATCGACGTCCAATTCGTCAACTACCGTTAAGAAGGCGATGCGCCTTCTTTTTTCTTTTCTCAAATAAAATAGTTGAATATTTCTAAAAAATCAGTTACATTTATGAGTAACTTCATACACATCATCTTATCGAGAGAAGGGGAGGGACTGGCCCGATGAACCTTCAGCAACCTGACGATCGTCAAGGTGCTAAGTCCAGACAAGCGATTCGCTTGGAAGATAAGAAGGAGCGTGCAACGTCTTCTTCTTATGGAGAAGGCTTTTTTATTTGAAAAAGAAACGGAGGAATGGACGTGGGATTGCTAGATGATTTAAAAGAACGCATCGTCATCGCGGATGGAGCGATGGGAACGTTATTATATGCGCACGGCATTGATCGCTGTTTTGAAGAATTAAATGTGACAAAGCCTGAGGAAATCGTTCACATTCACGAAGCGTATATCGACGCCGGAGCTGAAGTCATCCAAACGAATACGTACGGAGCGAACTATGTAAAGCTCGCTCGCTACGGCTTGCAAGATGACGTTAAACAAATAAACGAAGCTGCTGTTCGGCTCGCCAAGCAAGCGGCGCAAGGACGCGCCTACGTGCTCGGCACAATCGGGGGACTCCGCAGCACAAATAAAAGTACGATTTCGCTCGAAGAAGTGAAACGAACATTTCGCGAGCAGCTGTACGTGCTATTAAACGAAGACGTCGATGGCCTGCTGCTTGAGACGTATTACGATTTTGAAGAACTGCAAACCGTTCTTTCCATCGCTCGTAAAGAAACGACGTTGCCACTCATCGCCCACGTCACGTTGCATGACATTGGCGTCTTGCAACATGGGATCTCGCTTGCCGAGGCGCTTCATCAATTAGAGCAACTTGGCGCCGATGTCGTTGGCTTAAACTGCCATCTCGGTCCGTATCATATGTTGCGCTCGCTTGAAGAAGTGCCGATTCCGACGCGCGCCTTTTTATCGGTGTACCCAAACGCAAGCTTGCCGCAATATCGCGACGGACGGTTCGTTTACGAAACGAGCGAACAATATTTTGAAGAAACAGCGCGCGCCTTTCGCGATCAAGGGGTGCGACTCATCGGCGGATGTTGTGGAACGACGCCGAAACATATTTCCGCCATCGCCCGCGCCCTGTCCGACCGCACACCTGTATATGAAAAAAAAGTAAAACAACGGCATACGGTCGTCGTGCAAGAAGCGGAACGGGCGAAAGAACCTTCCTTAGCCGACATCGCCCGCACGCGCCGTTCGATCATCGTCGAACTCGACCCGCCAAAAAAACTCGGCTTAGCTAAGTTTTTAGAAGGCGCAAAAGCGTTGAAAGAAGCACATATTGATGCGTTAACGCTTGCCGACAACTCTCTCGCGACACCGCGCATTAGCAACGTCGCTGTCGGAACGATCGTCAAACAACAGCTCGGCATGCGGCCGCTTATTCACATCACATGCCGCGACCGCAATTTAATCGGCTTACAGTCGCACTTAATGGGCCTTCATACGCTCGGCATGACCGATGTGCTCGCTTTAACAGGCGATCCGTCTAAAGTAGGCGACTTTCCGGGGGCGACGTCCGTCTACGACTTATCATCGTTTGACTTAATTTCATTAATTCGCCAATTTAATGAAGGTCTCTCGTATTCTGGAAAACCGCTCGGACAAAAAACGAACTTTTCGATCGCTGCGGCCTTTAATCCGAACGTACGCCATTTAGATAAAGCGGTGAAACGGCTAGAGAAAAAAATTGAATGCGGAGCGCACTATTTTTTAACGCAGCCGCTATATAGCGAAAAACAAATGGAAGACGTATACGAGGCGACAAAACATTTATCGACGCCAATTTACATCGGCATTATGCCGCTTACAAGCGCTAGAAACGCCGACTTTTTGCACCATGAAGTGCCAGGCATTACCCTTTCCGATCACATTCGTGCGCGCATGGCTGCTTGCGCAAACGACCCTGTCCAATCGACAAAAGAAGGGTTAGCGATTGCAAAAGCGCTCATCGATGCGGCGTTCGATTTATTCCAAGGCATATATTTCATCACACCATTTTTACGTTACGATATGACGGTCGAACTCGTTCGCTACACGCACGAAAAAGAGCGGCTCAAAAAAGAAAGGACGGTTTACCATGGCTAGTTTACTCGAACAGCTCGAAAAGAAAATTTTAATTATTGACGGAGCAATGGGAACGATGATTCAAGCCGCCAATTTAACGGCGGAGGACTTTGGCGGTGAAGCGTACGAAGGATGCAACGAATATTTGACGATCACGGCCCCAGAAGTCATTGCGCGCATTCATGAAGCTTATTTTGAAGCAGGTGCGGACATCGTCGAAACGAATACGTTTGGCGCAACGAGCATCGTATTAGACGAATACAATCTCGGACATATCGCTCTTGAGTTAAATATCGAAGCGGCAAAGCTCGCTAAGCGAATCGCGGAGCAATATTCAACGAGCGATTGGCCGCGCTTCGTTGCCGGCTCGATGGGACCGACGACGAAAACGTTATCGGTCACAGGGGGGACGACGTTTTCTGAACTTGTCGCCGCATATGAACAACAAGCGCGCGGGCTATTACTTGGCGGCGTCGACCTTCTTTTATTAGAAACGTGCCAAGATACGTTAAACGTCAAAGCCGCTTTTCTCGGCATAACCGAAGCGTTTCAAACGGTCGGAAAACAAGTGCCGCTCATGATTTCAGGAACGATTGAGCCGATGGGCACGACGCTTGCCGGGCAGACGATCGAATCGTTTTTTATTTCGATTCAACATATGAAACCATTTGCCGTCGGCTTAAACTGTGCAACCGGTCCAGAATTTATGACCGATCATTTGCGCTCGCTCGCCTCGCTCGCCAATACAGCCGTCAGCTGTTATCCGAACGCCGGTCTTCCGGACGAAGAAGGATGTTATCACGAAACGCCAGACATGCTCGCGAAAAAAATTCGTCAATTTGCCGAAAAAGGATGGTTAAACATTGTCGGGGGCTGTTGCGGTACGACGCCTGAACATATTCGCGCCATCGCTGAAGCCGTTCGCGACGTGCCACCGCGCGTCATTCCGAAACAGTTTGCGATGCATGCCGTCTCTGGCATTGATGCGCTCGTTTACGATGAGACGATGCGCCCGCTGTTCGTCGGCGAGCGAACAAACGTCATCGGCTCGCGCAAATTTAAACGGCTCATTGCGGAAGGAAAATATGAAGAAGCGGCAGAAATTGCCCGCGCCCAAGTGAAAAACGGGGCGCACGTCATCGACATTTGTTTAGCCGACCCAGATCGCGACGAAAAGAAAGATATGGAACAATTTATTCAACAAGTCGTGAAAAAAGTGAAAGTGCCGCTCGTCATCGACTCGACGGACGAAGACGTCATCGCCTGCGCTTTATCGTATTCACAAGGAAAAGCAATTATTAACTCCATTAACTTAGAAGATGGCGAAGAACGATTTGAAAAAATTGTTCCTCTTCTCCATCAATATGGGGCGGCTGTTGTTGTCGGCACGATTGACGAACAAGGAATGGCCATTGATGCAAAACGAAAGCTTGACATCGCCCTTCGCTCGTACGATTTGCTCGTCAACAAATATCAACTTTCCCCGCACGACATTATTTTCGATCCGCTCGTCTTTCCGATCGGTACAGGAGATGAGCAATATATTGGCGCAGCAAAGGAAACGATTGAGGGCATTCGCCTCATTAAACAACATTTACCTAACTGCTTAACGATGCTCGGCATTAGC
>OFGS01000070.1_pt1 | contig 30233 bp, 32 predicted proteins | sample 1521851 | NCBI WGS metagenome assembly OFGS01 (sample SAMEA3142070, study PRJEB24117) | hot springs metagenome
CAACAAGAGCAGCGCTCGAGGTGTTGAGAATAATTGAAGAAGAAAATATAATTGAAAATGTAAACAAAATGGGGGATTATTTAAGGCAAAAGCTTCTTGAGCTAAAAGAACAATTCGATTTTATGGTGGATGTCAGAGGTTTGGGACTTTTATTAGGTGTTGAATTTTCTTTTCCTGTGAAAGAACTTGTAAGAGAGCTTGCTTTAGCCGGCCTTTTGACAAGCAGCTGCGGAGGTGGAAACGTCATAAGATTTGCTCCACCTTTAACTGTTCAAAAAACTCACATAGATAAAGCTTTAGAAATCTTTAAAAACGTGGTGAAAAGATATGCTAACATGGGAAGAGCTTGAAAGTGCATGTCTTTCATGTGAAAAGTGCTCTATTTCCAAAAATCGTATAAATGTTGTTGTAGGTGATGGGAACAAAAACGCAAAGCTTGTATTTGTAGGTGAAGCACCGGGCGAGGAAGAAGACAAGCAAGGAAAACCTTTTGTAGGACGAGCAGGAAAGTTTTTGGATTTGGCTTTGACTTCTCTTGAACTTTCAAGAGAAAAAGATTATTATATATGCAACATTTTAAAGTGTAGACCTCCAAACAACCGCGTTCCAACAGAGATTGAGGCTCAAAATTGCTTGCCTTTTTTGAGAACCCAGATAAAACTTATCTCTCCAAAAGTAATTGTTTGCCTCGGTGCAACTGCCATGAAATATATTCTTGGCAAAGACCTTAAAATCACTCAAGACAGGGGGAAGTGGTTTGAAAAAGGTAGTTTTCTGATTATGGCTACATACCATCCAGCAGCACTTTTAAGAGACCCGGGCAAAAGAGAAGATTTTTACAGGGATTTGAAAAGTGTAAAGGAAAGGCTGGAGAAAATAAAATAGTTGCCAGAAAAAAATATAAATGAGGGGCAAACCACTTTTTGTGGAATGCCCCTTTAGCTTATTATGGTATCTTTATTCTAATTACATTGCCGCCCACTATTCTATCTGAGTAGATTGCATAAACTGTGAAGTAATAGTAATGTCCTCTCTTGAGTTCCTTATATTCCCCATTGATCAAATATTTATCTTTTGCTTTGACATTTATTGAGGTAATGTTTTTATCGGATATTGCTGCCAGCAAACCGTCTTTATTGAAGTCAGGTGATGAGTTTGTATCAGACACAACAACTCTATACCCTTGAAGCTTATCGTTGTCTATTTTGTCCCATCTTAAGTTGATATACGACTGTCCCCACCATCTTACTGTTTTTGCCTGCAACTTTGGTCTTAATTTTGCAATCTCCAAATTAGAATAATAAATAGCCTTGATGCTATTCCCAGGGAAAACCCTGTCCTGATACTGAGCTGTTACACTAAAATAATATTCTTCACCATCTTTTAAATACTCGCCGAAATCTCCACCTTTGTAAGGAATTGTGTTGTCAATAACAATCTGAGTTGTATTTTTGTCATTGATAAAAACAAGATAACCATTGTCCGGATATTTAGGTTCTTTAGTCTTTTTGGATATCACAATCCAATATCCTATAAGTCGGGAATCGTCTATCTTTTGCCAGCTTAAAACAAATTTATTGTCTTTATATTCGTACTTTACAGACGGTTTTTCAAAATAATTTGGTATAACTGGCATTCTCATTTTCACAGCATTGCCTTTTACATAAACGTTCCCTTCATAGATTGCTGTAACACTGAAAAAATACTCTTCTCCGCTTTTCACATAAACTCCAAAGTCACCACCATTATATTTTGAATTTACTCCAATCTCTATATAATTAGCGTTTCTGTCAGACAATATGGTCAGATATCCATCTTGCGGATATCCCGGCTGGCTATTGTTCTTTGAGATAACAACTGCATATCCTTTCAGTTTTTTGTCATTTATTCTATTCCATATCAGGACAACTCTGTCCCCCTTTGTATAGGCAGTAACATTGGGTACAGGATAAGTATATTGCTGATTAGAACCTGATGAAGAATAGTCATAGGTAACTTTTTCTTCAGTTGATTGAGCATTAATAACATTATACAACAACACTGCTGCCTGAGCACGGGTAAGAATTCCCTGTGGCTCAAATTTATATTGATTAGAATTTGAAACTGGGCTTCCCACCATAATACCTTTTGCAATGGCAATTGCGACATATTTAACAAGATTCTTTGATATCTGGTCTTTATCAATGTAGTTACTTAAAATACTCAGGTCAACATTTTCATTCTGCAATCCCTTTGCTTTTACAAGAGCAACTGCCATATCCTCTCTTACCGCATAATCAGATGGTTTAAAGTAGTCACCATTCTGAGTTCTAAAACCTGTCAAATAAAATTTTGCAGTCTCTACATATGGATATGCCCAGTGGTCTTTTGGAACATCTTTAAAGGATGGATTATCTGTCACTTTGATTGGAAGGTTCAAGCTAATTACCATAATCCTTGCAAATTCAGCTCTTGTAACTGGATTGTCTGGTCTGAATGTGTTATCTGGATAACCTGTTATAATTCCTCTTTCTACCATGAATTTCACTGCATTGTATGCCCAATGATTTTGAGGAAGATCAGAAAAAATTGAGTTTGATTGTTCTTGAGAAAATGAAACTATGCTAAAAATAGAAATCATAAAAACTATTACAAACAAACTTGCCAACAGCTTTTTATAATACCATTTCATACTACTCCAACTCCTTTCTAAAATAATTGATTTTTTATATGATAACATTATATCCAATATTTATGTGATTTCCATTATGATATTTTTACAAATCTATGTAAATTTTATTTTTGTTTTTTACATTGAAACTGGTCCAAATTTTTGAGATAATCTTAATATACATAACAGTAGAATCTCGGTGAGTTTGACATGATTGAAGCATATGAACAGATCACAAAGCTTAAAAATATAATTGAACGTTTTAGCAGTTTTATAATCAATGCTTCTTCAGAAAAAGATATAAATGAAATACTTTTTATGACCATTGATGCTTGCTTAGATCTGACAGGAAGCGATGGCGCAACAATCTATCTAAAGGAAACAATAGACCAAGAGGAAAAGCTTGTTATAAGAGCTACAAAAAATTTGTCTATCAACTTTGGATTTTATTTAGGATATTCTCTGCCAATTTCTCCTATAAGCCTTTGTGGATATGCAGCAGTATCTCAAAAACATGTTTATAATAAACGATACTTTAAACTTGCCTGAAAATCACGAATTTAGACAGTTCAAATTTTTTGACAAAAGCCTGCGTTATATTACGATAAAAACTATAGCCGTTCCTATATTTGATTTTAATAATAACCTTTTAGGTGTATTGCAGGTAATTAACAAAAAAGCAAAATCAAATGTAAAATTAGATGAAACTAATGCCACCCTCTTTACCATAAGCTACTCCGAAACTGATGTAAAGGTTATATTGGCAATTTCATCTTTTGTTGGAACTCGTCTGGACAGAGTTAAATCTCATCAGAAGAATGAGTTATCTATATCAAATGCTCAAAAGATGTTAGCATACATGTTTGATTCTGTAAAAAAATCTATATCAGTTTTAAATGATATTTTAGTGAGTGGTCAACAAAAATTCATAGAATCCCTGCAAACTGATAAAAAAGAAAGGCTTTATCCTATCAAAGAAGGAATTGAGCTTTTCAGAAAAGAATTTGAACTGTCAAAGATTACTGAAACAATTATGAGCATAGCCTATTTGATGATAAAAGATGCTGACATAAAAATCATAAACCTTCTGCATGAAGTAATTTTAACAGAAATAAGACTTTATGATATACATGTGAAGGTAAATGAAAATGAATATGTTATTTTTCTGCATAATGTTGATATAATAAAAGCACGTATGATTGCAAAAAGAATAGAACGAAAGGTCTTTGAAAAGCTTCATCTGAATGATACATCTTTTTCTTCGAAGTTTTGCTGGAGCTTTTATGAATTAAAACCTGATGAACAAGAAAGAATTGAAGAAATTCTTCAATTATTGTAAAAAGTAACTAAAGAAAGTAAAGGTGATGAAAAAATATGAAATACAATGCTATCTTGAAGTTTTTTGGAATTGGAAGTGCCTTTAATCCCAATTTTAATAATACCTCTGCTTATTTCGACTTTGACGCAGATCTATTTTTAATTGACTGTGGAGAAGGAGTGTTTTCAAACCTTTACAAACTCAAGCTAATTGAAAGATATAAAACTATCATTGTCCTCATCACCCATACTCATTCAGATCACATAGCAACCTTAGGTCATCTGCTCCTTTACAGCTTTTTTAAACTGAACAAAAAAGTTAGAGTGTTTTTCCCAGAAAAGTATTTAATTTTTTCTTTCCTTAGCAGTATGGGAGTTGCAGAGGAAGTTTATGATCTGATAAACTTAAGTAGCACCTTTATTTACAAAAATAAACTGACGATAATATCTATAGAACAAATGCATGTAAAAGAAATTCCTTGTTTTGGATATTTAATTGATGTTGGAGATCATAGCTTTTTTTATACCGGAGACTCAAAAACTATAAACCATTTTATACTTGATAAATAATTAAAAGATGAGATTGATCTTTTATTTCAGGATTACATGTTCTGAAAATCATGATAGTTCTCACCCTCATCTTTCTCTAATGGAACTGAGTATTCTTATTTCACCGGTAAAGCGAAGCCGTGTTTACTGCATTCATCTCGATATAAATTTTGATGTTAATCTTGCGTCAAGCTTAGGCTTTCGTATTCCAGACCAAATACAAAGTTGAAAGAAGGATTAAAACATGAGTAATCAGATGGCATCACAAGAACTCAAAAATCTAATTAGAAAACTTAGCAAAATAGGAATTGCCATTTCGCGTGAAAAGAATGTAGATTCAATTTTAGAGATGATATTAAATGAAAGCATTGATATTACTTACAGTGACGGTGGAACCATTTACATTGTAAAGGAATTTGACGGTCAGAAATACCTTGTTATAACATTTGCAAAAAACTATTCTGTTGATTTTCATTTTATAGGCTACAAAATTCCTTTGGACGAAAAGAGCATTGTAGGATTTGTTGCAAAAAATGCTGTACCTATATTACAATAAATAATGTTCAATCAATTCAAAACTCTCATCTGCAGCAGTTTAAAATGTTTGACAACACCTTAGGGTATACAACAATGAATGTCATGGCAGTTCCCATGATTGACTACCAGGGAAATGTCATCGGGGTTCTTCAAGTGGTAAATAAAAAGAAAAGTAAAGAAATAAGACTTTCACCAGAAAACATATTCCTAAGCATTGTCGATTACACTAAATAGGATGAAGAAATTGTTCTATCTCTTGCGTCACAAGCATTACTTTTAATTGAAAGAATTTACCTTTATCAGCGAGTAGAAAAAAATATTGAAAATACGCGGAATGCCTTAATCAGTTTATTCAACTCAATGAAACAGGTAATAGCCAACTTAAGTGAAGATATTCTTATTGAACAGGAAGAATTCAAAAAATTTGCTACCCTTGATAGTCTTACAAATCTTTTCACTTGAAATGAAGGAATGGTTTACTTAGAAAAACAAATTCAGCTTTCAAAGATGAACAAGTCTCATTTTGTAGTGTGCTTTGTTGACGTTGACGGCCTGAAATGGGTAAATGACACATTTGGACATCAAGCGGGCGATAAACTTTTAAAAAATTTTTCACAAATCTTAAAAGAAAGTATAAGAAGTTATGATATTTGCTTTAAGGTATGGCGGAGATGAATTTGTTGTTGTTTTCTCAAAAGCCACTTTAAATGAAGCAAATATTGTTTTTTCAAGTATTCAAGAAAAGATTAATAAGTTTAATCTGTCAGATAAAAAATATAAAATAGAGATAAGTTACGGGTTTGCTGAATACTTTCCTGAATCAAATTTTTCTGCTGAAGATTTGATAAAGACAGCAGATGAAAATATGTATAAGATGAAAAAAAAGTTGCCTCTCTTAAAATTTTAAGAGAGGCAAAATCTATTTTTAGGAGTTCGAGGGGTTATGAGGATAGAGGGATTATCTCGCCCAAATAAAACGTGAAAAATGGTCTGTTTTTAGCTGCTGTTTTTTAATCGTTACAAAAATATTAATCCCCGCAGACCAATCATATAAATGTAACCTTCATACCCTAAACATTTAAGATGAACATCTTTTTTGAATTTAGCATCTGGCGAAAAATCAATATATACATCACTGTTTTTGCATAGATTTAAGCATTGAATGTTATTGAGTCTATACCATCAGGTAGCTAATCTTTTTTAAAATCAATCTCTACAAAACCTACATGGAATTTTCCTCCCTTGTTTGTAACTGTAAAACTACCATTGAACAGCACAGGATTCTCATTTTCAGCCAGAACAACAGAAGTTGTTATCAGCTAAAATACCAACATCGTAATAGCTAGTAAGATAATTTTCTTAAATTTCTGGGGTTTCATAATCTTATACCTTCTTTTTTTTGGCTAATACTCTATATATACCGCCCGCAAACAAAACCCTAACAAAAACTAAAAGGCACCTGCTTTTGCCAGGTGCCTTTATGCCAAAGATAAAAACCTTCAGCATATGTTTCGGCAGCCTGGCAACCATAGGAAGTATTTTCTTCCGACAGGCCCATGACTTTGCGCCCCTGCCTTTCGACAGGTTTGCCTTTATCGACATATGCTACTGTTTTTCTGTTTTATAATTTTGGTATAATTAATTATAAACACTTTTAATTAAATTATCTCACACTATTTCTTTTTTTGCAATATTTTTTATTTCTATTTATGGAATTAAAAGGTGTGGTGAAATTGTTCTGTTTAAATTGCGGAAGCAAGTTGCAAGAAAAACTTACAAAAAATTGTACTGTATGTGGTATTAAATTTGATAAGTTTTGTTAAAATTGCAGCTTTCCGGTACCTTCTTTGGCAAATTTTTGCCCTAATTGTGGCAGCTACATCGCAAAATCAAGTGAATATTTTAGATCAGAAGAACTCAAGAAAGTAGCTGTAATGTTTGCCGACGTTTCTGGTTTTACAAAATTCTCTGAAAAATTATCGCCTGATGAAGTTAGAAAATTGATAAATGAATTTTTTGAATTTATTCTAAGACCAGTTTATAACTTGAATGGAATTGTAGATAGATTTATCGGTGATTGCGTTCTTATTCTTTTTGGTCAAAAAAGCACCCAGATAGATGCACCACTGAGAAGCGTTTTGAGTGCCCTGGAAATGCTATAGCTCTCAAAAAAATTTTTAAAAACGAGGAATATTGAGTTATTGCTTTCAATTGGAATAAACTATGGACTTGTTGCAGTGAGTAAAATTGGTGGACTTTTTGAAAAAGATTATACTGTTATGGGTGATGTTGTGAACACCTCTCAGCGTCTTCAAACAGCAGCAACACCAGATACTATTTATGTTTTCGAAAGCGGATATTAAGAAACATATGAAAATATCGAGTATGTTAGTCCTATCCGAATTGAATATTAAAAACAAATCACAAATAGTAAAATGTTATATACCAAAAAATCCATAAAAAAATCGATTATAACAAAGTAGTAGAAACATTAACAGCCAAGTATACATATAATGTTAATAGATAATATTGTAAAAAGAATTTTAGATTTTCTGGTAATGGTTTGTCCTGATGGCTGTGGAAAACGATACGTTTTTCAAAACATAATCTCGCAGTTAGAAAGGAGCAATTTTAGATACTATTTTATATTATAGGTTTACTTAATAATAATTTTTCACGACCGTTTTATCTGTTATCTTTGCTAATCCTAAAAATCTTGAACACCAATTTTGAAGATTCTGTGATTTTAAAAATAAAAACAGACTTATATCTCTTTTTTAGAGTACCTTTTCAAAGAAGATTATAAGATGGCTGAAAGATGTTTCAATTACCTTTCCCTTGTTCTTTAAATAGATTTGAATGAAGACTTCAAACAGTTTCTCTCTTATATTACACAAGAAGATATTGAATTCGAAATTTATGAGGTTATTTCATCTTTCCTGAAAAAAGTTTTTGAGTCAGAATTTGCGGTTGTAAAAATCGATAATATAAATTTTGCAGACAAGGAATCGTTTGATTTTATTATTGATTTTCTTTCAAAACAACTACAAAATAAGCTGTTATTTATTTTCTCATCAAGCTCAGAAGTACATAGGGTTCCAAAAGAGTTGCATCTTTAAATACAAAAAAAATTATCAAATGAAGAAATAAAAACTCCTGTAGAAATTCAGATTAATGCAAAAGATGTTGAAGAATCATCTCTATACCTATTTATGAACATCTATGAATAAAAACTAGACTATTTCATAGAAACGTTAAAATGAATAGATACAAAAAACTTTTTTTACTTTCAAACGGTATTTTTTAAATCAATCTTTCTCAGCAAAGGATTGATAGCATTAGAAGAAACATTATTCTTGGCACACTTTCAAATATTGAGGATGAGGTATTAGAATTTTTAAAAATTGCAGCCGTATATGTCTACAGATTCAGCAGCAAGATTATTTTTAAATATTCTTCAGCCTACAATTGAACATTCTACTCTGATTAGCCAAGCGCAAAAATTAAATTTAATAAGATTCATTGACACAATCTACTGCTCAAATTTCAGCAATAAAATCTATGAATTTGTTGAACCAGAAATTGTTAAAATTCTTCTCGATTTCATTCATCAGCAAACTAAAAGAATGCTCCACCTGAAGATTGCTACCACCATTGAAAAAATGATTTCTCAGGAAGATTTGAATATTTACTACGAAACCTTATATTATCATTTCAAGGAAGCAGGAGAAGTATTTAGAGCTGCAAACTATCTTTTTGAACTGGCAATGCAATACAAAAAGATGCAACTTGGCAAGTTTGCTGTTGAATGGCTCTATAAATTGCTTGATAAAATTAAGGTTGTAAACTCTGCAGAAATCTCTTCTATCTTTGTTTCTACTTTAGAGCAATTAGCGTCTTTGGAAAAATCTTTTGGCAACTATGAAAAAGCTTTACAACATTATAGTAAACTTCTCCAATTTACTAAAACTGAGAAAGAAAAACTTTTACTTAAAACAGAGATATGTGAGTGTTTCATCCTTCAAAATAATTTCAAAAAAAGCTGAAAATATTTTGAATAAGCTCCAAAAAAAGTTATTACCAAACAACTTTTTGAGAACAAAAGTCCTGTATCTGCAATGTCTTTATGAAAGCTATACAGGAAGTTCTGATTTGCCTATGTTGGTAAATCAGCTTGAGACCGCACTGAAAGAAAGCAATAACTTTGAAGATATAGCACAAATTCTAAATATAGTATCATACTCCCTTTACACTTTTACATCCGAGACTAAAAAAGTTATTCTCTATCTTAAAAAAGCTCTAAGCTATGCAAATAAGTCTAAAAACTTGATCTTGAAAGCAAAAATTCTGACAAATATTGGCATTTTAAATTATGAAAATGGCAATCCTTCAAAGGCATTGAAATTTTTAACCAATGCTTTTGAACTTGCCAAACTTTTATCCAACCGTCACCTGCAGTTGATTCTATTAAATAACATTGGGATTATTAACTTTGAAAAAGGACTTTTAAAAAAGGCCTTAGAATATTTTTCACAAGCTTATTCATATGCACATGAGTGGAAATTAGTGTATGAATAGTGCGTAAATCTTCAAAATATTGCTGAATTATATCTTGAAAATGGAAATATTATCGAAAGTTATAATCTCTTTTCACAGAGCTTTGACTTGGCAAATAAATTTAATTTCATACCAGAAAAAGCTCTGTCATTGATATGAATGGCAAAAGCAATTCTTGAAAAATCTAATCTATCAGGTGCAGAAGAATTTTTGAATGAAGCTTTAAACACTTTGTCAGAAAACAAGGAAAACAGAGTTATACTGGAATATTTCTTAGCAAAAACTAAACTCCATCTTCTTCAAAATAACATTGAGCAAGCTGCAACAGCTACAGAACAGGCAATAAAAATAATAGAACAATTGAAAAATCCTTTAATCCATGTCAGAGCATTTAAAATGTATTCAAATGTACTCAAGCATAAAAAAGAATTTAATAAAGCACTGGAAACTCTTAAAATCTGTGAAAAGCTTGCAAGTCAAACAGTTTCATTTTTAGAGCTCGCAAAAACATACTACGAAATAGCAAATATTCATCTTCTTTTAGGAAATAAAAAAGAGTTTGAAGAAAGTATAAGATTATCTTCTTATTGGGCTGACAAAATAGACGATGAATTTTCAATTAAATCTTTGATTATGAATGATTTAAGCAAATTAAGAGGCTAACTTCCTATTTTTAGAAAGTTAGCCTCTTTTTAAGTCTTATCTTAATGTAGCTTTTTTGACAACCACATTATTAATTCGCCTTTCAAATGCAGTTGTATACGTTACACCACCAATTAAAACGTCAATGCGTGAGATATTAAAGTTAATCTTTGTTGATTTTAAATTAGGCTTTAATTTGAATGTTATAGTTTTTACTAAAAACCTCAAACCATTTGACTTTCTGGTTGAGTTATCGATAACAAGCTGCAGTGGAAATCTTTCGTTAGTATTTAATGTATCAGTTGGACTCATTTCTATAAATATATTTATCTTTGCGGTAGAGTCATAATCAAATAGCCCTCTGTCATCAACTTTTAGAATCAAATTAGCACTTGAATTATCAGAAATAATCTTTTTGGTTATAGTAAAGTTTTTAATCATATTAGCCAAATCGATAACAAAAAGATTGAGTGGAGTCAAATTCATCGAATTTGCAGTGCTATTAATGCTATACGATAGTACAGGTGTAAATAATATATTGCCTTCTTTCATAAAAGTAATTTTGTAATCTATAGTCAAACTTGTCGATGCTGGCCCTGAATTAATTGGATAATATAACGATGGATTTGTTGTGGTAATCTTCTGTAATGAAATATCAGTATTATTTACCAAAAGCTCAAAATTACCTATGACAGTATCAACATCAAGTGACTTTCCATAAGCATTTATTGTTAGTTTAGCATCATAAGGAGTGTTAGTTACAAACATGTTACTGCTTCCCAATATCTGGAATGTAGCACTAATTCCAGGTTGTCTTGCAAATTCCACCTGTCCAAGGTCAACTTCCAAACTCCCTGTACTTTCACCTACAGAATCTCGTTTTCTAAATGTTAAAGTAGCTTTCCCCAGATTATATATTCCTTCTGCATTTGAAGTAATCTTAAACGAAATTTCTTGAACAGCTGGAGTTCCGCCACCGTTTTCAAAAGTTACAGGGCTAAATGTTCCTATCAATTTACCATTTTCAACTCTCCACCCAGGTGGAATAGAACTAACTCTTATCCCTGATGGAATAGGATATTCCATTGTAAGATTGTTGTACGTTACTGTTGTGTTTGAGTTGATTATTCTGAATATATTTTGCAAAATGGAATTCAAAGCATTTACGTTTGAAACATAATACGACATACCATTTCCAACTCGTGCCATCAAATTAATAAAGTTTATATCAATCTCCGCTCCTGTTGTATCAACACCTACAACAAAAAGCTTTGCTCCACTTTGAGAAAGAGATTGCACTGCAGAAAGTGTTTCTGATTTGGTAGTATCATTCATCTGCCAATTTTGAGTCTCTACTAAAGGATACCCATTATATGTTCCATTTACATAAGCCGTTGGCATACCATCAGTTATAAATATTACATACTTGCTATTTCCTGGAGGTGATGAATCAAGGAGAGCCTTTGCTTTGTTCAAAGCAGCTTCCATATTTGTTCCACCTGAAGCTGTCATATTATCAACATATGTTTTAAGAGTATTTACGGCAGAAGTATTTGTTAGGTCTACAAGCATTGGCGAACTGCAATTTGATGTTTGATGAGGTCCGGATACACTACCTCCGTTTTTAAGGTAATATCTTGAACCATCATTAACAAAGCTATCAAAATCTACAACACCAAGTTTATCACCACTTTTTGCTGAGTTTTTGAAACTATCAATAAGATTTTTCGCGGCATCCTTAGCAGCATTCATTTTATTGGCTTGGTTCATTGAACCTGAAGAGTCAATGACAATAACAACAGACACAGGGGCTCTTGATAATTCATTGATTGAGCCCCAGGGAGTAAGTTTTATTTTTACATCAATCTCATTGCCAATATAACTCATATTTTTATCAGGCCCGCCACTCAAACTTATACCTACTGACGATGTACCACTAGCTCTTGCCTTTGGAATAAAATAAATAAATCCTCCTGTTACCGTCATTACAATCAGTAAAATACACAACAAAGCCATAAATCTTTTTAGCATTCTAATCACTCCTTTTTTCAAATTTATTAAAATTAACAACTCTTTTCCTCACATCAAACATCGTCTAATTATATTGTACCATATTTAATTAATCACTAACAACCTGCCTTTTACTTTTTACTTTAATATTTGTTTTTAACGTGGTCTCATAAAATGTAGTAACAAATGGTATTTCGATGATGTCATGTGTATCAATTCCTTTTATGAAGAAATTATAGAGCTGCCCTAGCCTATCTGCGATGTTATTAAAGTTTGCATAATTAAAGTAATACATTAACTGACTTGATACCCCTCGACTGTATTCTATTGTTAGATTTCCATTTCCAGCTATTATTATATCCCCCCCTGCTATTATATTGCCTTTAAGAGTCTTCTCTGTTGTGTTGCTGTTCTTCAAAACAATGCTGCCTTTTGCAACAATCAAAACATTTTCAATATTTCCAAGCGGAACACCGTTCCAGCTGGGAAGACCAAAATCAATTTCTTCTAAATCGTTCTTGCTTATTACTATAAGATTTTTATCATCACTAATTACAAGCCTGGCAGACGAAAGCTTGTCAAAATCAACAAAATCAGTCAAATCAAATTTATCCCTGGTTGTATATAATAATCCTTTGTCTACAAGATTTAGTTCTCTGAAAAAATGCTCCTTGGTTGGCTCAATTACGTTATTAATTACTGCCTGCCTTAAAGACTCTGAAGATGAAATGGTAGCACCCAAGTTTATAAATTCACCAGTACCACCATGTCCAGTCCCAATAGTAGAATTAATAGTGCTTTCATTCAAAATGTTTAAAATTCTTCTTGCTAAATAAAGCTTTCCATTTGCATTTAATAAGTAATGAAAGTAACTTGTATCATTGGGATTAGACGGATTAAAATTTACGTTTCCACCACCAACAGTTAAATTAGATGCTCCCATATTATATAGTGTATCAAAATGGTCTGGGTCTATTTTGTGTGCTGTGAGGTAATGCAAAACAAAGTTAATGGCTCTGTCAATGTTAGAAACAGGAGCACCACCAACAGTATTAACATCCATGTCATACAGGCTAACATCAACTTCCTCTGTAGGACTAATTTTAACTTTAAATTGTTTAAAATAATCAGATGCAAACAAGTCTGCAGTTGTAAAGGTACCAATTGCTCCATTTAAACCAAGTGTATTTAAAAGGTCTGTAAGCTCTGACGGAGGAAGATTAAAATACTGATAAATGGTAAAATTGGGTATTAAAGAAGAACTTTCAGGCATTCTAAAAAGTTTATCTTTACCATCTTCATCATTTCTGTGAATTTCGTCTACATATGCAACACCCATAAGCACAATATTTCTTCCTATATTTAGTTTCGCTGTATCCTCATTAATTACTATGGAAGAGCTGCTATTGTAATTATATGGAGTGTCACCTGTACCAAGTCCTATCAAAGAACCTGATATATTGATGTTGCTGTTTTGTGCGTACATTGATACGTTGTCCATTATATATGCGTTTCCATCTATAGTTATTTTTGAGTTATCCGCATTGTCTTCTGTAACAATGCTATGGCAGTATACATCACCTGCTACTGTAATATTTGAGCCTGGCGCACAAGTTTTTATAAATCCACCATAAAGTGCATACTTGTCACTCAAACCAGTTGGAGCTGATGGAGCATCAGGGTTAGTATCTGTATAACCGACATAGACACTAGCATTTTCAATTCTTATACTGCCACTTTTTTCACCTAAACTACCTATAATACTTTCTATTCTGTCTCTAGCTACAGAATCAATTGAATTTATTCTTGAACTCGAAGCTAAATTATCAAGATGCGTTTGAGTGATACCAGCCAGTATTCCCCCAAAAAATTCGGAAGGATTTGAATGTCGTACATCATTTGCTGTCCCTCTTATGTATACCTTACCATCTTTTATTTTGAATAAATTAGAATCGTTAATCACAATGAGATTTCTTCCAGCAAAAAGAGTATAGTCAAGTATATGATTGAAACTCCTTTTTATAGTTCTGGTCGTGAAATTTAATGCACTACTCTTATAAGGGAAAATACTAAAATCTACCCTCAAAACTCTTTTGGTCTTTTCTTTTAAAAGATTAACAATAATTTCCATTTTTACATCAATTGGGTTTTCTATCTCAGTGCTTGACATATGTAAGTTAATATCTATTGCTGGATTAAATTTTATTTCAATATCAACATCAGGATTGTTAAAATCAAACATTTTCATAAAAGAATATAAGTCTTTAGATGTACCTCTCCAATTGTCAATCGTATAAGTTGTACCCGATACAGTAAATTCAATTGCTGGCCTTTCGTTTGGAAAGCCTGAATTTGTAAAGAAATTGTTCATATATTCTTTAAATTTTTGCAAAAACTTTTCTTTGACCTTCTTTTGATAATCTAGATTAATTGAAGCAACTGCATTGTCATAGTCAGTTTTTGATATAAGCCCATTCATGAACTGAACATAAAATTGACTTTCTTTTTCGTGATAGTCTCTTAATATATCAGCTACATCTGGATTTTGTGTGTTGAGAACGCCACTTTCCATAAAAACATAGTCATCTGCCATCTTTCTTGCCTTATCAGCAATCATGTCAAGATAATATACTACTCTTTCAAAAACACTTTCGGCGTCATAATATGCCTTGTTTTTTGCATAGTACCCCTTGCTAATTTTGAGTGACGACATTGCAGCTTCAATCAGCGCAACAGACATCACAAACATTACTGCTATGAAAATTATTGTTAACACAAGTGTTGAACCCTTTTGCTTGTTTTTAAATCTCATATCTATTTCACCCTATTTGAATAATATGTTGTATAATCATTAACAAATTGGCCTTTAGAATCGTATATCTTAAGGTAAATTCTCTTTACTTTTTCCACACCTGTAAGCAAAGCATGCCGTGGTGAGTTATCATAAACTATAAATGGAGTTGTAGCTATAATCTTTATATTGTTATTTACATTTGTCAGCCATAAATTGAACATAGTGGTTGTAAGATGGTTTGAAAGGTCGTAAACACCATCTACGACTAAGTAAAGGTAATGTGACATAGAATCTGAGACAAACTCAGCCCCAAGTTTTGCTGGTTGTGTAACATTACCGCTTATAAAAGTAGCTATAGTTGCACCATTTAGCATAAATGTATAGATAGCTCTTTTCCCTACTTCATCATATCTTACCTCAATTTCAAGCTTGTCATACGAACTTGAAGATATGTTTCTCTCATATTTATTATGTGTTGTCAAATCTTCAATTGTTAATTTTCCTGTTGAATCTAAATACATTCTAAAGTCAATCTGGCTATTTTCGATATTTTGAATAGTTCCTGCCTTAAATGAATCGTCTATATCATAGTTTACAGTATACCCGTTTATGGTCATATTCCCTATACCATAAACATTTTGATACACAAGAGTCTCAACAGCTTGGTTGATAACCTCTGCAACCTCAAGTTTTGTTTTTGCGCTCACGTTCACTTTGATAGACTGTTGAATAAGTAGAACAATCGGGGTGACAAGCAGAGCAAATATTGCAACTGTTACAATAACTTCAATAAGAGTATATCCTTTCAAAGCTTTTCTCATTTCACTTGTCACCCCACATCATTTTCTTGTCACACTGACTTTTGAACCGCTTGTTACAATGTTAACTCTTGGTTTTTGCTTATCATCATTAGATACATAAACTTTAACCGGTTTGTCAGAATTATTAGTTATCTTAAGAGTCACCACATTATTATCGTCTTTATACTTTCTAGGACTCGAAAAAACAACAACTAAAATTTGGCTACTGTTTTGGAAATTTAGCTGGTCAAAATTGTCCCCCTGAGGATAAATACTTGCTTCAGTACCTATTTTGTAGTAATACTTGTCTCCTTCTCTTTTAATAGTTATATATGCATTCTCATTTTTCTTTTTTGCTCCAAAAATTGACCCTTTTCCGCTTTTTTCTATGGTTACATTTGTAGTGGGAGAGTATAACGTTGATACTGTAACAACAAAATCAGCCTTTGTATAATCAACCTTTTCTTCTATCAATTGAGCTTGCTTCTCCTCTGTCTTATTTGAATTTTGTTTATTCGAAGAGATTATGTCAGAAGTTTGTGGTAAAATGGTTTTCTGTTCAGAATTAGCTACAGAGAAATTATCTGTTCTTTCTATCTTTACTGCAGACTGCGGTGCAGGTTCACTTTTTTTTAAATCTTCTTTAGTATAGCTAAATTCCACCTTTTGTCCAGCTCCACCGCTGAACAAATCACCTTTTCCAAAAGGAATTGAAAAGTTTTGCCATTGCCTTACAGGTGCAAGGTTATCTTCGTATCCATAAAATTTTATCTCAAAGCTAACTGTAATCATATTGTTGTTACCGCTTGACAGAGTTATAGAATCAATAGAATACAAAGGTGAAAAATCTTTTTGCAGGAATAAAAGCCTTTTAAAGTTTGTATACGTCAACTGCCAGTTCTGTTTAGATGAATAAAAATATGCATTGGAAATATTTACATTGTTATAATTTACATTCAAATTTTGTCTTTGTGAAAAGGTAAAATCTGAAGTCTTACTTCCCACCATCTGAGCAAGTCTCTGAAGGTCAAGCATTGAAAATTTTTCGTCTTGATTTGGTGGAATCTTCTGGCTGATTATTGTGTAGTCTTTCTCTATTTCCTTAAGCTTTGCTTTTTGAACATTATACATCGCAATTTTCTGCTCTATCTCACCCAATCTATTTTCCAACTGCTGCTTTTCTGAAAGCAAGCTGCTCAGCTTTTGGGAATATGGATTATAGAAAAAATTGTAGAACAAAAATCCCAAAACTACCATACCAAGAATTAATAAAAGCTTTTTATCTCTTTCTGTAATTTGCACTTTATCTCACTTCCTTGCTATCTCAGCCGATATTGTTGACATTTTGGTATTCTCATCTCCAGTTACGCTGTTAAAGCTTATGTTTGTAAAATAACCACTTGTTTGAAGATTGTAAACAAACTGAGTGACAGTTTCAAGCTTGTCAGCCCTAACAGTGCACGTCACCTTTTCGGTTGAAAGGTTCAAGCTCTCAAACTTGAGATTTGAAGGTGTTAAAGATTCAAATTTATCTAAAATCTCCAAAAGCTTTATATGCCCACTTGCAACATATTCTAACAGGGTTTCTTTTTTAGCATATAAGGTTTTTTTCTCTACAAGCTTTTGCACTTCATCCATCTGTTGCTGTTTTATTCTTATCTCATTATTCAAACTTCTGATCTCATTATTTGTGGTCATTATTCTGGTTAAAAAAATGGAAGCAATCAAAGCAAACACACATACTTCCAAAATAAAAACCAAAAAATAAATTCTCAACGTTGCATCTTTCTTTTTTACTCCTCTTTCATAGGCTAATAACAGATTTATATCTTTAAGATTTTTTGCCATTATTACCTCTCCTTAAAATCTCAAAACTAAATAAGTCCACTGATTGTTGTTGAATAATTGCAAACTTCACTTTTTGTCATTATTATCTTCTTATCAATCGACTGCAATTCGGTAAGCAAGACTATCTCTGCATTTATTTTTGTTCGCAGAACATCGCTTATATCTAAATGCTGGCAAACCTCACCCATAAGATATACCTTTGAAAGACTTTTGCTATCTTGTTCCCTGCTTTTATAAAATTCATAAAACTTTGAAATGTTCTCAACAATTTCATTGATCGTGTAGGTATAAAAATATTCTATTAGGGCTTCTGAGCTTTCTTCTTCGCTAAACATTCTCTCTAAATCATAATTTAAAAATGTCTTTGAAAGTACTATACCATCTTCGTTAACTATTACTAATGTAATATAAGATTTTGCAATATTTGCAATCATTATTAATTCTTTGTCTTTTTCTTTCCTAACTCTTCTTTCTAAAGCAACAATCTTTGAAATTGCATTTGGCTCGATGTCAATCTTTTTTACCTTAAAACCAAGCTTTTTTGTAACGTTTACTAAATCTTCTATTAGGGTTCTTGGAAGAGCTACAAGCAAAACCTTTTGCTTTTTTGTCTTACCTTCATTGAACACTTTCAGTTGTTTATAATCAATAACATAATTTTCAATGCTTGTTGGAAAGTACTGTCTTGCCTCAAAAGTGATTAGATTAAAAGTCTTTTCTTCATTCATGTACGGCACAACTAATTCTCTGATAATCATGTTAGAAATACCCGCCAGAACAAAAGTTATATCTTTTTTTGAAAAATTATTCTTCAAAAAGATATTGCCCAGCGTTTCGTAAAAAAGGTTAGGTTCAAGTTTCATGTCATTTATGATGATATTATCTTTTAGCTGTTCCTCAGCAAATTTATTTATATGAATACTCCCTGCAAAACTTCCTTCAGCAACCTTTATGTAGTTTTTCCCAAGTTCTATTGCTACTTTTGCGCTCATGTTCTTCTTAAACCTCTCAAAATAGTTTTTTACCAGTCATATCGTCTGTTGTAAATAATTTTAAAAGTCCTTGTTTGACCACGAATTCCTAAGTCCACTGTGTACTGAATTATTATCTGAGGAGGATTGTCCTCAATATCAAAGCTAGTAATTTTTCCGTCAAGATAATGTGTAATTACACCGTTTTTATTTATTCTCAGGCCTTTTGTTGATGGTTCATAACTTATTACTACACTTGTACCTGAGGTTGACAAACTGTCTTCGTATACAATCATACTAACTTTCTCAGAAGCTGAATACCCAACAATACTTTGTTGGTCTGCCATCTGCAACCACTGTTTTATTGTATCCTCAAGTCTTTTTGCCTGAGACTCAATTTGAGCAATTTTGGTCTCTTCTTGAACTACCTTAAAATTGTTGATAAAAAAGCTGTACAGAACAACCGCAATTATCCCAACAATTGCAACAACAACTATTATCTCAATAAGTGTGAAACCTTTTAAAACTCTCTTCATTGCACTTCAACGCTCCCTGGTGGCACGCTATTTAGCACTACTACCTTTTTGTAGCTATGACCTGACACAGGAATTACCTCAATTTTGTTCTGCGCAGAAAAAGTACGAACATTTCCTCTTGCAAGTATAGAACCTGTAAATCTTACTATCTCTCCATTAGGTTTGAATGTAATATAAGTTGCAACAGCACCGGCACTCTCCATCAATATTGATGAACCCAAAGCATTTTGAAGTTTTACTGTCTTTGACTTTATGTCTTTTAACACAGTTTCTTGTGGAGTAGAACTTGCATCGAATTTTATCAACTGGATTTTTAAAGACCTTTCACCCGTTACAGGGTCAGGAATGTAGTAGTTGTCAATCTTTATGTAATACTTCGATATATGCCCACCCGGCGCAGATGTATATGTGTCATATTCCATCTCAGAATCAATCTTCTCATAAAGCTCTCTTATCATTGCAACAAACTGGGTTGCAATATTGTTTATATCAGCTTTTTTCTTCATCGATATATAATTAGGAACTGCAATTGCTAAAAGGATTGATAAAATCGCCAAAACAATTGCTATTTCCTGGAGGGTAAAACCTTTAAACCTTTTCATCTTATCCCTCTTCTATTCCTAAAAGCTTTAATCATGTTTTGGATTGCTTTTTACATTAAAAGCTGCTGCTGCAATTGCAGCTGTAATGTCAACTGAAAATTGTTCTTGAAGTTCTGAAAGTCTTTCAAAAAGCTCTCCTTCTTTTGTTACAAAATACCTTGGTAAAAGTATGTTTAAAGCAAGCGCCATTATATCAAGCTTGCACTTTGGACATTTACAAACATCCTATATTTTCAATTACCTTGTCAAGCATATTTGCAACTGCTTCTTCCGTATAGTTTTTAATAGTATACATGTTTGAAAGGCCCTCTCTTACAAAATAACCTAACATTTTAATTTCACCCTATAAAACGAGTCATATACATCTTTAAGATAGTGTTCCCATATAAAATAGCTATAAAAAGTGCAACAGATATAAAAGGACCAAACGGTATTTCATTTTTTAGTTTTTTATCTCCTTTAAGCAAAACAAAAATAGAATAAACTGCACCTGTTAAAAATGCTAAAAAATTTACAAGTATTGCCTCACCTATGCTAAAACCAGCGCCGCCTGTAGCAATTAAAAGAACATCGCCAAATCCCATTGCACTTCCTTTTGAGAGTATGTAGATTGCTAATATCAAAAGCATTGATAAAATAGAACCTAAAAAGATGCTAAATACACTTTTTAAGCTAAAGCCTTTTTCAAAGAATACTTGAATGATGCGAAGAGCAAAAAGTAACAATATACTCTTTATGGAAATTTCCATTGTGTCAATATCAACTGCTGAGATATAAATCAAAATGCAGCCTATCAAAAATGCTAATAACATATTGATTGTCAGTCCATATCTATATAAACAAACTATCCCCACAACCCCCGTTAAGGCTTCAACAATTGGATACCTTATTGAAATCTTTTCTCTGCAAAATCTACATCTTCCTCTTAAGATAATATAGCTTACAATTGGTATCAAATCATACGGCTTTATTCTATTTTTGCATTTAGGGCAGTGGCTGGGGGGGGAGACAATAGATTCCCCCACAGGAATCCTATATATACAAACATTCAGGAAGCTGCCAAGGATGAGGGATAAAACAAATACAATAGTTATATTTGCCATTTACTATATAACATTATTTATACTTCCAATACGGATTATTATTGTTTTGAGGTGAAATTTCAGGAAATAGCCAGTATGTTGTCGAATCAGCACCACCAGGATTTACACCTACATAGACCTCTTCAGAAGTAGTGTTAGCAGTTACTCGCCATTGCCAACTACTATTAAATCTTATTTTTGGTATACCACCATTTATTCTTTGCTCAATATAACTTTGTAAGTTGGGATCACTACTTATTTGTTGATCTGTTAGATTAACATTAGCTCCATCAGCCATATATTGCTGAATCTGAGTTGCAATAGCTTTCGCAGATGACAAATCAGCTGTAACCTTTGACTTATTTATCAACCTCAGCACTTGCGGCACAGCAATTGCAATTAGTACCGCAATTATTGCCATAACAACAACCATTTCAATCAATGTAAAACCTTTATTCTTCTTATTTATTTGCTTTACAAACCAAGCCATCATAGAAAAATCACCCTCCTATTTTTTATTTATAATTTTTATCAAACTCCGGAAATAGCTCCCACCTATTTGAATCATCACCCGCATAAATCTTTAAAACTAATGACTCATACTTGTAGTAAAAATAGTAATTTTTGTTTAACCTTGGCCTTGGCAAGCTTCCTGTAATATATTTACTCAATCTAAACCCGCTTGCGCCACCAATTTGGTCTGAATCAATCTTGTGGAAATTAGCATCTGGAATAATTTCACTCAAGCTCTTCCCGCTTTCTTCCTGCCACATCAAAAACGCATATGCAATGTGGCGAGCTGTCTGGCTGTCTGCCCTTTTTTGAGCATCCCTAATTGTCCTTAAAACCTGTGGTGTTGCAGTTGATACAATCAAGCCAATTATTGAAATCACAACAACAAGTTCAATTAATGTAAAACCATTAACCTTTCTTTTCATAAGCCACCGCCTTTTTTATGTGCCGATGCTGCCATAGAGTTTGAACATCGGCATGATAATTGACGCAAGCAAAAATCCAACCATCAAAGCCAAAAGTACAATCATTACAGGTTCAAACAGTGATGTCAGTCTTGTAACCTGATTTTCAACTTCATTTTCATAGTAATCCGCGGCTTTTTCAAGCATGTACTCAAGCTGTCCTGTTTCTTCACCTGTTTTTAACAGAATGTTCATAAGCTTTGGAAAAATCCCCATCTCCTCAATCGGATAGCTTAATCCCTCACCACCTTTCACCCTCTCAATAACCTTCTCAAACTCCCTTTCAATAAAGGCGTTTGACAAAATGTTTTTAGTTGTATCCAAAGCCGTTATTAAGGAAACACCAGCATTCAAAAGTGTTGCCAGTGTCCTTGTAAAACGGCTTGTTACCTGACCCAATACAAGTTTGCCTATAACCGGTATTCTGATTTTTATTTTTCCGACAATGATACCACCTGTTGGTGTTGATTTGAATACTTTATACCCAAATACCAAAGCTACAATAGCAAAAAGAAGATAAATCCCATTTTGCTGCATAAATTTGCTTGAATTTATAACAAACCTTGTTGTTGCAGGAAGTTCAACATTGAGCTCTTCAAAAAGTCCAACAAAGGTTGGAATAACATATGTCAAAAGAATTATTAGCACAATTACAGCCACACTTATAACAATTGCAGGATACATGAGAGCATTTACAATCTTCTGCCTGAGTTTTAGTTCCTTTTCAAAATGTGTTGCCATTTTGTCCATTGACTTGTCAATAGAACCTGCAACCTCTCCCGCTTCAACCATGTTCACTAAAATTGGCGGGAAAAATCTTGGATGTTCTCTCATAGCGCTAGATAAAAGAGTGCCCCTTTCCACCTTTTCGTAAAGGTCATCTATTACCCTGCCAAAAGGTCTTCCCCTGTACTGCTGCCTCAAAACATCCAAACAGCTTAAAATTGAAATACCTGCAGAGAGCATTGTTGCAAACTGCCTGCAAAAGATTGAAAGATCTTTTACTGTTGCTCTTTGTCCAAATGGCAATTTTATTTCTTTCTGAAATGCTCCTTTTTCTTTTATTTCTAACACAAACACGTTTCTTGCTTTTAAAATCTCAATTGCCGCCGTCTCATCCTCGGCTATAACTGTCCCATTTATTCTTCTGCCAGATGCATCCATTGCGCTGTATATATACTCTGCCATCTCTACCTTACAACTCCTTTAGAATATCAAAAGCTTGTTTATAAGTTCCTGGTCGGATGCATACATTATTGCATCTTCTCTTGTTATAAGCCCTCTTTTGTACAAATCAACAAGAGATTGTTCCATTGTTATCATTCCATTTTTCGTATGTGTTTGAATAATTGACTGTATCTGATAAGTCTTTGCTTCTCTTATAAGATTCCTTATTGCCGCGTTTGCTATCATAACCTCAACCGCAACAACCCTGCCCCTGCCGTCTCTCCTTGTCAAAAGCTGCTGCGATACAACAGCTTGAAGTACTGTTGAAAGCTGAACACGTATCTGCTGCTGCTGATACGGTGGAAAAACGTCAATGATTCTGTCAATGGTCTTTGCTGCACCAACAGTGTGAAGTGTTGAAAAAACCAAGTGTCCAGTTTCTGCAGCAGTAAGTGCAATAGAAATTGTCTCTAAGTCTCTCATCTCGCCAACCAGAATTACATCAGGATCTTCACGAAGAGCAGCTCTCAAGGCTGCTGCAAAGCTTTGGGTGTCGTTCCCTATCTCTCTTTGATTGACAATACTCTTTTTGTGCCTGTGAAGATATTCAATAGGGTCTTCCAATGTGATAATATGTAAGTTTCTCTCGCTGTTTATTATATCTATAAGCGATGCTAAGGTAGTTGATTTTCCTGAACCGGTTGGACCAGTAACAAGAACAAGTCCTTTGTTGAGCTTTGTAAAATCTTTCAGAACCGGAGGAAGCCCCAATGTCTCAAACTTTGGTATATCCTGAGATATGATTCTGAATGCAATAGCAAAAGAACCTCTTTGCTTATATGCATTTACCCTAAACCTGCTCAAACCTCTTATGCTGTACGAAAAGTCAACCTCACCAGCTTCTTGCAAACGTTTGTACTGGTATTCGTTTGTAATTTCTTTTACAAACCTTTCAGTTATCTCTGGTGTGAGGCTCAAATCGCTCATCTGCGTAAGAACGCCATGCACCCTCATCATAGGAGGTGAACCTGCTGTGATATGTATATCAGATGCGCCTTTCAAATATGCCTCTTTCAAAATTTCATTAATATTCATACTGGGTTTTTTCTCCTCCCTCTCTCCTCTACTTTTTGCCATTTGCAATCCCTCGAACACTTAAGCTCATTCAAGTGAAAATGTAACTCGTAAAAACTCCTCCACTGTTGTTGTTCCGTTCAAAACTCGTTCTTTACAAGCTTCTCTCAATGTCTTCATTCCTTCTTTTATCGCAAGCTGTTTTATTTCATCGCTACTAACATCTTTTTTTACAATTAATCTTTTTAGCTGGTTTGTAACAATCATTATTTCAAATATTCCACTTCTGCCATAATATCCTTTATTGTTGCAACGTGCACAACCTCTTCCTATATATAATTTTATATTATTATCTTCACTTATGTCAAGAGCTTTTAATTCTGTTTCCGTAGGAAAATACTCTTCCTTGCAATATGGGCAAATCTTGCGAATAAGTCTTTGAGATATAACACCTACCATTGATGAGCTTATCAAAAAGTTTTCAATACCCATATCAACAAGTCTTGTGACAGCACTTGGTGCGTCGTTTGTGTGGATTGTAGAGAGCACCAAGTGCCCTGTTATAGCAGCTCGAACTGCCATGTCAGCTGTCTCTTTATCTCGAATCTCTCCTATCATAATGATGTCAGGGTCCTGTCTCAAGATAGAACGCAGTGCTGCTGCAAATGTGAGCCCTGCTTTTGGATTTACCTCAACCTGATTTATGCCATATATGGTACTCTCTACTGGGTCTTCTACTGTTATGATGTTCTTAAGCCCTGTGTTAAGCTCATTTAATATGGTATACAAGGTAGTAGTTTTCCCGCTTCCAGTTGGACCGCATACAAGAATTATACCGTGCGGCGCTGATATAATCCTGTTGTACTTTTCTAAGTCATCTTCTGTAAACCCAAGTTCTGTCTTGGATTTGATAAATGCTCCTTTGTCCGCAATTCTTATAACTATCTTCTCACCGTAAACAGTTGGAAGAGAAGAAATTCTCATGTCATATACCTTGTCAGCAAACAAGAAAGTGGTTCTGCCATCCTGCGGCACTCTTTTTTCGGCAATGTCCATGTTACCTATAACCTTTATCCTTGCAACAAGAGATGGCAGGGTTTCAATTTCAAGCTGAAGAATGTCATATAGTATGCCATCTATCCTAAATCTTACTCTTATTTCATTTTCAAAGGGTTCAATGTGAATGTCGCTTGCTCTAGATGTTATTGCCTGCTCAAATATGGAGTTTACAAGCTTGACAACAGGAACTTCTGTGCCATCTTCAGAACTTATCTGCATTCTCGTTGTCTGAACCCTTCTTTGAGCAGCACTCTCTTTTTTGAGCTCTTCAATAGCCTTTAAGGCTTCTTGCTTTCCGTAAAACTTTTCTATTTGTCTTTTTATCTCAGAAGCTTTGGCTATAACAGGTCGAACATTTTTGCCAGAAAAAATTGCAACATCTTCTATTGCAAAAATATTCAGCGGGTCCGCCATTGCAACAATAAGTTTGTCATCTTTTAGTTGAATTGGAATGAGAGTATGTTTTCTTGCTATGCTTTCAGAAACTAAATTCACAACCTCTGGGTCAATTACATACTGGTCAAGCTTAACATGAGGAATTCCCAGCTGGAACTCCAGAACCTCTAAAATTTCATCTTCTGTGACATATCCTTTTTCAACCAAGATTTCGCCTATCTTTTTGCCTGTTTTTTTCTGAATTTGAAGTGCTTCTTCTAACTGCTGTCTTGTAATAATTCCTGCCTCCAATAAAAGCTCACCTATTTTCCTCTTTTCGTTTAGCAATTGAATTCACCCTCTTTTACTTTTTACCACTTTTTAACCTTCTTCAAAACTTAGCCGGCAATCTCGCTAAAGATACTTTTTTTCTCAAAAAATTCTATCTTTATCTCATCTTGTTTTTTCTCTAAGTGGTATTTAATACCTATCACTGTAATCAAATATATTCTCCACCCAGATTCCATCTTTTCTATGCTGATGAATTTTACAGTCTTTTCACTTTTTATAGCAGGAATAGTATTAGTAAAATCACCTGCATAAGAAGGCACATCTAATATTATTATGCCATTTTCCTCAAAAATCCTGTAAGAAATATCATCTGCATCTATATACTTTATAAAAACGCCACTATCATCCACTTCAATTTTTGAAGTTGTCTTTTCAAATCTTAAAAGAAGTTGTGATAAGTTACACTCAATTTCCCATTGTGCACGGTTAAAGCTTACTCTCATGCTCAGATTTTCCTCAGCAGGTATAAACTCTATAAGCTTTAATATTCCGGTCTCGTAATACTGAGAAGTCAACTCAATCTGATCATATACAATTTTTGATAGCTTTATTTCTAATACACCTTTTCCAATTTGCTCAACCTCAGGCTCTTTAAACAGCTCGCCGTCAATATCAAGTTTTAAATATGCTTCAGTTTCACTGTTTAAAACAACTCCAACAGTTGTCAGTTCAGGCAGTTTTTTCATTATAATTTTAACGGTTCTTTCTCCATCAGAACTTACAATAGCAGTTGACTTTTTATTGGTTTTTATCACAATCCCATAGCTTCCATTAGACTTGTAAACCTGATAGCTTTTGATAAGGCTATCTTCAACTTTGAACAATCCAGTGGGAATAAAGATACCTTTTCTCTTAATATCTAATTCAAACTGATTGTTCTCACTGACTTCTTTGAAACTAAAATCATTTTTATTAAGTCCACTGAGCTGAATAGAATTTTCAGAAACCAGAATTTCTATTACGTCTAAAACAAATTCTAAATCAAAGCCGTTCGCATGGTCGTTTACAATAAAATCATCCTTGAACGAATATATCTCTATTACTACTTTATCATTTTCCCCTTCTTTGAAAATAATTTTTTCTATACAACAACTCTCAAACTCAATAGGTAAGGTGGATATGTTTTCTAATTGAGCATCAAAAATTTCTATTCTAACAACTCCATTTTCCTGCCTTATCTCTTTATCTAACTTTCCTTCTCCTCTTATATGCAAGATAGCTTTATTATCTTTCTCTTCGTATTCATAAAAGTTGATTTTGTTCTGAGCTTTTAAAGGTGTCAGGTAAACGTCTGTAGATACCTTATCTTTAGCCAAAAGAGAATAAAAACTGCATCTTTTTTTAAGATAAATTAGACCTTCATAGCCATTTTTAACTTTTTCAACCTCTACCTTTTCAATAAACTGATTGTCTTCTGCCATAGAATCTTTTATCAGATTTACAAATCTGTTGAGTATGCTGAATCTTAATTTCTTATCTTCAATAAGCTCAAGTTCTATCTCAGATGGTTTGATATTCTGAAAAATCAGTCTTGTTTGCAAATTATCGTAAAGTAAGAACGCTTTTAGTGCTCTGCATAAAATAAGTAATCTGCCATCTTCTTTTGATACACTTACTTTATTTACTGGAGTAGATATAATCACGTAGCTTTTTGCTTTGGCATAATCTTTTTTAAACTCTATCCATTCAATAAAGCCCTCTTCATATTCATATCGCTGGTTCAGAAGTTCATCTGGAACCTCTAAATCACTAAAATATACATATACCTTATCATTTTCTTTGTCGTGATCCATTTGAAGCTGTGCATCCCCAGATGACGAAATTATTTCGACTATTGTCATATCCTCCTTAGTATATACATTCCATCTTTTGATAACATTTGCTTCTTTTAATCTGATGCCAAACGAACTTCTTCCTTCAATTTTTTCGTATTCTAAGAATTTTGAGCTCTTAACCAGCACTACATAACCTTTAAAAGTCTTGAGTACCTCAATAGTTTCAACCAAACCATCATTTATTTCCATTACTTCCTCTTTTATCACTGCGTCTTTGTTCTGGATATTTATTTTTAAGTTGTTTTCTGCTCTTTCTACTTCTATCGCTTTTGAAGATATTCCTTCTATCAGCAAAAGTTTTGTCAAAGGATTGTATGATAGATGAGCAGTTTCTTTTTGCAATAATATCTCAATTATCCTGTCATTTTCTTGTATGTTGAACTTTCTTATATCAGTTTTAATTGCAATGTAAACATTGCCTGAAATCTCTTCTACTTTTATCTCTCTTAAACCCTCGTCAGAGACCTTTATGGTCTCTTTAACATTCGGTTCAACTTTACAATCTTCCACGTTGAGTATAAAACCATTGCCAATCTTCATCTTACCAAAATTGTATGTCACAGGTTCATTGAAATAAAGGGACAAAACATATCCTTCGTCTTTTTCGAATACCCTTATATCTTCAAGTCTCACTTTTCCATTTTCTTCTTGTAAATCTGACTTAAAATCAATATGTATCTCTTCATTTTCAACTTTTCTATTTTCTTCCATGTTTATGTTCTCATAAAATGGCTCATTTTTCGTGTTTTCTTCTACTGATTCTTCTGCTGGTAATTTTTCTTCTAAATTACTTGTTTCAAAGTCAGGTGTTATAGTTTCTTCTAAATCTGGTCCTTTTGAAGGTTCTTCAAAGTTAACTATTTGAAGTCCTATAACCTCTTTTTCTTTCTTCTCACTCTTGTTTTCTTCATCTCTCTTAGGTTCTATGCTTTCACAAACACTTTTTAATACACTTTCTATTTTCTCTTTTGAGAACGGTTTTGTGATATAATTTACTGCACCTTCTCTAAGAGCCTGCATCACAGCTTCCTGCCCAGAAAGTGCAGAAACCATTACCACTTGAACAGATGGAAGCACTCTTTTTATCTCTCTTAAAACATCAATGCCACTCATATCTGGAAGGGTTATATCAAGTGTTATTATATCCGGCTTTACCTTTGAAGCTTGTTCTATTGCGTCTTTGCCTGTTGATGCTTCTGCTACAACATTGTATCCAAGCTCGGCTAAAATTCCTTTTAATACCTTTCTTATAAATACAGCATCATCAACTACCATAATTTTCATTTTTGATACACCCCTCGATTTATGTCTTTATATAAATTATACCACGAAATAACATGACGTAAAATAAATTTTCTGGGAAAATTGCAAAAATACCTATTCAACCTTTGCTACCTTCCTCTCACATTCATTCAGTATTTCAGCAATCAAATTTGAGACAATATCAATGCCTCCAAACCAAATCTTTTCTGCTTCAACTGCCTGGTATACAAGCATCTTGAGACCATTTTCAGTCTTTGACCCTTTCTTTTCGGCTTCTTTCAAAAAGGTGGTCTTAAGAGGATTGTAAATCATATCATATACAAAAACTGGGGGGTCATGCTCATAAATATCAAAGTCAAAAGGACTGTTTTCAATATTCGGAAACATTCCCACAGATGTTGTGTTAATAATTATATCGTACTTAAACTCATATCTTCTTAGCCACTCTACTGGAATGATTTTTAAAATGTCCTGAAAAACCTCTTTTAACCTCGCTGCCTTCTCATATGTCCTGTTAGCAACAAACACTTCTTTTGCACCCATCCTGTAAAGTGCATAGATGCAAGCTTTTGCTGCACCACCGCTACCGAGTACCAATATCTTTTTGTCTTTTACATCAACCCCCCTATCCTCCAAGCTTTTTTTAAAACCTATCCAGTCTGTATTGTAAGCCAAAAGCTTCCCATCTTCTTTTTTCACAGTGTTTGCCGCTTTTATTATTCTGACATCTTCTGAGACTTCATCACAAAACTCCAAAATATCTTCCTTGTAAGGAATTGTTATGTTAAATCCGACAACATCCTTATCTTTTCTCACCATCTCAACAAATTCTTTTAGCTTTTCAATACTAGAGAGCTCAACATTTGAATAAATTGCATCAATATTAAACTCAGATAGAATCCTGTTATGAATAAAAGGTGAAATTGAGTGTTTTAAGCTCTTGCCAATCAAAAAAAGCTTTTTCATTCCCTCTCATCCTTTTCGTAGTACTTTAATATTTTTTTTTCAAAAATCCTGTTTATCCTTGTTACAAAAAACTCCTTTTCTTTTAATGGTCGGACCAATATCACAAAGAGTTTTAACCTTTTTGCCCCTATCACATCTGTAAAAAACTGGTCACCTATCACAGCTGTTTGACGATTTTTCTTGCCCTGATGAAGCAGGTATGAAGCTTTCAAAAAACCAGATTTCAAAGGTTTTTTGGCATTATAGATGGCAGGAATGCCAAGTATACTTT
>OFGS01000071.1_pt1 | contig 29803 bp, 30 predicted proteins | sample 1521851 | NCBI WGS metagenome assembly OFGS01 (sample SAMEA3142070, study PRJEB24117) | hot springs metagenome
TTTTCCACCTATACCAAAGGCAACCTCCTGAGGCTGGTCAAGCTTAAAGTCTTCATAATCAAAATCACCGTCAGAGTCAAATACCTTCTTGTACTTCATGCTTACAGGGCTTTGGTAGGTTATACCTGCGTAGATAAAGTCTCCCATGTTGTAGGCAAGACCCAGCTGAAAACCAATGCCGTAAGAGCTAGACTGACCACCACCTGCGTTCCATTGCGTGCTAGAAGTAGACATAGTCGCTCCCATATCCAAGGCTCCGTAAGCCAAATGCACGGCACCTGCTACAGATAAGGCATCGTTTACCTTGTAAGAAAGTGCAGGTATCACCCTCATAAACTGAAAGTTTGTGTGCATGTTAGCCAAAAGCGGATTTTTATTCCTGTAGTCTACACCCATACCAGAGACACCAAAGGCACCTATACCAAAGTGTAGCTTATTGTTAACTTGGTGCACAATGCCCACCTCTGGAACCACGAAGAAATCTGCGTCACTGGTGGCTGAGCCGATTAAACCATTTATTGGGTCGATGTTCTTTGCCTTCACTTTGGGCATGAAGAGTATACCACCGAAGGTTAGGTTAAAGCCTTTGTAGTAGCTCATCCATGCGGGGTTTCTGAAAATGGCATCCGTTGGACCTACAGGCATACCAACACCTATGCCACCCATACCCCTTGAGGCTGGAGAAACACCTATTAGGTTGTCTCCGTTGGTGGCAAAAGACATGCCCACAGTACCAAGTAAGGCTGTCATTAAAAGTGCTTTTCTCATTGTCCACCTCCTTTAGTGTTTAGAGTGTTATTATGACAGCTTTTACATAGCTGATTTATTAAAAGTTGTTATCTCAGAATAAGCTTTGTTTATAGCAAAAAAAGCAGACTTTGTTGAATAAATGAGGCTTTGTTGCACAAATAGTAGGAATGGCTATATCGCTAAACAAGGTGAGTTCTTAGCTTATCGTTCTCTGGTAGTAGTTTTAGTTAACCAAAGTTCGAAATTCTCCTTCGTTACCAGAACCGTTATATTCCTTCATTTCAACGAGTGCATTTATTTATGCAACAAAGTTAATAAATGAGCGTACGTTGATGAGATGCGATAATCTTAAAGCACTATGAAAAGAAAAAGGACTAAAAAAACTATCGTATTAGAAATTGGAGAGAGTATAACAAAGCCCTCGTTCAAAGAGGAAGCCTCACAATCTGGTTCTCCGAAGAAGTCACCGAAGATTGGATAAACAAGGACAAAACCAAAAAGAAAGGTAAACCTCTAGTGGTTAACTCTTCTGGTGTAGATGAAAGGAGTAATGAGATAGTGTCAGTGTATGTGAGTGGGAATTTGGAGGGGAAGATAGAATTTGAGGGAGATAAGGAGGGTGGGCTAGGTGGCTTTTTCAGGAAGAAGATGATATTTTCTGAATCGGGCAGGTTGTAGAGGTTTTGGTGAGTACATCTTGGAATGCCAGATAGTTATGCCATATGAGCCTTCTTTGATAAAGAGAGCTTTCTGAGGATTCTTTGTCTTACACCTGATTTATGCAACAAAGCCAAAAAGCCAAAGGCTGAAAAGGTTTTGAGTTTATATTTTTTTAATAAACCGGATGTTTTTAAATCATATAAAAAGGAAAACTCACATAGCTAAGGTGTTTACTAAGCACGGTTTTGGTCTGTTGGTGGTGAATTTGGGTCTTGGTCGTTTGGTTCCCTTTCATTGGGGGATACTTGGACACAAAAGGAGAAGGGAACCATATAAACCAGAGGAGCACTTGCGGTTAGCCTTTGAAGAACTTGGAACAACTTTTATAAAACTTGGTCAGATTCTCAGTGTGAGACCAGACCTTTTGCCGGAAAACTACCTGAAGGAACTTTCAAAACTTCAGGACAGGGTGCCACCTGCCAACCCTGAGGATATAAAGAAAATAATCGAGGAGGAGTTAGGGAAAAATATAGAAGAACTGTTTGAGTACTTTGAGGATACGCCTATAGCATCCGCTTCTATCGGTCAGGTGCATAGGGCAAGGTTGAAGAGTGGAGAAAAGGTAGTTTTAAAGGTTCAAAAACCAAACGTAGAAAAACAGGTGGAAGAAGACCTTGCCATACTGGAAGAAATAGCTCAAAGAGTAGATAGGTCTAACCTATTGAAGAACATTAAGGCTTCTGCGCTGTTTGAGGAGTTCTCCTACACCATAAGAAACGAATTGGATTACACAAGGGAAGGCAGAAACATAGACACCTTTCGCAGGAATTTCTCCAAGGACGATTCAGTGTACATTCCAAAGGTTTACTGGGAATACACAACAAGAAGGGTGCTATGCATGGAAGAAGTAGAGGGGGTAAAGATAACGGATGTAGAAGCTATAAGAGCAATGGGTCTGCAACAAAGTGAGATAGCCAAGAGAGGAGCAAGGATTTACCTTCAGATGATATTTAGAGACGGCTTTTATCATGCGGATCCACACCCTGGAAACTTCCTTATCACAAAAGATGGTAAAATTGCCCTTCTTGATTTTGGTATGGTTGGAACTATAGATAACATAGGCAGGTTAAACCTCTTCCAGCTTAATTATGGAATAGTAAACAACGACCTTGATTTGATGGTAGATGCTCTTTTGGATTTGGGCGTTTCTGTCAACCTTGAGAAGGAGCGTTTTTTCAAAAGGGAGTTAGAGATACTCTTTTCCTACTACCTTTTGCAACCAATAAAGGAGGTAAAGATATCAAAGCTATTGGACGATACCCTGAACCTGTCTCGCAAGTATGATATGGTTATACCTTCTGACCTCTTCCTTCTTTTAAAAATCCTTGCCTTGGCAGAAGGTATAGGTATGACATTAGATCCAAACTTTAGACTTATCAAAGAGATAGCCCCATACATCAGAAAGGGATTCAGGGAGGTGTTATTTCCCCTATTATCCAAGAAGGAGTTGTTAAAAAATACCCTTTTGACCACTAAGATGACCCTTCAGGCTATACCCAAGCTAAAGAGATTGTCAGATCGTTTAGAAAAGGGAACCTTTAACCTGTCCGTTGATTACATAGGTGAAGAAAAGTTCCTAAAGGATTTGAAAAGGGATATTAATAGACTGTCCTTGAGTATAATTACACTCGGTTTTATGATAGCATCAGCCCTTATAATCCTTGCCCTTTCCCCTCACATGATCAAAGAGTACGTAATATATGCGATAGTTTTTATAACGTTTCTGATGGTGATAATTGGATTTGTAAAGCTAAGAGAGAGTTGAGAGGATGTTGAGGATCTTTTTTGCCCTACTTACACAGCCTCTGTCGTACCTACCAAAGAGAAAGTCCTCCAACATCCAACGCAGTTTATCCCTTTTTCTGTGCACCACTAGCTTTCCTTCTCTGTATACCGACTCTTCACCAAAGTCCAACAACCATTCCCCACCGTTGATGATCCACCTTCTCTGAGGTTTTGGATGTTCCCACGCAACGCAGAGTTTAAAGGCTTTGCCGTCCGCAGTGCCCTCCAGACAGTAGCTCTCTCCCTTCTCTACCTTTTCAATCTCTAACCTATCGAAAAACCTAAACAAAAGGTAAAGGTCGTGCCATCCCAAATCCCACAAGGGGGATATGTAGCCCCTCGTTCTTCCAAACCTGTATACTTCTATGCTCTCTACGTTGCTTGGAAAGTACTCTAAGCAAACAGAGTAGGATTCTACTTCGGATACGTAAAGGTTTGGAAAGTTTTCTATCTCTTCAAAATCTTCTGGGCTCAGGGCAGGTGGCTTTTCCAAGAGCACTGGAATGTTTTTTGTTAAAAACTCCTTGGCTATCTCCACATGCCTTCGTGGATCTACCGCTACAATTACACCTTTTAGTTCTTCCTTTACATCACCGTAATGACAGTAGAAGGGATGTCCATCTACGGACTTGGATGGGTCTATATCGCACAGAACAGGGGACTCCCCCATTTCCTTGATCTTGCTAAGGTACTTTTGACCCATATTACCAAGGCCTATAAGCAGTATGTGCATACTAAGCTTCTAAAACCGCTCCTTTGGATGCGGAAGATACAAACTTTACGTACCTTCTAAGCCACGGGCTTTTTATAGGCTTTTCCTTTGGTTTGAAGTTCTTCATCCTTTCGTTAAACTCTTCCTCGCTTATAAGAAGCTCCAATCTTCTGTTGGGTATGTCTATGAGGATCTCGTCTCCATCCCTTACTATCCCAATAGGTCCGCCAATGGCAGCTTCTGGGGCTACGTGTCCTACGCATGCACCACGCGTGCCACCGGAAAACCTTCCGTCTGTGATAAGGGCCACCTTGTCTCCCAATCCCATTCCCATTATGGCGGATGTGGGAGAAAGCATCTCTCTCATGCCAGGACCACCCTTTGGACCCTCGTACCTTATAACCACCACATGACCCTCTTTCACCTTTCCGTTCATTATACCCTCTATGGCTTCCTCCTCGGAATCAAAGCATATAGCCCTTCCCTTAAAGGTTAACATCTTTGGATCTATACCTGCGGTCTTGACTACGCTACCTTCGGGTGCAAGGTTTCCAAACAGTACAGCTATTCCTCCTTCCTTAGAGTACGGATTTTCTATTCTCCTTATCACTTCACCGTCCGCATCAGGTGCTTCTTGAGCTATCTCTCTGAGAGTTCTTAGATCCACGGTCATCTTTTCGGGATAGGGTAGCATATTACCTCTGATGAGTTCCTTAAGAAGTGTGGGTATGCCTCCTACGTTGTCTAAGTCCTGTATGTGATAGTGGGAGGATGGGGATATCCTGCATAAATTAGGTGTTCTTTTAGATATCTCGTTTATCCTGTTTAGATCGTACTCTATACCCGCTTCTTTTGCTATCGCCAAAAGATGCAGGATAGTGTTGGTGGAGCCACCCATGGCTATGTCTACCGCAAAGGCGTTGTCAAAGGCTTCTATAGTTAAGATGTCTCTTGGTCTTATGTTCCTTTGTAGGAGCTCCATTATCCTTCTTGCTGCCTTCCTTGCCAAGAGTTCCCTTCTTGGGTCCACGGCAGGTATGGTGCCATTTCCCGGAAGCCCAAGCCCAAGTACTTCTGTTATGCAGTTCATGGAATTGGCTGTAAAAAGACCCGAACAGCTACCGCACGTAGGGCATGCGCTTTCCTCTATAACCTTTAGTTGCTCTTGGGTTATCTTACCCGCCTTCACCTGACCTATACCTTCGAACACGGAGATTAGATCTACCTTTTTACCGTTTACCTCGCCCGCAAGCATGGGACCACCGCTTATGAAGATGGTGGGTATGTTTAACCTTGCGGCCGCCATGAGCATGCCCGGTACTATCTTGTCACAGTTGGGTATGCAGATCAAAGCGTCAAGCTGGTGTGCCTCTACAACGGTCTCTATGCTGTCCGCTATGAGCTCTCTAGAGGGCAAAGAGTAGTGCATACCGTAGTGTCCCATAGCTATACCGTCATCCACACCGATGACGTTGAACTCTATGGGAACACCTCCTGCCTTTCTAACTTCTTCCTTTATGGGCTTTACAAACTCTCTAAGGTGGACGTGTCCCGGTATTATGTCTATGTAAGAGTTGGCTATGCCTATAAGTGGTTTGTCAAAGTCTTCGTCGGAAAGACCACAGGCTCTAAGTAACGCCCTGTGTGGGGCTCTCTCTATTCCCTTCTTTACACTGTCGCTTCTCATAGTACAAATAATTATAGCCCTTCAGAAGGAAAAGTCCTTTCCCAGGTAAACCTTTCTAACATCCTCTCTACTTGCTACCTCTTGTGGTGTGCCATTTGCTAAAATGCTTCCCTCTGAGATGATGTAAACCCTGTCCACTATCCTTATGGCTTCCCTTACGTTGTGGTCTGTTATGAGAATTCCCAGGTTTTGCCCCTTTAAGCCCAAAACCATGCTCTTTATGTCGGATACCAATATGGGGTCTATCCCAGCAAAGGGCTCGTCCAGAAACAGGTACTTGGGCTTAGGTATGAGAGCTCGGGCTATCTCTAAACGCCTCTTTTGACCGCCCGATATCTGGTAAGCCTTCAAGTTTTTGACCTCCAAAAGGCCAAACTCCGCTAAAAGCTCCTGCGCCCTCTGAATCTGAGCTTCTTTTGTTTCTTCAAAGATCTCTAAGAAAATCAGGAGGTTTTCTAAGACCGTTAGGTCTTCAAAAAGGGTGTGCTCTTGCGGTAAGAAGGTTATGCCCCTTTTTGCCCTTTCGTGCGCTGGCATGTGGGTTATGTCCTCTCCATCTAGCTCTATCTTTCCACCATCCACTGGCAAAAAGCCCACCAGACAGTTAAAGAGGGTAGTCTTGCCAGCACCGTTAGGACCCAAAAGCCCAACCACCTCTCCCCTGTTTATGTAAATATCTACCCCCTTGAGCACTTCCTTTTTTTTAAAGGACTTTCTTATGTTTTGAGCGGTCAGCATGTTAAGATTATACCTTATGCGGGCGGTTATCCTTAAGGGCTTTGGAGGTGTGGAAAATCTCGATTATGTGGAAGATTTTCCCAAGCCACAGATAAAGGAAGATGAAGTTTTAGTCAGAGTAAAAGCGGTAGCTCTGAACCACCTCGATATCTGGGTAAGGATGGGTGCCTTGGCGGTAAAGCCGGAGCTTCCGCACATACTGGGCTCTGACGTAAGCGGTGTGGTTGAAAGGGTAGGCTCGCTGGTAAAGAACGTAAAAGAAGGGGACGAGGTGGTAATAGCTCCGGGACTCTCGTGCGGACTGTGTCATGAGTGCCAAAGTGGAAGGGACAACCTTTGCAAAGACTACGATATACTGGGTTTAAGGAGTAAAGGAGGGTACGCAGAGCTTGTAAAGGTACACGCCAGAAACGTGATAAGAAAGCCAAAAAATCTAAGCTTTGAAGAAGCCGCAAGCTATCCTCTGACGTACCTAACCGTTTGGAATGCTTTAGTGGTAAAGGGCAATATAAAGCCCAACTCAAGGGTATTAATATGGGCTGGTTCTTCTGGTGTAGGTGTTGCGGGGATACAGCTTGCCAAGCTGATGGGAGCTTTTGTTATAGCCACCGCCGGCTCGCCTGAAAAGGCAAGGAAGTGTATAGAATTGGGTGCGGACGTAGTTATCAACCACTACGAAGAGGACATCCCTAAGAGGGTTAGAGAGATATTTAAAGAGGGTGTGGATATAGTGATGGATCACGTGGGTGAAAAGACCTTCTGGAAAAGCGTAGAGTGTCTAAAAAGGGGCGGTAAGCTTGTGTTTTTTGGCACTACCACAGGAAGCACTGCAAACATAGACGTAAGGTACATATTCGTAAGGGAGATAGAACTGCTTGGGGTGTACATGGGTAGTAGGTCAGACCTTTTTAAGATTACGGGGCTCTTAGAAAGGGGGCTGCTAAAACCTGTGGTAGATAGGGTTTTTGATCTAAAGGATGCAAGGGAGGCTCACAGATACTTGGAAGAGTCTAGGCATTTTGGTAAAGTTGTACTAAGGGTATGAAAGCCAATCCCTAAAAATGTAGCTGGAGTTTTACTATCAACGCATAAAGGGGGGCACAAAAGAGCAGTGAATCAAACCTGTCTATAAAACCACCGTGCGACCCAAGAAGATGGGAAAAGTCCTTTATACCCACTTGACGCTTTATGAAGCTCTTAAAAAGGTCTCCAAGGAGAGCACTAACGACTAAGACGGGGGCAAAAAGGAAAGTTTTCAAAAAAAGAACAGAATAAAGGGATCCAAAAAAGAGACTACCTAAAAAGCCCTCCCACGTCTTGTTTGGTGAGAGCCTCGGGGAGAGTTTCCTCCTACCAAATTTTTTACCTACGTAATAAGCGGACACATCCACCACCCAGACGAAGAGTATCAGTTTTAAAAGGTGCATACTGTCATAGCTTTTAAGATCCAAAAGGAAGGAAGGCAGGTAGCCCGTGTAAATAAGACTTAAAAGGGACTTGGTAAGTTGGTCTATGTTCCAAGACCGCCAACCCACAAAAAATCCACAAAGCAAAAGAGCCAGAATCCCTAAGCCTTTATCGTAGAGAGCCATCACAAGAACGACAGGAGAAAAAAACATAAGAATCCTTTCAAGCTTCAAAGCGATGGAAAGCTCGTAAGCCATCATCAGGGAAAGCGTGCCTAGAGCGGTTATAAAAATGGGCTCTGGAGAGAGTGTAAAGAGGACAGTAGATAAACCTATCAGAAGACCAGCAAATTCCCTGCTTTTATAGAACAGCTCCAAACTTCCTTTTCCTTCTAGAGTAGTCTTCTATAGCTTTTAACAGCTCTTCCTTGGTAAAGTCTGGCCAGTAAACGTCTGTAAAGTAGAGTTCGGTGTAGGCTAAGTTCCAAAGAAGAAAGTTAGAGATACGCTTCTCCCCCGCGGTACGTATAAGAAGGTCTGGTTCTGGGATGTTGGCGGTGTCCAAAAGAAGAGCAAAAGAAGACTCATCGACACTTTGCAATCCAGCCTTCAGCGCCTTGTTGACAGCTCTTACTATGTCATCCCTTCCGCCGTAATCCACGGCAAGGCATACCTGTATCCTATTTAGGTTTTCCGTAAGCTTTTCCACTTCTTCCATGATTTTAACGAGACTCCTAGGAAGCCTGTCTCTGCGCCCTATGAACCTTATGCGGATTTCCCTTTTTATAAACTCTTCTTTCTTACTTTCCATGTAAGACTCAAAGAGGTTGAAAAGACTCCATATCTCTTCTTTTGGTCTTTTCCAGTTTTCTGTGGAAAAGGTAAAAAGGGTCAAACACTCTATTCCCCAATCCATACAAGCATCCAAAAGCTCTTCCGCCCTCTTTACACCCTCGTAGTGTCCGGATACACGCGGCAAGCCTCTCGCTTGCGCCCATCTACCATTCCCATCCATTATGACCGCTAAATGTTTTGGTACTTTCAGCTTCATCTTCCCAACCTTTTTCTTGCAGTTTCCGCCTCGTCAGAAATAGGATACTCCTTTATTATGCTATCGTAAAACTCGTTGGCTTTTGTCCACTCTCCCCTTTGCTCGTAAACCCTTGCCAACTGTAGGTACGCAGACGGTGCCTTATTACAGTCTACGAGTTCTTTCCTTTTACACTTTTCCACTAACGTAAGCCAGACCGCTTCTGCTTTGTTATACTCTCCAAGGTCTCTATAGACAACGCCAAGCCAGAAGTAGGCGTTGTCTGTAAGGGGGACGTTTGGATACTTCTTTATGTACTCTATAAACCTGTCTCTTGCTTGGTTTAACTGCCTCAGGTCGTAGAGCTTTACCGCATCTTCATATTCTTTCTGGTAATCTTGTTGTGCTATAGGTTTTGTCTCTTGCTGCTGCTTTGTACCTTCCACTGTCTCCTGTTTTGGTAAGTCTGGAAGTTTACTTATTGGGGAATGGGTCCGTCCACTTTTTAGCTTTTCCACTTCTAAACGCAGGTTTGTTAAGTTCTCTACAGTACTATCCAAGCGTGCCTCTGTCCTTATGTTCTGCTCCTCTAATTTTTTTTGCTGTGCTTCTATGCGGTCTAAGCGTTTCTCTATGTCCGCAAACTTACTATCCAACTCCTCCTTAGTTACCTGTCCACAGCTAACAAGAAACGCAAGAGCAAGGATCAAGGGTTTCTTCATAGCCTACCCTCCTTTACGTTTCTCCTTGACCAGATACCGTTGGATATGCTAAAAAAGGCCTTCTGTAGCTCTATAAGCTGAGCTATACCTTCCAGTGCAAGGTAAAGCATCTTATTAAACTCTTCCCTTGTAAAGGTGTTCTCTTCACCAAAAGCCTGTATTTCTGATATTCTTCCGGAACCTGTAGCTACTACGTTCATGTCCACTTTTGCAGACGAGTCCTCTTCGAAGTTTAGATCTAAATAAATCTGATCCTCGACTATCCCAACGCTGACCGCCGCCACAAAGTCCTTTATGGGTGTTGTATTGATCACACCGTCGTTGTAAAGCTTTATGACCGCATCCGCAAGGGCTACAAAGGCACCGGTTATTGAAGCGGTCCTTGTTCCCCCATCGGCTTGTACCACGTCGCAATCTACCCAGAAGGTTCGCTCCCCTACCTTTGTCAGATCCAGACACGTCCTCATAGCCCTTCCTATCATGCGCTGAATTTCGTGAGTTCTACCACCTATTTTACCCTGGACCGACTCCCTTATGTTTCTAGTATGCGTTGCTCTTGGCAACATGGAGTACTCGGCGGTTATCCAGCCTTGACCCTTACCCTTTAGGAAGGGAGGAACACCTTCCTGAACAGAGACACTACATATAACCTTAGTGTTTCCAAACTCAACAAGGACAGAGCCTTCCGGATACTGCAGGTAATCCCTGGTAATCCTTATGGGTCTTAGTTCCCCGGGCTTTCTTCCATCCTTTCTCAAACCTTGGCTCCAAGAGATTTAGCCTTTTCTATAACTTCCTCTATGGTACCCACCATGTAAAAAGCTAACTCCGGCAGGTGGTCATACTTTCCTGTTAGTATTTCCTTGAAGCTCCTTATGTTGTCTTCCAGTTTTACGTATTTACCGGGCATACCGGTGAATTGCTCCGCAACGTGGAATGGCTGTGCCAGAAATCTCTGTATCCTTCTTGCCCTGTTGACTATAGCTTTATCCTCTTCAGATAGCTCCTCCATGCCCAGTATGGCTATTATCTCTTGTAGTTCCTTGTACCTCTGAAGAACCCTCTTGACCTCCATGGCTACGGTATAGTGCTCCTCGCCGACAAACTCAGGTGCCAAGTACTTGGAAGTGGATTCAAGTGGGTCTACCGCTGGATATATACCAAGCTCTGCAAGCCTTCTTGCCAAAACCGTAGTGGCATCCAGGTGTGCAAAGACAGAGTACGGTGCAGGGTCTGTTATGTCGTCAGCGGGAACGTAAACCGCCTGTATAGACGTCAAAGACCCTTTCTTTGTAGATGTTATCCTCTCCTGAACCTCACCCACGTCCGTGTTAAGGGTTGGCTGATAACCAACGGCGGAAGGCAACCTTCCAAGTAACGTAGAAACTTCAGAACCTGCCTGGACGAACCTAAAGATGTTGTCTATAAATACAAGGACGTCTTGACCTTCCACATCCCTGAAGTACTCAGCCATGGTTATTCCCGTCTGAGCTACCCTGAAGCGAACACCGGGGGGCTCGTTCATCTGCCCGTAGACCATGACGGTGTATGGAAGCACTCCAGACTCCTTCATCTCATGCCAAAGGTCGTTTCCTTCACGCGTCCTCTCTCCAACACCTATGACAACGGAAAAACCTTTGTGGTACTTAGCTATGTTGTGTATAAGCTCTTGCATCAGGACAGTTTTCCCAACGCCGGCACCGCCAAAGAGGCCAACCTTACCACCCTTTACGTAAGGCTCTAGCAAGTCTATAACCTTTATACCTGTCTCCAGGATCTCAACTTTAGTTGACTGCTCTTCTAAAGCTGGTGGTTCTTTAAACATAGGCCAATGCTCCTGAGCATCCACCGGTCCAGCTTCATCTATCGGTTGCCCTACCACGTTGAATATCCTTCCGAGTGTTGCTCTACCCACTGGCACCTTTATAGGACCACCTAGATACTCCACCTCTTGACCCCTTGTTAGACCGTCGGACGCTCCCATAACCACCGTCCTAACTCTTCTCTCACCGATGTGTTGTGCCACTTCCATAAAGAGCTCTTCTTGAGCCCAGTTGCCTCTGTCATCTATAAATCTTCTGGTAGTCTTTAGACCGTGCTTAACGGGTGGAAGGTCTCTGGTATCAAACTCCACGTCAACGACCGCACCTATGACCTGTACTATCTTTCCTTTCATATCAAACCTCCTTTATTTCATCGCTTCCGCTGCACTTACTATATCTATTAACTCTGTTGTAATTGATTCCTGTCTTGCCTTGTTAAAGATTAGAGTCCAGCTTTTTACGAGCTCGTCTGCATTCCTGGTTGCGTTATCCATAGCGACCATGCGAGCGAAATGCTCTGCTGCGTTGGACTCAAGCATGGCACGATACAGCTGGAAGTTAAGATAACGCTCCAACAGGCTTTCGATAAGCACCTCTTTTTCCACCTCAAACTCGTAACTTGCATAGGCTCCATTCTCCTCCTCGATTCTTTCCACGGGTAAAAAATTCCTAAGGATAGGTCTATACTGTACCTTGGTCACCATCTCGTTGTTGAGCAGGTATACCTTATCCGTTTTTTTGTTTTCATACCTTTCTCTGACTATCTGGGAAACTTCCCTTACAACGTTAAAGTTTATCTCCTTTCTAAACACCTCATCGTAGCTAGCTATCACCTTATAATCCCTTTTTTGATAGTATTGGGATCCTTTTCTACCTATGAGAATAAGATTTACCTTTACCCCCTCAGACATCTTTTCTTGGATAAAGTCGTCCGCGCGCTTTATTATGTTGGAATTGAAAGCACCAGCCAGCCCTCTGTCTGCGGTTATCAGTATAAGATCACAAACCCTTTCCTGTCTTATCTCAAAAAGGGGATGAGAAGTTTGGTCTATGTGCGATATCAGGGATTTAAGAACTTTGTACAGCCCGTCAGAATAAGGTCTGCTGGCATAGGTGAGCTCTTGGGCACGCCTCAGCTTGGCGGCTGATACCACTTTCATGGCGTTGGTTATCCTTCTTGTGTTTTTGATTCCTTGGATCTTCCTCCTTATGTCTCTAGGCGAAAGCTTTGGCATAGGATAGAATTATACCACAGTATTGCTTTTTTATATGGCGGAGAGGGCGGGATTCGAACCCGCGGTACGGGGTTTACCCGTACACAGCATTTCCAGTGCTGCACCTTCGGCCACTCGGTCACCTCTCCTAGGCAAATAGATAATTATAATATAGTTTAAAAGTTTTGCGAGAAAGTGTTTCAACAACGCTATCTCGTTATATTTTTAAAGACCGATGAAAAAGCTTGTGTATATGCTACCAACTCTATTAATACTGGGAGTGTTGATAGTTCTCAAACTTACCAACAAGGAAAACCTAGCGGTCGTGGAAGAAAGGGAAGTGAAGAAGGTGGTTTACGCGTCAGGTATCGCAAAGCCTCCAGACTATGTACTGATAAAGTCTGAAGTCTCTGGATACGTTAAGGAGGTCTACGTTAAAGAAGGGGATAAGGTAAGAAAAGGGCAGGTCTTAGCACTCTTGGATGCGGGTCCTTTGGTCGATGCATTGGAGGAAGCCAAAGTTCGTAAGATATTGGTGGAAGAAAAGCTGAAAAAAGACTCTCCATACCTAAAGTCGATAGAAGAAGAAATAATGCAAGCTCAGATTAGGTTGGAACAGGAAAAGAAAAACCTCCAAAGAAGGGAGAACCTGTACGAAAGAGGTCTTATCCCGAAGGAGCAGTATGAGATAGCAAAAACCAATTACGAAACCGCTCTCAAGTCCTACGAAAAGCTCAATGCAGTGTATCAAGACTCTGTCAACTCTTTAATGAGAGAAAGACAAGCCCTGGCAGCCCAAGTGGAGAGGATCAGTAAAGAGATACAAAAATACACCATAAAAAGTCCCATAGACGGCGTTGTGCTCAACAAGTTTGTAAACAGAGGAGACTACATCAACGCCCTATCGCAGGACAACAAACTCTTTAGCGTGGGAAACGTGGAAAGGTGGGAGGTTATCTTGGACGTAGACGAGGAGTTTGTACAGTGGATAAAGAAGGGGATGAGGGTTTACCTAACCTTGGATGCTTTTCCAGATGCGGGTTTTGAGGGGACTGTTGAAGAAATCATAAGGGATGTGGATAGGAGTAGAAGAGTGTTTCAAGTAAAAGTTCTGGCTGACCTTCCACCTGAGACACCAGCAGGAGCAACGGTAGAAGCCAACATCCTGGTCTACTCCAGAAAATCCTTGGTTATACCGAAAGAAGCTTACAAGGATGGTAAGGTGTTAAAGTACGAAGGGGTGAGGTTTGTAGAAGTGCCCGTAAAGGTTGGTGTTGAGGTAGATGGATACGTGGAGGTTTTGGAAGGTCTGAGAAGGGGAGACAAGGTTAAAATACCATGAACCACATACTCTTTATAGCGGTAAAGCTTCTCCTGGAAAGAAAGAGACAGGCTCTAGTTTCCATAATGGGCGTGACCATCGGAGTATCCGCTTTTGTAGTTATGAGCTCCTTGATGCTTGGTTTTCAAGGCTACTTTATTCAACAGGTGGTGGACCTAGAGCCTCACATAACCATAAAACCAACGGAAGATTTAGACGAAAAAAGGATAGCAAAACTTTTCGAAAGTGATGCGCTCGTTGAGGTTTACGGTGCAAAACCTAGAGAAGAAGAAAAGATCCTCGGTTGGAAGGACTTGATAGACCAGTTGGAGAGGGAAAAAGACATAATGGGCGCTGCACCCAGGTTGGTAACGCGTGGAATCCTCAAGTACGGAGTGAAGGATAAACCTGTCAGCATACTGGGCATAGACCCAGACCTTGAGCCTAAAGCGTCTATTGTAGAGAGATACTTAGAGTACAAAGCTCTCAAAACTTTAAAGTCCGACAAGGACAGCATCATAATCGGAAAACTCGTGGCTAAGAGCCTTGGGATAAAGGAGCCTGGCAAAAAGGTAATAATGGTAACGCCAGAGGGGAATACACAGGTACTTAAGGTAGTTGATTTTTTCAACTCTGGGATAACCAACATCGATGACGCCAGAGTATACGTGCACTTAAAAACCCTTCAGTCCCTTACCAATAGACCCAACGAGGTAAACCAAATCGTAATACGAGTTTCTAACGTAGATGATGCAGAGAAGATAGCAAAAAGACTGAGTGAGCGTATTGACTACCAAGTGGAGAGCTGGCAGAGAGCTTATGCAAACTTCCTTTCCATATTCAAGATACAGAACATAATTACCTACCTTATCGTCATAGCTATACTTACCGTGTCCGCATTCGGTATATTCAACATAATAATGATGACTGTTCTTGAAAAACGAAGGGACATAGCTATCCTCATGGCGATGGGTTATAGCAGGCTGGACATCCTTTTTGTGTTTATTGCCCAAGGTCTAGTAGTGGGTATCTTCGGTGCTGTACTTGGTTGTATTTTAGCCTTCGGACTGCAGGAGTATATGGAGAGTATAGAGCTGGATATAGAGGGTATAGTTAGGTCTAAGGGGTTTGTTCTTGATAGGAGTCCCATCTTCTACCTTTACGGTTCTCTCTTTTCCATGCTCTTTTCATTGCTTGCTAGCTTGTATCCATCCTACAAGGCAAGTAAACTCAACCCTGTGGACATATTTAGAAGTAGCGGATGAGCCTTTTAGAAATTATACAGGTAAGAAAACAGATAGGAAGTGAAGAGATCCTAAAAGGGATAAATGTAAACATACGAGAAGGGGAATTTGTTTCTATAATAGGTCCTTCTGGCTCTGGGAAGAGCTCCCTTTTGTACATTCTTGGGCTTCTTGATAAACCAACCTCTGGCGAGGTTATTCTGGAGGGCAAGAAGGTGGACTTCAAGGACGAAAGGAGGATCTCCATCTTGAGAAACACCAAGTTGGGCTTTGTCTTTCAGTTTCATTATCTTTTGCCAGAGTTTACCCTTTTGGAAAACGTCATGCTACCCATGCTCAAAGCCGGAGTTGAAAAAAAGCTCGCACAAGAAAGGGCTTACGAACTTTTAAGGTCCCTTGGTCTTGGTGGGAAAGAAAACAGAAAGATATACCAAGTGTCCGGAGGGGAGATGCAAAGAACAGCCATAGCCAGAGCCCTTTCCAACAACCCGAAGGTCTTGCTTGCAGACGAACCCACAGGAAACTTAGATTCTAAAAACACTATGAAGGTAATGGAGATATTCCAAAACATAAACAGCAGGGGGACTACCATAGTTATGGTAACGCACGAGCTTGATTTGGCAAAGATGACAAAGAGAACAATAGAGATGAGGGACGGTCTTGTCGTTTCAGACTCATTTGGGAGTGTGTAGATGAGGCTCATCCAAAGACTCTTTTTGTTGACCGCGTTTTTTGTTTTTTCTTCTTGTCAAGATAGCGAGGAAAGGCTTACAAAGGAACAACTTTTAAAGTTGGAATCTTACGTTGACGTTGCATACCTTGAGGGCGGTAAGTACGTATACCTGATACTAGACCCTGGGGACGTAAACAACAGAGACGTTAGCTTTTTGGTAGACCTTTGGGCAAGTAAGAGAAAAATAGGTGTCAAGCGCGTGCCTCTGCCACTGACAAAGGAGGGCTCTCTCCTGTTTTCTGCAACCTACTGTATGGATAAGGTGAAAAAAATAGCTCGCGAGGATGAGAAGAAGGTTTACGAAAGGTGTATGGTGGAGGAAGGCCCAAAAGTTTCAAACAAGATAAGGGAAGATCTGTATCCTATAATCAAATCTGTTCCTGCGGTGGTCAGTATAGATGGAAGGATAATAAGGGGGAAGATAACGCAGGGTAAATTGGATAAGCTCATAAGATAGTATAATCTTATAGTAGGGGATGTAGCTCAGCTGGTAGAGCGCGGGCATCGCAAGCCCGAGGTCGGGGGTTCAAGTCCCCTCATCTCCACTTTTAAAAGGGTAGCTATAAAAATCTTGATGTTTTATAATAGTTTCATCTTGAGTCCCCGTAGCTCAGGAGGATAGAGCGCGAGATTCCTAATCTCGAGGTCGGAGGTTCGACTCCTCCCGGGGACGCTTATAATATTAAGCATGCGTGTTTTAATCACAGGCTGTGCTGGATTCATAGGTTCTCATCTGTGCGATAAATTCCTTTCCAAAGGTCATCAAGTGGTAGGTATGGACAACTTTTTAACAGGTTCCCCTGACAATATAGCTCATCTTCTTGGTCATCCAAGCTTTAAGTTTATACGCTACGACGTGACCAATTACGTGTACATAGAAGGTCCTCTAGACCTAATCTTACACTTCGCTTGTCCCGCTTCACCCGTTGACTACATGAACCATCCCATACACACCATGAAGGTGGATTCCCTTGGTACGCTCAACACCTTGGGGCTAGCCAAGGCTAAAAAGGCGGTTTACGTTCTGGCATCCACATCTGAAATATATGGCTCTCCTTCGGTACATCCACAACCGGAAACCTACTGGGGATACGTAAACCCAATAGGACCCAGAAGCGTTTACGACGAGGCAAAACGTTTTTCTGAAGCCATGTGCATGGCTTACCACAGAGAGCACGGCCTAGACGTTAGAATCCTTAGGATCTTTAACACCTACGGGCCAAGAATGCGCTTAAACGATGGAAGAGCCATACCCAACTTCATAACGCAGGCTCTAAGGAACGAACCCATAACCATCTACGGGGATGGATCCCAAACGCGAAGCTTTTGCTACATAGACGACTTAGTGGAAGGTATCTACAGAGCGTCGACGATGGAAAACTTAGCGGGAGAGGTTATAAATCTGGGGAATCCAACAGAGATAAGTATATTAGAGGTTGCCCAACTGATCATCAAGATAACTAATTCCAAATCCGCTGTAGAGTTCCTTCCTCCGAGGGAGGATGACCCACCTATAAGGAAACCAGACATAACAAAAGCCAAGACACTGCTTGGTTGGGAACCAAAAGTTCCTTTAGAGGAAGGACTAAGACTTACGATAGAATACTTTAAGGGGAGGTTAAAACATGGATCCCTACGTTAATCCTTTTGCTTATCTTACAAGCTTCTTTTGGTTCTTTTTGTTAATACTTCTCTTCCTTATGCCCGTGTGGAAAAGGTACGCCTTAAACAGAGCAAGGGAAGCGGTGATTGAATCTCTGGAGAACAAGAGGAAAAGTAGGGTGATAACCTTGATACACAGGCAAGAGAGTCTTGGCTTTTTTGGGATACCTGTGTTTCGGTTTATCAACATAGAAGACTCGGAACAGGTACTTAGAGCCATAAGGATGACACCGGATGACATGCCCATAGACCTTATAATCCACACTCCAGGAGGTCTAGCTCTTGCATCTACTCAAATAGCCAACGCTCTAATAAAGCACAAAGCACCCGTTAGAGTTATCATCCCCCATTATGCCATGTCAGGTGGCACCCTTATAGCCCTTGCTGCGGACGAGATCATAATGGATCCCCATGCGGTGCTAGGACCTGTAGACCCACAGATTGGGCAACTACCTGCCTCTTCTATATTGAAGGTTTTAGAGGTGAAAGATGTAAAGGACATAGATGATCAAACTATAATACTGGCGGACATTGCCAAAAAAGCTATAGATCAGATGGTCCGGTATGTGGAAAACCTCCTTGTATCCAACGGTATGGACATGGAGAAAGCATCGAAGATAGCCAAGAAGCTGGCGACGGGAGAGTTTACCCATGACTATCCTCTAACGGTAGATTACCTGAAAGAATTGGGTTTAAACGTATCCACTGATGTGCCAGAGGATGTATACACGCTTATGCAACTCTACCCTCAGCCTATGGGCTCTCAAGTGCCTTCCGTACAGTACGTGCCCATACCATACAAACAAAAGGGATAGTTATCCTCCGTACATACTGTCTATTATGTCTACACCGCATTTTAAGTTTTCAAGCCAGCTTAGGAACCTCTGAGACATCTCCCTACCCTTGAATATAGCACCATGCTGTGGTGCTATAGTCTCTACGTCATATCTCCTTACAAAAGACAACCACTTCCTTATGGCTACGTTAGATACCATGTACCTCCTGTGAAAACCCTCCATATTCCTAACATGGTCATCAAAGTTTTCCACAAAAACGTACCTCTGACCCTTTGGAAATACAGCCGCACCTACGTCTCCACTAAAAAGTATCTTAGACCTTGGGTCATAGAGCGTGTGGTTCCCCTCAGAGTGTAGATAGTGCGCAGGGATTATCTCCAAATAGTCCCCAGAAGAAAGCTTTATCCTACCCCCACCGTCTTCTATGGGAACAACCCTCTCCTTGTCGTACACACCAAAGTGTGGAAGAAACCTAACCCACAGCTTGGATATGTAAACCTTCGCAGGTGTTACGTTTAGCCAAAGGGCAATGCCTGAGGACACATCCGGGTCTTGGTGCGTGTAGAATATGTGTTTTATATTGTCCAGATCTATCCATCTTGACACGTTGGCTACGACCTGAGGAAAGACGTATATACCCCCCGGATCTAAGAGCACACCTTCGTTGCCGTTGACTATCAGGTACTGATTGACTTGTACCAACCCTTCTTCTTCTTCCTCTTGCCACCCTAGCCACACAAACTTGTGAAAACCATCGTCGTAAAGAGCTTGACCTTTTAACACTTCTCTTGCCGTCAAGTTAGAGTTATTCATACTCACCTCCTCCCTATCTACGTGCTAATTTTAATTTTAAATCACTTTCATTAAATTTTACTTTCCCAGATTAGCCTCCGACAACTTTGCACTAGCTTTTGCCATAGATTCCAGGATCTTTTGAGTTTCGCTTATGGACATTTGAGCCTCTTCTAGCTTCGCGTGAACTTCTTCCATCAATTCTCGTTGTGACTGGACTGAACTCGTTAGGTATTCTATGGCTATTCCTATGGTTTCAGAAGTTTCTTTGACATTTTCAAAACTGTTTCTTACAATTGATATATCGTCCAAAACGTCCTGGAAAATCCCTTTAGCAGCTTCAATAGAAGCTGATACATTGTTTATCTGTTTGGTTATACTACCTAAAATGGATGATACGTCCTGAGTTAACACATCTATCTTAGAAGAAAGTTTTCTTATCTCTTCAGCGACCACTGCAAATCCCCTACCTGCATCACCAACCCTTGCTGCTTCAATGGCAGCATTGAGTGCCAATAAATTAGTTTGGTCAGAAATCTCCGAGATGTTAGACACAATCTTACCTATCTTCCCACTGGCAACAGACAGTTCCTTTACGAGCTTAACTGTATCTTCGAATTGTCCCATCTGTTCTTGCAATTTCACGACTTTTTGTTTAAGAGATTCGTCCAATTGGGTGTTTTTATACACAACGTCCTGCATCTCTTCGTTTATAACCTGTATACTTGTGACTATCTGCTCCACCGACTTGTTAAAACGAAGCATAAACTCCTTTATCTCATGTACATTTGCTATAGTTCGTTTAAAGGTAGAAGCTACGAATTTATTAGACTGTTCTATTAGGGATGTTAGAAAAACAGATTGGATGGAAGGTTTTGATAGTGCTGACGCAATCCTCACTCCTATAGGCTTACCACTAGCATTTTCCATAATTTATCCTCCGTACATACTGTCTATTATATCTACACCGCATTTTAAGTTTTCAAGCCAGCTTAGGAACCTCTGAGACATCTCCCTACCCTTGAATATAGCACCATGCTGTGGTGCTATAGTCTCTACGTCATATCTCCTTACAAAAGACAACCACTTCCTTATGGCTACGTTAGATACCATGTACCTCCTGTGAAAACCCTCCATATTCCTAACATGGTCATCAAAGTTTTCCACAAAAACGTACCTCTGACCCTTTGGAAATACAGCCGCACCTACGTCTCCACTAAAAAGTATCTTAGACCTTGGGTCATAGAGCGTGTGGTTCCCCTCAGAGTGTAGATAGTGCGCAGGGATTATCTCCAAATAGTCCCCAGAAGAAAGCTTTATCCTACCCCCACCGTCTTCTATGGGAACAACCCTCTCCTTGTCGTACACACCAAAGTGTGGAAGAAACCTAACCCACAGCTTGGATATGTAAACCTTCGCAGGTGTTACGTTTAGCCAAAGGGCAATGCCTGAGGACACATCCGGGTCTTGGTGCGTGTAGAATATGTGTTTTATATTGTCCAGATCTATCCATCTTGACACGCTGGCTACGACCTGAGGAAAGACGTATATACCCCCCGGATCTAAGAGCACACCTTCGTTGCCGTTGACTATCATGTACTGATTGACTTGTACCAACCCTTCTTCTTCTTCCTCTTGCCACCCTAGCCACACAAACTTGTGAAAACCATCGTCGTAAAGAGCTTGACCTTTAACCAAGTCCACACTTTTTTTCATTATCCACCTCCTTACAGTTAGAAGAATGCTCTCATTAAACTATAATATCATAGTCAGGCTTTGGCTTTGTTGCATAAATCATAGGAGTGGCTACATTGCTAAACTGTCCGTTCTTATCTTAATGTTCTTTGGTAGCAATTTTAGTTAACCACATTTAGAGATTCCCCTTAGCACCAGAACTGCTATATTCCTTCACTTTAACGGGGTGTATTTATTTATAAAACGATCTGTTTAAACTCACTCCCTTCCATAAGTTTTACAAAGATCTCTTAAGTACTGGCTGACATCCTCTCCCGGTATGTTCTTCATCTTCCATCTCCAGTTTCCTTCAGATGTACCAGGCGTGTTGAGCCTGCTCTCCTCTCCCAGGTTTAGCACGTCTTGAATGGGTATAATACAAAATTTGGCTACGGACATGTAGGCATGTCTTACGAGAGTTGGAGCGACTTCGTTAGGATCTAACTCTTTCAGACCTAAATACCTTAGAAGCCTAGCTCTAGAGGGGTCATCAAGCTCCTTTTCGTACCAGCTTCTTATTGGCATGGTGTCATGCGTCCCGGTCATGGCTACGGAGTTGTAGGTGTGGTTGTGAAGCATGTAAGGGCTGTCTTCCGAGTAAAAGGCAAAACATAAAACCTTCATTCCAGGTAACTCAAAAGTATTTCTAACACTCTCCACATCAGGAGTTATAAAGCCTAAGTCTTCCGCTATAAAGGGCATGTGAGGGAACTCTTCTTTAATCTTGCTGAAAAATTCCGTGGCCGGTGCTTCAACCCACCTTCCTACCCTTGCATCCTTAGAGCCTGCTGGCACTTCGTAGTAGGCTACAAACCCCCTAAAGTGGTCTAACCTCAGAAGGTCAAAAAGCTTAAGGTTGTGCCTTATCCTGTCTATCCACCATCTAAAGTTATCCTTTTTTAGCTTTTCCCAGTCGTAAACTGGGTTTCCCCATAGCTGACCTGTGGGTGAAAAAAGGTCTGGTGGCACGCCTGCTACAGCTTTAGGATAACCCCTTTCATCTAACTTAAAGAGAGTCCTATTTTTAAAAACATCCACGCTATCGTGGGCTGGATAGATGGGAAGGTCTCCCAGTATAAGTATACCTTTACCATTTGCGTAAGACTTTAAATTCATCCACTGCTTAAGGGCTAAGTACTGTCCAAAGGCCAACCTCTGTATACTTTGTGTATCCTCTACTAACGTTGTCCATTCAGTCCAAGGTCTTCTTTCCCTTCTTCTTGTTGCCTCAAACATGCAGTAGTCGTAGAGCCAGTTCTTGTTCTCTTCCCAAAACCTTTCCAGATCCTCCCATCCTCGGAAGTTATCGTAGGCTCTATCTATCAGGTAATCCTTGACCTTGTATACGTTTTCGTAATCTATGTAATCCGTAAGTTCTGTCTTTGCTGTCTGTAAATCTTCCTTGTCTATAAGTCCTTCTTTGTACAGTAGCTCTGGGCTTATCAGGATAGGGTTTATGGCGTAAAGAGACGTGGAAAAGTAAGGGGAGTTATCAAATTCCAAATGTGTAGGGTTAAGCGGTAAAATTTGCCAGATGCTTTGCTTTGAACTTGCAAGAAAGTCCACGAAACGGTATGCGGTTGGTCCAAAGTCTCCTATGCCAAACTGGGAAGGCAAAGAGCTAACGTGTAAAAGAATACCAGCTTTTCTTTTCACAGTCTACACCTCTGGAGAGTGTAAACGCCTTCAAACTCTCTTCCCTTCAAAAGAGGGAAGCATCCCTTGATATCCTTTTCCCCTTTCACCACCAGTATAAACTCGCCGCTTGGCAAAGAATCTACCTTTTCTATGCACCTGTTTGAGTAAAAAACTAATGCGGAGTTTTCAGTGCGGTAAAAGTAAACAGGTCCTTGAAACTCCTTAACCAAATCCTTTGCCCCAGGTACGAACCTTACACTTTCAAAGGCATAGACGAGAGCAAGCAACAATCCTAAAACAAGTGCGCTATAAAACAGCACCCTTTTCAGATACTCAAAGCTTATCACGCTACCTATGAGTACAGCCAAAGCCGGGTATGCAAAGAGTATATAATGATGTAACTTGTTTGCAGACAGAGAATAAAAGAGTACCACAAACCCAGACCACAGAAGGAAGGGCAGGTGCTTATGTGAAAAGTTCTTTATGAGTTTGTAGTAAAGATGAGTGAAAGGTAGAGTGTTAAAAAGTATTATCAATATGTAAGTGTACCACGGAGCTCTGTGCAGGGATATGTCTCCGGTAAAACGCATTAGGTTCTCCTGTAGGAAAAACTTGAAAAAGTACTGATAACCAAAGCTTAGCATCATATAAAGGTACCAACTTCCACTGACTGCGGTAAAGATCAAAAGGTATTTAATTCTCAACACCTTTAAGTCTCTGGATACGAGAAGATAGATCGAAAGGGGAAGGAAGACACCCACAGGACCTTTAGTTAAAAAGGAAAGCGCTACGAAAATCCAGCCAAAGAGGTACTTTTGCGAAAACCATGTCCACAGTCCAAGGCTCATAAGAAGAGTGAACAACATCTCAGGCACGAACGCCCTTGACTCTACCCACATGTGGGGAATACACAAAAGCACCAAAGACGCCTTTACTCCAACTTCTTGGTCAAAGTTCTGCTTTCCTATAAGGTAGACAACGAAGCCAAGAGCCATCGCAGATAGACCGGATACAAGCCTAAGAGAGAACTCACTCAAGCCAAAAAGGTAAGAAGACAGCACACCAGCCCAGTAGAGCAGAGGAGGCTTCTCAAACCTATAATCGCAGTTGTAAAAGGGTACCAAGAAATTACCACTCTGTAGCATGTTAAGCACTGCGTGAGCGTTTCGCCCTTCATCCAAAGAAGTCAAAGACAGTATGGCATTTCCGAAGATGAAAAAGTAAAGGGACAGCAAAAGGTATAACTTCATAGTAGATAAGGTTTGTAGTACCAAGAGAGGAAACCACAGGAAGAGCCTATAAGGGCTCCCACTATCACATCTGTAGGATAGTGAGCACCAACGTAAACCCTACCGTAGGCTATGAGAAGGGCATAGACCAGCAATAACGCTTTAAAGAGAGTGGGCACCAAAGGGAAGAAGAAAAAGGCAAAGTAGAAAGCCATAGCGGTGTCTCCAGAAGGGAAGGATTTTAGATAAACACGCTCCAAAAGGTAAACCTTTCCTAATTCAGAGGCTGGTCTTTTCCTCCTTACAGAGTACTTTAGTAACTTTACAATGGTGGTCTGTAAAAGACCAAATAAGAGAAAGGCTTCCATCTTTAACGGATAAAAAAAGTAGACAACAAAATACACAGGTAAAAAGACCCAACCCTTTCCAAGTTTGTAAAACTGAGAGTAAAAAATGTCTAGGGCTCTGTTTCTTTTACTGTTTATAAAAAGAAACACGCTTCTGTCTAGCCACCATATCATTTTAGGTTCATATAAGACATTATCTGAAGAATGCGGATGAGATGATTCTCCCACAATGTATCAAGAACGTCAGAGACAGCCTTCTCCTTATCTTCTTGAGAAAGAGCCCTAAAACTTTCCGACTTTACACCCTTTTCGTGAAGCAAAAGCGGAACAAAGAGCTTACCCAAAGCGTAGAAAAGAAAGGAGAGCTCCTTGTCGGATAAGTTGGGAAACTGGTTAAAGGTTTTGTAGGTCTTTATACCAGCCCAGTTGGTCCAGTGCCTTATTTCGTCGTCTTCTACCCTGTGCTCCATCCCTCCTACATACATGGCTCTTAGTGCTTTTACGAGTCTCTCATCATCTATCTGAGTTTCATTTTTTATCACGCTAAGGCTTTCATCGTTTATCTTCTCATAGTCTTGTAAGAACCTGTCCTTCCAAGATAGGTACCTGCCAAGGTCGGAAAAGGGTCCTTTCAACCTGTCTCCTCAGCCCTTTCGTACTCTGGGCAGTTTAGGGTAGTCAGGTCTACGTTGGGTATATTCTCTTCTATCTGGTTTTCGTATCCACATACAAAGCAGTAGATTTTAACCGCGTAGCCTTCGTGTATATGCCCTATATCCCATCCACACAGGGGACACTCACCTTCACCTGCCTTCAAAGCATCTAAAAGCCTATTCCCATTTTTAACATGATTCTGCACAGATTTAACCCTTTGTATGGCGTACTTGAGCTCGTCGCTGTTCCATTCAGACCCACAGTCTAAGCATCTATATTCAGAATAGCTACCCTCCTGAATAAGCCTTATGATCTTACTCGATCCGCACCTATCATCTACACATACCTGACCCACGAGCTTTTTTCCAAGCTTGTCAAGAATCCTTCCAAAATCATCACGTTGAAGCTTTGCAGGTATGTCCTTAACGCTATAACCACAGCACAAACACTTTGCCTCTACTCTGGGATAAGGTTCGTCGTACTCGCATACTTCTAACGCTATCCTACTACAGAAGGGACAAAGCTCTAGGTGTGTTAAGCAGACCGCCATACTCAACCCTCCAAGACGTAAGAAATAATATACTCCAAAGGTGTGTCTTTATCCACTTTAAAACCTTCCACGCTCAAATCTCCAACAACCACCCTTTTAACACCTTCCAAAGTCTTCCATCCTTCAAGTAATACTATATCAAAGCCTTTGAAGTATTCTTTAACCACGTCCATTGGGTCATCTTCTTTACGCTCCCATAGGGTAAGCTTTCCTGTAGAGAGCAATGCCACCTTTGACACTACCCTAAACATCCTATCTGTATCCGAACCCTCTTTATCCGTTACGCCGTGTCCCTTAGGGTCGTGTTTTACATAGCCCACGGTGTAACCTCTTTTTTGTAGTTCTATAGCCAGTCTTTCTATCAAGGTTGTCTTCCCAGAATTATGATGACCAACGAAAAATACCAGCTTAGGAAACACGGGAAAGCTCCTTTATTCTTTCCATGATGGCGTTTACCGCTATCCTGTAGCCTTTTGGGCTGTCTTCCAAGTTTGACATATAGAAAGCTTTACCTATTACCACCTTTATAGGATGTCCCGGCTTTGGGAATTTAACCCCTCTAGGCATCACCACGTCTGTGCCACCTATGTAAACAGGCAGTACGGGTTTCCCAGATTTTATGGCTATAAGCCCGGCTCCCAGCTTTGGTTTCAGAAACTCACCCGGGTTTGCCCTTGTACCCTCTGGAAATACTCCTACCTTGCATCCCTTGTGGAGTAGTTCTAGTGCCATCTCTAACACCTTTACGTCACCCGACCCTCTCTTTACTGGTATGGCTCCCATGTGGGGTAGTAACTTCCCAAGCAGAGGAATCTTGAAAAGCTCCTCTTTAGCCAGAAACCTTATAGGCTCTGGAAATACAGAGTTGAGAACTGGAGGGTCTAAATGACTCCTATGGTTGGAAAGTACCAAACATGGACCCTCCGGTATGTTTTCTACGCCGTACGCTTCTATCCTAAATATCTTTTTAAAGAGCCTTTTGGTTATAGGACAAAAGGGAGAAAGTACAAACCTCCCCAGATAGCTCACAGGACAACCACGGGACATTTGACACTCCTGATGATATGTAAAGATGTCCTACCCATAGGTCTTACCTCTTGGTTGCTTCTTCTACTGATAACCACCAGCTGACACCCTTGACTGTTTATTGCCTTCGGCAGGTCTTTTTTTGGATCACCGTCTATAAGTTCAATGGGCGCATCTACAGAGTGTAGTAGGTCACCGTACATGTGTTTTGCTTCTTCTTGCTTTAACTCACGCAGATGTTGATATTCCCTTTCGCTCATCTTTTCTCTCATTCTGGCTATGGAGAGGGCATACAGGAGTTTTATACTGGAACCAAGTTTTCGGGCTAGACCTATGGCAAACTCCACCTGAGACTTGGACCTTTCGGAAAAGTCTATAGGGACACATATGTCCTTTACGCCTGACCAAGTGCCTTCCTTGTACACCCACAGCCTAAGACCGTCCAGCAACGATATGGCACGCTCATGTAAGGACTTCCTAAAGAAAGCCCTTTGGTACCTAAGGAAAAGCCAACGGGAACTGACATCCCTTAAAAAATTCTCAACGGGTCCAGTGACTACCCTAAATTCGTAATCTTCAAAGGCATCTCCTATTATAGCCTTAGCTCTTTCTTCTATGTCTCTGTCTTCCTCTTTTTGCGTGATCAGGTCTAAAAGTCCACTCTCCTTTACGTAAAAGAAGGTAGGTTTACCACTATAACCGACGCTATGTAGTATCATGCGAAGGTAGAGAAGGAAAGGTTCGTCTCCTTGGAGTGTCAAGTGAACCAGCGGACTGTCTATCATAACTCCTTGTTTCTCACCTTCCTAACAAGAAGCTCTAAAAGCTCTTCTTTACTCATGCTTCCCATATTCCCTTCCCTCTTGCTCCTAACGGAAACTGTTCCTTCTTGTACCTCTTTGTCTCCCACTATCAACAGGTATGGGATCTTTTGAAGCTCTGCTTCCCTTATCTTGGCATTTAGCCTTTCTTCCCTTAAATCCACCTCCACCCTAAAGCCAGCGGATTTTAGCATCGTTTCCAGCTCTTGGGCATAAGGTATGTGCCTGTCCGCTATAGGTAGTATGCGAGCTTGAACAGGTGAAAGCCAAAGGGGCAAGAGCCCTGCATAGTGCTCAAGGAGTATACCTGTAAACCTCTCTATAGACCCAAGTATCGCCCTGTGTATCATGTAGGGCCTGTACCTTCTGTTGTCTGGACCAACGTACTCCATCTGAAAACGCTCTGGAAGGTTAAAGTCAAACTGTATGGTTGAACACTGCCATAGCCTGCCTATTGCGTCCTTTATCTTAACGTCTATTTTTGGACCGTAGAAGGCTCCACCTCCTTCGTCCACCTCGTAATGGAGTCTTAGGCTTTCCATAGCCTTCCTTAAGGCGTTTTCCGCAAGCTCCCACTGCTCTTGAGAACCTATGGAATCCGTAGGTCTTGTGGAGAGGTAAACTCTAAACTCATTGAAACCAAAGTCCTTCAGCATACTTATGGCAAATTCCAGGGTTTCCCTAATAACGTCCTCTACCTGCTCTGGGGTGCATATTATATGAGCATCGTCTTGGGTAAAGCCCCTGACCCTCATGAGTCCGTGCAAAACTCCAGACATCTCGTACCTGTAAACGGTACCTAACTCTGCTAGCTTTAGAGGAAGCTCCTTATAGCTTCTTACCTTACTCTTGTATATGGCTATGTGGAAAGGACAGTTCATAGGCTTTACGTAGTACTCTTCGTTTTCCATAGCCATCGGCGGGAACATATTTTCTCTATAGCAAGAGAGATGTCCGCTACACTCCCAAAGCTTTCCTCTACCCACATGCGGTGTATAAACCAGCTGATAACCTCTCTTTATGTGCTCTTCTTTCCAGTAATCCTCTAACACCTTCCTAAAGATACCGCCCTTAGGTAGCCAGATAACGAGTCCCGGACCTACGTCCTCGTCTACAATAAAGAGCTCCAGTTCTTTTCCTAGTTTCCTATGATCTCTCTTTTTTGCTTCCTCGTAGAATCTTAGCCTTTCTTGAAGTTCCTCCTGAGTCCAAAAGGCTATACCGTATATACGCTGAAGCATGGGATTAGACGAATCACCCATCCAATAAGCGCCTGCTATGTGAGTCAGTTTAAAAGCTCCCGCAACACCTGTGGAGGGCACATGCGGTCCCCTACAAAGGTCTACAAAGTCACCTTGCTGATAGATGGAAATAATCTCATCCTTCTCAATCCTGTTGATAAGGTCTATCTTGTATCTCTCTTTTAGGCTCTCAAAAAGTTCTATCGCTGAGTCCCTGTCTATCTCCTTCCTAACGACGGGATAGTTTCTCTGTATTATTTCTCTCATCTTTTCTTCTATTTTGGGTAGGTCTTCTTCTGTGAGCTTCGTGCCCTCTATCTCAACGTCGTAGAAAAATCCATCTTCGGTGGTAGGTCCGATGCCAAGATGAACTATCTTCTCACCGTAAATCTCCTTTAGAGCTTGTGCCATTATGTGTGCCAAGGAGTGTCTAAGTATTTCAAGACTTTCTGGATCTTCCTTAAATACGGGTATAACCTCTACTGACTCCCTTAAAGGTGTGTGAACATCTAGTATATGACCGTTTACTTTGCCACCAATGGCACCTTCTATTTTAGCAAGTTTAAATATCTCTCCAAGCGTAGTTCCTTTACTGACCTTAAGGATTTTATCCCCTATCCTGATCTCTACACTTTCTAAACCAACCATAAAGCTAAATTATAAGTTCTAAAATATTTGCATGCAAAGGGTATACATAGGTTGCAGTGGCTACTACTACAGGGACTGGATAGGAGTATTTTATCCAAGTAGTATAAAAAGGGAAGAGATGCTTGCGTATTACGAAAAGTACTTTGCTGTTGTTGAGCTAAACTTTTCCTTTTATAACTTCCCTACACGTGGTCAGGTAAAAGGAATCCTTAGCAGGTCTAAAGAGTTGCGTTTTGCGTTAAAAGCAAACAGAGTATTTACGCATACAAGAAACTATTCGGATGAAGACGTGAAGAACTTTAAAAAGGCGATAGAACCTATTTTAGAGGAAGACCGTTTTGTAGCCTTGTTGTTTCAGTTTCCGGAAAACTTCCACTATACGCCCGATCATCTGGATTATATAAAAAGACTCTCCGAACACTTCAATGAAATAGAAAAGGTTATAGAAGTGCGTAGTAAGAGCTTTAAGAACAACGATTTTTACCAGTTTTTATACGAGTTTGGATTTTCTATTGTAAACGTAGATGCTCCCAAAGGTGGGCATTTTTTAGTAGGACCATGGAAATCCATAGGAGCTATAAACTACGTAAGGATTCATGGTAGAGGAGAAGAAGATCCCTACGATTACCTCTATTCTTTGGAGGAGCTCAAGAAGTTAAAAATGAAGATAAAAAGCTTAGGTGATAAGGATACTTACATCTTTTTCAACAACGCACCTTACGCATATGCTGTATACAACGCGCTTCAAATGAGGACACTTTACGGTTTTTTCGTAGAAC